>Ga0102815_10001819_pt1 | contig 13240 bp, 9 predicted proteins | sample ColrivemetaGS759_FD_79113 | JGI IMG/M metagenome (GOLD analysis project Ga0102815, IMG submission 79113) | Estuarine microbial communities from the Columbia River estuary - Ebb tide ETM metaG S.759 | ecosystem: Environmental > Aquatic > Marine > Intertidal zone > Estuary | place: USA: Columbia...
GAAAAAAAATCATCCACATTTATTAAAGAATTTGCTTTGAAAAATTATAAAATTTATGTAGCACATTATGAGTCGAGAAATTTACAACCAATGCCATTTCACGATTTTTTAAAAAATTATAATCCATAAAATGCTACCAATAAAAAGCTTCTCAAAAAATGAGAAGCTTTTTATTGGTAAGAGGTTTTGTTCAAAATTTATATTCTACTTTGGTAGGTATACAAATCAAAATAACGCCCCTTTTTAGCCAACAATTCATCGTGTTTTCCTCGCTCTACTATATTTCCTTCTTCTATAACTAGTATTTGATCCGCCTTTTGGATAGTACTTAATCTATGGGCAATTACAAAAGTAGTTCTATCTTTCATTAAGGCTTGTAAACTTTTTTGAATAAAAGATTCGCTTTCTGTATCTAAGTTAGATGTGGCCTCATCTAAAATAATTATTTTCGGATTTGCTAAAATTGCTCTGGCAATTGAAATTCTTTGTCGTTGACCTCCAGATAATTTTACGCCTCTTTCACCAATAACAGTATTTAATCCTTCTTCAAACCTATCAGTAAATTCATTAACGTAAGCACCCTCAACAGCTGCTAATAATTGTTCTTCAGTTGCATTTGGTCTTGGAAATAAAATATTTTCTCTAATGGTTCCTTCATATAAAAAATCGTCTTGTAATACAACTCCTAACCTACTTCTAAAACTGTTTAAATTTACTTTTGATAAATCCTTACCATCTAATAAAACTTTACCTTCTGTTGGATTTAAAAATGTAGCTGCCAAACCTGCAATGGTAGATTTACCCGATCCCGATGAACCAACCAAAGCGGTTACACTTCCTTTTGGTGCATTAAATGAAATATTATGCAATACTTCTTTCCCTTTTTCATAACTAAAAGAAACATCTTCAAATAAAATATCGCCTTCAATTTTATCCAAAATTACAGTTCTAACTTCAGGATTATCTTCTTCAGTCATATTCATTAATTCTTCTGTTCTGTCCAATCCAGCCATCGCTTCTGTTAACTGACTTCCAATATTACTCATTTGAACAATTGGAGCAATCATAAAGCCTAAAAACAAGGTAAAAGATACAAACTCACCATAAGTCATAGTATTATTCATAATAAAATAACCTCCAATTCCCATAATTCCTGCAGATGCTAATCCTAATAAAAAAGTAGAAGAACTTGTCATAAGTGCGGTAGCAGTTAAACTTTTTTTCACATTTAAAAACAATAGTTCCACTCCTTTTTCAAAACTTTTATTCTCTTGAACTTCTGCATTAAAACCTTTAATTACCCTAACTCCATTTAGTGTTTCAGTTAATCTACCTGTTACTTCAGCATTTATTTTTCCACGTTCTCTAAAAATTGGACGAATAAACCCGAAAGCTTTCAAAGCAACAACTGCAAAAATTGCCACAGGCGCCAATACAAATAAGGTCATTAATGCATTTATTTTTATAAGAATAACTAATGAAATAATTGCAGTAATTGTTCCTCCAACTAATTGTACCAATCCTGTACCAACTAAATTTCTAACACCCTCAACATCAGTCATCACACGAGAAACAAGTGCTCCAGATTTATTATTATCAAAAAAACTAATTGGTAATGTGAGTAATTTTCGCTGGACTTTTGCTCTTAAAAGCGAAATTAAATGTTGCGCTTCTACACTTAGTAAACGTGTTAATGAAAATGATGTTACCGCTTGAATTAGAATCGCAGAACAAACAATAATTATTAAAGTTGTTAATGCGCTCATATCTCTTGAAGGTATTACATCATCAATCAAATTCTTACTTGCATAAGGAAGCACAAGACTGGCTAAACTTTTAGCCATTATTAATACTAAACCTATAAAAATTATTCTCTTTCTTGGCCAAATAAACTCTTTAAATGCCCACCAAAATGATACTTTAGTTTTACTCATACCTTTTATAGTCGAAAATCGAGCCAAAACGTAACAAATGACATTTAGGCAGGAGTCATTATATTTATTTGCACTTTATTATTCAAAATTAATCGCGATTTTTTAAATGTAATTATTGATTAAAATCATTATTCTAAGTGATTAATCTCATTGTATATTGATTATTATTTTTCTTTATTTAAAATTGATACTTTCCCCTTAATTTGTATTTTATTATATTCTTAATTATTTATTATAATGAGGCAACTAAAGATTTCAAAAAAGCCAACAAATAGAGAATCCGCTTCCTTAGAAAAATATTTACAAGAAATTGCAAAAATTGAATTAATTAATATTGAAACAGAAATAGATTTAGCCAAACGCATAAAGGAAGGAGATCCAGTTGCTTTAGAAAAATTAACAAAGGCAAATTTAAGATTTGTTATTTCGGTAGCAAAACAATACCAAAACCAAGGTTTATCATTATCAGATTTAATTAATGAAGGAAATTTAGGGTTAATTAAAGCAGCAAAACGCTTTGATGAAACTCGTGGATTTAAATTTATTTCATATGCCGTTTGGTGGATTCGCCAATGTATTTTACAAGCTTTGGCCGAGCAGTCTCGTATTATTCGTTTGCCCTTAAATAAAATTGGATCTATTAGTAAAATAAATAAAATGTATGCCCTTTTAGAGCAAAAAAATGAGCGTTCTCCTTCGATTGAAGAAATATCGGAGCATTTAAATATGACAATTCATGAAGTAACTACATCTATAAAAAATTCTGGCCGACATGTTTCTATGGATGCTCCATTAATTATTGGGGAGACATCTAATCTTTATGATGTTTTAAATATTGGTAAACTTCCAAATCCTGATAAAGAATTATTACACGAATCATTAAAAATTGACTTAAACAGGGTTTTACAAACTCTAAAACCTAAAGAAGCCAAAGTGCTACAATTAAGTTTTGGCCTTGAAAATAAAAGCCCATTAACCCTTGAAGAAATTGGATGTACTCTTCATTTATCTAGAGAGCGTGTTCGGCAAATAAAAGAAAAATCTATACGGCGTTTAAAAAGTTTATCCAGAAGTGATGTTTTAAAAAATTATTTATAAAACAACTCAAATTCTTCATTAAAACTCTTCCAATCAAATAAACTCATTAAATGCAGATGAAATTTTACTTTAAATGTGATCTAGAATGTTATTTTTACGTTTCAAAAATAAACTATGGATTTTTCAACCGTAAAACTTGTTGTTTCAGATATGGATGGTACTTTGCTGAATTCAAAAGGTGAAGTTAGTAATCACTTTTTTCATTTATATGAAGAATTAAAAAAACAACATATCCATTTTGTTGCTGCAAGTGGCCGTCAATACCAAAGTATTGTTGATAAATTAGATTCAATAAAAAATGAAATTACTATAATTGCTGAAAACGGAGGAATTACCCAACAAGCCGAAAAAGTACTTCTAATTAATGATTTACCTTTTAAAAATTGTGTTAAATCTATTGAAATACTACGAAAAATAGAGGATACAAACTTAGTTTTATGTGGAAAAAATACTGCTTATATTGAAACTAAAGATACTCGTTTTATTTCAATCTTGAGCCAATATTATACTAATTACAAAATAGTTAAAGACTTGACCAAAGTACCTAATGATACTTTTTTAAAAATTGCTGCATATCATTATGAATGCTCTGAAACTCATATTTTACCAGCTGTGAAACATTTAAAAAACGAAATGCAAGTTATTGTATCGGGTGAACATTGGTTAGATATTTCACATGTAAAAGCTAACAAGGCAGTTGCTTTAAAAATGTTGCAAAATAAGTTAGGAATAACTCGTGAAGAAACCATGGTTTTTGGCGATTACAATAATGACCTGCAAATGTTGAAACTAGCCAATTATAGTTATGCTATGGAAAATGCACATCCAAACATAAAGAAAACTGCCAAATTTCAAACAAAAAGTAATAACAACCAAGGTGTAGAATTTATTCTTGAACAACTAATTAATTCAAGAATTAATCTACCTTAAAATTTAGTCCTTTTGTATATCCTATGTTTACAAAGTTATTTTTATACAAACTGTTTTCTAAATACTCATTTAATGCTTTTTGAACTTTTATAACATCTGGTCTATTCTCTCTCATTTTTGCAAAAGATGAACGATCGCTTTTTGCATATTCAGTAATTAAATGGTAATCTACTGGTTGCTCAAAATTCATAATTCCTTTCGTGTTATTCATTTTTTTATACGGCCAAAAGCACCAATTTACTTCATTTTTATCCAATAAAATTCTAAATTCATTAATCCATTCATCCGTATTTTCCCCAGTTTCTCCTATGTAAATTGGCACTTTGTGTGTATCTCTAAAATCTACATATTTTTGAATTGATTCCTGATTAACATCAAACCAATATTTATGAAACTCGTAAACAACATTTGGGTCCACTAACTCTTCAAAAACATCAAAATTACCACTCCAATTTGATCCATTTAGAAAGATGGTATGTTCCCTATCAACTTCTCTAATTTCTTTAATTATTCTGTTATATAATAAAAATAGTTTATGATTTAAATCGTCCAACTCATCATTAAAATAATGAGCAATTGGTTCATTCACCAAATCATAACCAATTATTACCGGCTCATCTTTGTATTTTTTTGCAATATCAACCCAAATTTTTGTCATTAAATCTTGAGATGATTTGCTTTTAAATAAATAGGGGTAACCATAACTATCATCTATATTATCACCTGTTTGTCCACCAGGAGCAGCATGCATATCTAACAAAACATATAATTGTTCCTCTCTACACCAATCAATTATTTTATCAAAATATTTAAACCCTGAATTGCGTTCACCCATATACAAATCATCCGTAAACATTTTGTAATTAAAGGGCAAACGAATGTGATTTACACCTATATTTTTTAAATATTTAATATCATCATGCGTTATATAATTATTTAAAAAGCCTTTCCAGAAAACCTGTAAACTATCTGGCCCAACTAATTCATACAATAATTCATCAATTTTTCTTGGCGAATTTACTTGCTCCATTTTAAACATATATCCTTCTGGAACCAACCAATTCCCAATATTGGTTCCTTTTAAAACGATTTCATTTCCTAAAGTATCCACTAATTTAGTTCCATCAGTTTTAATAAAACTAAGCGTGTTTTTAATTTCTTTTGAAGTTGAAATTTGTTCTTTCGTATTTTCAGTAACTTTTTCTTTACAAGAATAAATGACTGAAAAAAGTAGAGCTAAGACAAAAGTGATACTATATTTTTTCATTTTATATTATTTTACTTGATAATTAAATCATTTTAAATCTTTATAATCTTCAATATTTTTGGATTGGTCACCCCTACTTTTATGAAATAAATTCCTACTGGTTTTCCTTCTAAAGAAAGTGCAATTCTCCCATTGTTAACCTTATATAAATCCATTTCAATTAGTTGACCTTGCAAGGTAAAAAGCTGAATACTAATTTCTTTTTCATTTGAAGGAAATGTAATTTCAAAATTACCATTGGATGGATTCGGATATGCTAAAATATCTTCAAATAGATCGATTTTTTTTGCAAAAGTACCTTCACAACTTTCATTCGATTTCACTTCAATTAAATCTCCATGAATTACATCTAAATTAAAAAAATGTGAAAAAGTATCTAAAACTAATTTCTCGTTTTTATAAACTTTAAATGGTGCTGTTCCTTCATTAATTTCAATAGCTACTTTTGAGCTTTTTACAATAGCCTTTCCTGAAATTTTCACTCCTTCTTCAATACTCAATTTATAACATTGCTGAAAATTGTTACTTGAAATACATAAATTATATACTCCAGGTTCTAAATTGGTTATTGTTTTTTCTGATGTAAAATTGTAATCCTCTCCATTCAATTTTGCAACATAATCATAGCTTTTATTGGCTTTAATTTTTATTTGACCATTATTTTTTTCTGGGCAAGTTTCACTAAGAGTTTCAATTTCAAAATTGTCTGTTGGAATACTTCCTACTTCTAAAATAGAAATCCAGTTAATATTAAAACCTGCAGTCTTTACATTCATTTTTAACAAATGCTCTCCTGCGGTTAAGTTTAAAGTCGAGTAAATTGTTTTCCAAGTTTGCCAACTTCCTGTGTTTGGTGTATTTATGGTTGTAGCATTTGAGTCATCTATTAAAAATTCAATAGCTCCAGTTTTAGTTCCTGCAACGCGAACTCCTAATTCATACGTGCCAGATTTAGCAACATTTATTTTATAACTCGCCCAATCTCCATTATCAGTCCATCCTAAATTTAAAAAACCAGTTACATCTTTTGTTAATTCTGCAAACAAACCATCCATTAAAAAATATTCTTCTGCCTGAATTTTTCCTGGAATTTGAAATTTCATATCAGGATCATATACTGGAATTTGTTTGTAAATCTCACCCAATTCAGTCCACTCTCCAGGATTACCATATAAATCGATAAATGGGTATGTATTTATGCCCGAATTTGTTCTCCCAATAAACCACGAATACCGAAACACATCAGGATCTCGTTCTAAAAAATTCACAGTTCCAGCTAAATAATTTTTTTGCTGCTCTACATCAACTACTGGATTTGAAGTATCCCACGATGAAAATTCAGTAACCCAAATTGGTTTTCCATATTTCCTAGCATCATTTATATAGCCCACAATAGAATTTCCACTTCCATACCAATGCAATGCAATATAATCTACCTCACAATTGGCACATTCTTTAAAAAAATCATCTAAATATACGAATGGATTATTATAAGTAGTTCCATTTTCTGAAACACAATCACCACAATAATTAACCGCAGGGGTCACAGTTTTTAAATTATTTTCTCTAGCAATTTGCTGAAACGATGACCAAGCTGATGCTGCCTCAGAAGGCGTCATATTTGCTTGTTCTTTAAAATTTGGTTCGTTAAACCCTAATATGTACTTTACGTTTGAATCTTGACTAATCCAACTATTTACACCACTTATTCCATTTGCATTCCACGCCATAGGCGTAAAATCTACATTGTAATTTTGATATGTTGTTTCAATAGCTGCATCAGGTTGAGGTGACCAATTGTACCACCAAGAAATAGCTTCTGAAAATTTTTGTATATCTACAGTAGAATGAAATCCATAAGAAACTCCACGCTTATTGCTTTTTTCTTGAGAATATCCTTGATTGAAAACAAGAAAAAACATTACTAAAATGGTAATTATTTTTAATATATATTGTGTCAAAGACCTCATATTACTTATTTAATTAATCACCATCTTTATTTCAGTTTTAATTTAACAAATACAGGAAAATGATCAGAAGGAAATTTTAAATGATTCGAATTATTTAATACCCCATATTTTTTAACTTTCACAGATTTATTATTAGCTACAAAAATGTAATCTATTCTTTTGGATGGAATTTTATTGTAATTAAAACTATTAAATGTTCCTTCAGGTCCAATAAGTTGAATTTCCGAAATTTCTTTGCAGTCTTTCAATTCACTTTTCAAAATATTTATTGTTTCACTTGTTGGCTCAGCATTTAAATCCCCCATAAATATTACAGCTAAGTTTTCAGAATTTAAATCCTTTATTTTGGCTAAAACTAATTTTGCACTTTCAACACGGGAAACTTCTCCTAAGTGATCCAAATGTGTATTAAAAACCCAAAAATTTACTCCTTCTTTTTTATTTTGAAATAATCCATAAGTACAAATCCTTGGAAAAGCGGCATCCCAACCTTTACCAATAATATTAGGCGATGTGGATAACCAAAAAGTACCTTGTTTTAAGAGCTTATAATTTTTATGATTGTAAAAAATTGCAGAATATTCTCCTTTTTCACCTCCATCTCTTCCTTCCCCAATAAAACTATACAACGGTAAATGTTCTTTTATAAAATTTACTTGATGTGGCATTCCTTCTTGAATTCCAAAGATATCAGGATTATAAAATTGCAATTGAGAAACTAAAAATTCCTTTCTTTCAGGCCAAGCATTTTCACCATCAGAGGCTACATCTAAACGGATATTATAAGTAATTAACGATACATTTTGGCTCATTCCTTCTCTAATAAAAAAAACTGTAATTAGTATTAAAAAATAGTTTTTCATGAAAAAATATCTGCCAATTTAATTATTTAATTCTAAGGTAGGAATATACCATAAATCGAGTTCTAAATTTATACCTCCATGCAATTCTTCTTGAACTACTCTATCAACAATATAAACTCCAACTTGAGCCATTTCTTTAAAAGTAAAAATACCATTATTAGGAAAATTAATTCGTGTTCTATGAATATTATACTTATCTGAAAATTTTTGATTGAAAGCTTTTTCAACCCCTTCTTTTTTTAACATAAATCCTAACAAACCACCCCAAGTGGCTGTTGGGTTATCGGAATCCCACCCAGCTAAAGTTCCAATTCTTATGGTTTCTTTAAGATCTCCTTCTCCATACAACAAACTTATAATACTCGCTCCAAAATTAATACCTGCTGCAAAACAACCATTGCAATACAGATTCTTTGAAGTAATGTTATAGCCATCTTGCTGCTCAACCTGATACCGTTGGTATAATTCATTTCGAGTTTGTTCCCAAGGAATATTGTTCTGGTAATTTTCATTTACAAAATCAAACATTTTTGCAGAATAAGATTCGTTTGGTAATACTTTTCGAGCTTCGTTTGCCATCCAATTTATTTTATCTTTCATTGGTAATTCTTCTTTTAAAAAAGAAGCCAAAGAATACATAATTACATTAAACTCCGAAATCCATTGAGCGTTTTCACGTGCAGTAGTCTGAATAGGGAGTTTTGCCATTTTCAATGCTAAATCAGGTTTTGAAGGTGCAAATAAACCAAATATTTCAGTAGTTAATTGTGCATCAATCATTTCATAATGCTCATTATTTTCAGGAAGACTTGTATCTGGAGGCAACATTCCTTGTTGCATTAAATCAAAAGCTTTTTGATTAGAAACCCATAAATAATTTTCTTCTTCTAGTTTAATATGCTCTAACCAACCTTCTCGTATTTGTTCTCCAGTTAAAACACTTGTTTTATTAGCATATAATAAATATTGGTATATAAATTCTATATCGGTATCATCATCCGATCCCCAAATACTATCTTTATCAGCAAAAATAAAATCTATTGTTGAAGATAAATTACTTGGTAATCCTTGACCCCAAATACTTGGTTGATCCGCCTTTCCCCAATCTTTTCTAGTATAAAACTCACCTGTTTTTATTTCACCAACATTTCCAATTTTGTCCATTTCTGTAACCAATCCTGTCCAATTTGCGATACATTGTCCAAGCCAAAATCCCTCCAATTTATTTAAGTATTCCGAACGGGAAATTATTTTGTCTGTTAAATTTGGCTTATAGGAAATATAATTAAAAGTAGTGTCTTTTAAAGAGTTTACATTAACAATATTTTTATTTTGTTCTTTATCATTACATGACAAAAGTGTTAAACTTAAAACAATATAAACCCCTAAGTATTTTAATAATATTGCTTTTTTATAAGTTAACATATTACAAATAATTTCTTAAAAAATATTTTATTGAAAGTTCTTTCTTTTTATCAGTTTATAAACAACTAACTATTTCTCATTACTAATTTTGGTGTTCTATCTACTTTGAATAATCCCCAATGTTTTTCAGGTTCAAACTCTTCATTTGAACCTTTCCAGGGCTCATCAAAAGCTTCAAAAACAAATGTAAGAATTTCGTCTTTTTCATTCCATTCCATTAAATCGTTATAATAAATTTTCTGAAATTCCTCACTAACATTTTGCGGATCTATTCCCCTTCCGTTAGAATTTGTTGCCCAACCAGCTTCCGTAATTACTACTAATTTATTTGGATATCTATCAGCAATTGCATAGTAATTTTCTTTGGTATATTCCAAAGCATCGTGAATGTGTTTATACTCCCAAACTGGATACGTATGAATAGAAATAAAATCTACAACGTTTACTAAATCTTTTAATTTATCTAACCAAGGAACATAGTTTTCACAAAAAGTTACTGGTTGTTTTGCTCCTTTCTTAATTTGCTTAACGTAGTTTATAACACTTTTAACGGAAACATAGTGATCGGTCCAATCCACACAAGCTTCATTACCAGCCGAAAGTGACATAATAATATCAGGATATTGATTGGCTAAATCAATTAATTTTTGAATTTGTTGTTTATTTTTCAACTTATTCTGAGCCAATTCTTCTTCTGATAAAATATGAACTTCCCAAGGGCAACCAAAATTATTCATTTCAGCTATAATATAAGCCCCTAACATTACTTTAAAAGCTAACTTCTCCTTTTTAATAACCTCTAAAACAATAGCGGCGTGGTCATCACAATCATATAAACGAAGATATTTCCACTCGCCTTGCAGCATTAGTAAATCTTCTTTAATTTCATCATAGCTCGGACATATTCCTCCTGGTTGCTGACCTTCTCTAAATCCTGAATAACAAATTGCTTTTCCTTCCTTAATGTTTAGTGTTTTAGTATAATTCATTTAGTTTAGTTTAGTTAGTAGTATATTTTTGGATCCTTAAAATTTTAAATTTTCATTTTTATCCCAAAGACCCCAATATGCTCCAACATCTCCTTCTGCTCCCACTTTCCAAGATTCATCAAATGATGCAAAGTAGAACATTTCAATATTGTCTTGAGCAGACCAAGCTTGACCATTAATAAAGTATTTCATATAATTTTCCATTGAAGCAAGAGAACCTTTAAATCCACCTCCTTGACTTGGCCAACCAGTTTCAGTAATAATAACTCTTTTGCCATTTCCTGCCTGAGCTGCTTGATAGTACATTTGTTTCATATGTTGTAATGAATATTCTATTGGGCAACCCTCCCAGTATGGGTAGCAATTTGCTAAAATCACATCACAGGCATCTGTAATTCTAGGTCTGTGAGAAAATTCATAATAAGCATCAACATACCCAATTGGGATGTTTGTTGGTATAGCTTCTTTAACTTCAGCCATAAAATCCAACAATTCATCTTCAGTTAAATCTTTACGATACATTACTTCATTACCAACTGCTGCAATATCAACAAAACCTTCATTTGCTAGTTTTATTAGTCCTGCTATTTCATTTTTATTAATTTCGGCATCATCACCAAGCCAAGCTCCTACCAATGTTTTAATTCCAAATTCATGAGCAATTCTTGGAATAAATTCATTTCCATCAGTACAAGAAAAAGAACGCACCCATTTAGTATATGGCTTTATAATTTCCATCCGTCTTCTTACTTGTTCTTCAGTAATAATATCACCCGGTTTTTGACCATCTTCATATAGGCTAAAACATAAACCATGCATACCATTTTCTAAGGTATTTTTACATAATTCTTCTAAACTTTCTATTGAAAGCTTTGTGAAATCAACTCCAGCATATGTTGTATGTTGAACTTCTTTTAATGAAAACTTTCGTTCTTCTCTATAAGACATTGTATATATATTTTAAAATGTTAATTAAATAATTATTAGTATTTGAACTTTTCATAATTGTCCCATAATCCCCAGGAAGTTCCTGCCCATCCTTCAAAATGAATTTTCCAAGATTCATCAAATGATGCAAAATAAAATAAATCAATACTTTCCTTTTCTGCCCATAATTGCGCTTTGATGTAATATTGCATCGCATTTTCCTCTGAAGGAATAGCTTCACCAATTACTTCTCCTTTACTAGGCCAGCCTGTTTCAGAAATAAATACTTTTTTGCCTTGAGCCACTTCTAATGTTTTGCGATACATTTCTTGAAGGTGAAATCCTGCTGTTTTTATATCTGCACCTTCCCAAAAAGGATAACAGTTAATTAGAATTACATCACATTCAGCAGTTAATTCCGGTCTGTTAAAGAATTCAAAATAAGCATCTACATAACCTACTGGCGTATTTTCTGATGCCTTTTTAACTTGCTTAATGTAATTTATAATTGCATTCTCATTCAATTCTTTTCTATAAAGCACTTCGTTTCCTACAGCAGCAACATCAACTAAATTATTTTGAATAAGTTTTATTAAAGCTATAATTTCAATATTGTTCGCCTCAGTATCGTTATTTATCCATGCTCCAACCATTGTTTTAAATCCCATTTCTTTTGCAATTTTTGGAATTTTCTCATGACCATTCGTACAAGAAAACACACGAATCCATTCACTATGAGGTTTCAAAACCTCTAAACGTTTTCTAATTTGTTCCTCAGTTATAATATCTCCAGGCTCTTGACCAGGAGTATAGGCACTAAAACAAATACCTGGCATCCCACTTTGGAAAACGTTGGTAAATTCTGTCTTAATGTTTTCTTTTGATAAGGATGAAAAATCGACTTTAGTTGTAAAAAATTGTGGATATTTTTCATTAACCTCTTTTTCTGATAAACCATCAAAGTTAATTTCTGAAAGCAACTTCATGTTTGAATATCCAGAAGGTTTAATAGCTTTTTTCTTTGCTAACTCCGCACTAATTTCATGAGCTCTTTCCTCTGTTAAATTATAATTACGCATAATAAACATCGCTGCAAGTGTACCCACTATTGGCAAACCAGAATAAAACAATCTTATTCCTGTGATTGATGCCTCACTATTTACAGTATCTGGAACAAACCCTACTAAAGTCATAATAGCGCCTGTTAATAATCCTGCAATTGCAAAACCAAACTTTACCATCCACCAATAAATAGCGCCAAAAACACCTTCTCTTCGTTTTCCTGTATTTAATTCATCAATATCTATAACATCTGAAGTCATAGACATCATTAGTGTAAACAAACTTCCAATTCCAAAAGAGAAAAAAGGCAATGCTATTAAAAACATATATGGTTTGCCAGGAATAAATAAAAACCAAAGCATAATATATCCTGCAACAGAAATTCCCTGAGAAACCATAAAGGCTTTCTTTTTACCCATTTTTTTAGACATCCAAGCTACAATAGGTATTACTAAAAAGGTAGTTGCTAAGGCGCCCATACTACCCAATAGTGTTGGCCAAAGACCTGCTGCTGCTGCATCGCCATTAAATAAATAATAGACTACAATAAAAAAGGAAAAACCTGCAACTACATTAAAAGCATTATAGATTAAAAATGTTGAAAAACACAATTTTCTAAACTGTTCAATTTTAAAAGCTTCTTTAAAATTTTGTATTATCTGTTTTAAACTTCCTCCTATAGTTTTTAAGGTTAAAGGCGTCAAACTTTCATCATCTTTAGTTGACTTGCTTTTAATAAAAAGCGCAGGAGCCATTGCTAAAACAGCAAAAATAA
>Ga0102815_10001820_pt1 | contig 13237 bp, 12 predicted proteins | sample ColrivemetaGS759_FD_79113 | JGI IMG/M metagenome (GOLD analysis project Ga0102815, IMG submission 79113) | Estuarine microbial communities from the Columbia River estuary - Ebb tide ETM metaG S.759 | ecosystem: Environmental > Aquatic > Marine > Intertidal zone > Estuary | place: USA: Columbia...
CAAACCGGCCTTCAACGCCTTCAGAGCCAAACTATGCTCCTGTTCTGGATCGATCCGTCGTAGAGCCGCAAGGCCCGCCTGCTCCAACAGGTGTTTCATGCAAACCGGTCCGTTGTGTGCGAGGTTCTGATCAAGTGCGAGGCTTTCACCGTGGCTTGACGGGATTTGCCTTCTTTCTGGTTTTCAGAGTGCTCGATCATGGCGAGAAATGCATCCACCGCAGGGTAGCACGCAATAAGAACTGCATCCCGGGGCGGTCCCTTGAACGCACCCAATTGCGCAGGGGACGGGTTAATATGGTACGTCATACGCTGGCGTCTTCCAGCCCTGCCGGAAATTGGTGTGCGCCGCCTACCTCGGGCAGCGGGAGTGCCCAATGGACGTCTGTCAGCATCAATGGGCGGTAAAGATGCGGAAACAGCTGATCGCCGCGCGACACCTCCCATTTCAGTGCGGAACCCAGCGGCTCAGCCTCGACCGCAAGCAACATCAAATCGCCCGCGTTGGCGAAATGCTTGGCTGCGGTTTCTTCAGCCTGGGCCGCTGTCGAAAAGTGAATGTAGCCATCGGTCAGATCAATGGGGGCTCCATCGGTCTGGCCCGTGGCGCGAAGAGCGGCCCATTCAGCTGGGCGGAAAATCTTGAATATCAGCATGACGATGTGATGCCCCGCGCCCTTGGCCGGGTCAAGGCCTGCGTGCCTGACGCTACGAGAAGGAGTACCCGGAGCACAGAGGCTTTGACAGCCCGAGCATCAGCCGCCACGATATATAACAGTCCATCCAAGGGGGATAATGACATGAAACGATTCCTGACTGCCACGGCGGCATTAACACTGACCGGCGGTATGGCGGCGGCTGATTACAGCCTGACCATTCTTCACACAAACGATTTCCACGCTCGTTTTGAGCCGATCAGCAAGTATGACAGCGGATGCAGCGCCGAAGACAACACCGCAGGCGAATGTTTTGGCGGTTCTGCACGGCTTGTAACGGCGATTGCAGAGGCGCGCGCGCGGACCAATAACTCCATCCTGGTGGATGGTGGCGATCAGTTCCAGGGCACTTTGTTCTATACGTATTACAAGGGCGCACTGGCCGCCGAGATGATGAACAAGATGGGTTATGACGCGATGACCGTGGGAAACCACGAGTTCGACGACGGCCCTGAAGTACTGCGCGGCTTTATGGATGCGGTGAATTTTCCCGTTCTGATGTCGAATGCGGACGTCTCTGCAGAGCCGCTGCTGGCGGATAAACTCGCTAAATCAGTGGTTATAGAACGTGGTGGCGAAAAGCTTGGCCTGATTGGCCTGACGCCACAAGATACCGACGAGTTGGCGTCTCCTGGCCCGAATGTCACCTTTTCCGATCCGGTTGCTGCCGTGCAGGGTGAAGTTGACAATCTGACGGCCCAGGGCGTCAACAAGATCATCGTACTCAGCCACTCTGGTTACCGTGTGGACCAGCGCGTTGCTGCTGAAACTACGGGCGTCGATGTCATAGTCGGCGGCCATTCGAACACGTACCTGAGCAATACGTCAGACCGCGCTGAAGGGCCTTATCCGACAATGGTCGGGTCAACTGCGATCGTGCAGGCCTATGCTTACGGCAAATTCCTGGGCGAGTTGAACGTCACGTTTGACGATGCCGGTGTTATCACTGCAGCTGTGGGTGAGCCGCTGATTACTGACGCTTCTGTCGCGGAAGATGCCGACACCGTGGCACGCATTGCAGAAGCGGCAAAGCCTCTTGACGAGATCCGCAACAAGGTAGTGGCCGAAGCCGCAGCACCCATTGGCGGAGACCGGGCGGATTGCCGCTCCAAAGAGTGCTCGATGGGATCGCTGATTGCAGATGCGATGCTGGCGCGCGTCAAGGATCAGGGCATCGACATCGCGATCCAGAATGGCGGGGGTATTCGCGCATCAATTGATGCAGGCCCCGTAACTATGGGTGAAGTGCTGACTGTGCTGCCGTTCCAGAACACCCTGTCGACCTTTCAAGTGACAGGCGCCACGATTATCGCGGCCCTGGAAAACGGTGTCAGCCAGATAGAAGAAGGGGCCGGGCGCTTTGCGCAAGTTGCCGGAATGACCTATGCATTTGACGCGTCGCAACCGGCAGGCAGCCGGGTGTCTGACGTCATGGTTGGCGGCGCGCCGATTGATCCTGCAAAAATGTACGGCGTTGTATCCAACAACTATGTGCGCAATGGCGGCGACGGTTACGACATGTTCAAGACTGCTGAAAATGCCTACGATTTCGGACCAGACCTCGCAGACGTCACGGCCGAATATCTTGCGGCGAATGGTCCATTCAACCCCTACACGGATGGCCGCATTGTCGTGAAGTAGGCCAAAGCCATTAACTGTTGCAAACGACGCCCTGGCCGAAAAGCCGGGGCGTTTTTTCGTGTGCTTGGCAGGTGCGCCTGGCCACACTAATATCACTACATGTGCGGACGTTTTGCGATCACCCTGCCATCCGATGCCATGGCGCAGCTTTTCGCGGCACGCCCTGCCAATGATTTACCGGATGTTCCAAACTACAACGTCTGTCCGACCACCCGCATCCATGTCGTTTCCAACCCTGACGGTTCCGCGCGCGCCCTGACGGCTATGCGTTGGGGGTTCCTTCCTCATTGGTACAAGGCATTGAACGGCGGTCCACTCCTGATCAACGCGAGGGCTGAGACAATCGCCGAAAAGCCTGCTTTCAAATCCGCGGCACGTTCGCGGCGCGGCTTGATCGTCGCATCCGGTTTTTACGAATGGACCAAGACGGCTGATGGCGCGCGCGACCCTTGGTATATTACCCGAAACGATGGTGCGCCGATGGCCATGGCGGCAGTCTGGCAGGACTGGGCCTTGCCCGATGATGCGAACCCGATCCGCAGCGTCGCGATCGTCACGACCGCAGCCAATACCGCGATGCGTACGATCCATCACCGCATGCCGGTGATCCTTGAAGAACAAGACTGGCCTCTTTGGCTGGGCGAAGGCGGCCATGGTGCTGCGCGTCTGATGACCGCGCCATCTGATGAAACTCTGCGCATGCACCGCGTAGATCGCGCGGTAAATTCCAATCGTGCGCAGGGTCCCCAATTGATTGCGCCGGTTGAGACATAAAAAGGCCCTGCCGGGGCGGGCAGGGCCATGTACTCGTTACTGCAACACAGCACTCGTTAACCAGAAAAGAAGATCCTGTCGGGAGCAGAGCCTCTCAAGGTATGTGGACCTTGATATGGCGCTACTGCTCATCCAAAAGCCTGTCGATTACATCCGGTTTGACAGACATCGTGCCTCCCGAGGCCACGGATATTTCGCCCACGGGTCAGACTGTCGATTTCATCGGTCATAACGTGCCAGCGACCGCAGTCGTCGGGTTGCCTCACTCATCAATGGGATGCGTCGGCAAGCGGGGCGATCCGGGGATGACCTTTGCAGACGGTGTGGACGAAACCGCACTGGTCGTCCGCGTCACCGCTATGATCATCATCACTGGAAACAGTTCCAGATGGCAGCATTTCTTTTTCTCTACATGCGATCCCCTTCATACAGCAGATAGGAAAGGCGTAGTCCCGAAATGGGACAGAAATGTGCCTGAGCAGCGGCGTGGGCTGGGAAAATGGCAAGTATACAGTGTGTTTCCAAATCAGGTACAAACAGCCGATGGTTGATATTTTAGTTTGAAAACTTCAAACGCGGCGCGCTTTACGGCAAAAGCGAAGGCTGCTGAGCCAGCCATTCTCGAAAAGACCGAAGCGCCGTCGTCTCTTTTCTGTCTGAAGGCCAAACCAGAAAATAGCTGCCTATGCTTTGTGTGGTCTGGTCGGAAGCGAGCACCAACTGTCCGTCCGCCAGATAAGGTTCTGCAAAGAACGTGGGCAGCAATGCGACACCTAGTCCGTGGATCGCCGCCTGTGCCATTGTCGAAAACTGGTCGAACACCATTCCAGAGGGCGGGTCCCCGGGCACGCCAACGGCGCGCAACCACCGCGCCCAGCCACGCGGGCGGGTGTCCAGATGCAGCAGATCGAAAGTCAGCATCGCCGCCGGGTCTTTCAGCGGTGACGCGATCAGATCGGGAGCACACACCGGCACCACGGTTTCAGGTAATAGCGGCAGATGGTGCGCTCCGGGCCAGTCCTCGCGCCCGAAATGAATGGCTGCATCGAAACCTGTAACCCGGAAGTCAAACGGAGCCAGGCGCGTTGACAGATTAACCGTCACTTCTGGATGCAAACGTGCAAAATCGCGAAGCCTGGGGGCCAGCCAGTGCATTCCGAAGGCGGGCAGAATGGCCAGGTTCAATGTGCCGCCTGCCGGGTTGGTACGCGCGGATATCGACACTTGCGCCAATCGGTGCAGGATGTCACGAACATCAACCTCGTAGCGTCTTCCGGCATCCGACAGCCGCAGATTGCGGCCGTCGCGCTCCAGCAGTGTCACGCCCAGCTGTTCTTCTAGAATCTTGAGCTGCCGACTTATGGCGCTCTGCGTCAGCGATAACTCAGAAGCGGCTTGCGTGGCACTGCCCAAGCGCGCCACCGCTTCGAACGCCAGCAGGGCGGACATGGAAGGAAGGTATCGCCGCGGGGCAATCATATGAGTTTTTCTCATGAGTGGCAGGACAAACCATCGTTAGAGTTTTGCTTCAGAATTTGCAATACTTGCACAAACGAAGACATCTGCCCGATCTGAAAAGGACTATGCCATGAATATTGAAGCCCCAATGCTCAAAGCCAAAGACGCGCCCGATCTGGGCAATTTCGACTGGTCTGACCCGTTTCGCCTGTCGGATCAGCTTTCAGAAGACGAGCGCATGATCCAGGCCAGCGCTCATGCCTATGCGCAGGAGAAGTTGCAGCCGCGGGTGATCGAAGCGTTCGCCAATGAAACCACGGATGCCGGCATCTTTAAGGAAATGGGTGATATGGGTCTTTTGGGCGTGACGTGCCGGGAGGAATACGGCGGGCTTGGCGGCTCCTATGTATCCTATGGTTTGGTTGCACGGGAAGTGGAACGTGTAGATTCCGGTTATCGCTCGATGATGTCGGTCCAGTCCAGTCTGGTGATCTACCCGATCTATGCATACGGCTCGGAAGCGCAACGCATGAAATATCTGCCCAAGCTTTGCTCCGGCGAATGGATCGGATGTTTCGGTCTGACCGAACCCGACGCGGGTTCTGACCCGGCAGGCATGAAGACCAGAGCCATTAAAACGGCCAATGGGTACAAACTGTCCGGATCCAAAATGTGGATTTCCAACGCTCCGATTGCAGATGTTTTCGTAGTTTGGGCGAAGTCCGAAGCCCACGGCGGCAAAATCCGGGGTTTTGTGCTGGAAAAGGGCATGAAGGGGCTGAGCGCACCGAAGGTGGGCAACAAACTGTCGCTGCGTGCTTCGATCACCGGCGAGATCGTAATGGACGGTGTCGAGGTCGGTGAAGAGGCGCTGTTGCCCCACGTGCAAGGGCTGAAGGGTCCCTTTGGATGTCTTAACCGGGCTCGTTATGGAATCAGCTGGGGCGCGATGGGCGCTGCAGAATTCTGCTGGCACGCGGCGCGGCAATATGGGCTGGATCGGCATCAGTTTGGCAAGCCTCTGGCTGGCACCCAACTCTTCCAGAAAAAGCTGGCTGACATGATGACGGAGATATCGCTGGGCCTGCAGGGCAGCTTGCAGGTAGGCCGCCTGATGGACGAGGCCAAAGCAGCGCCCGAGATGGTATCGATCGTCAAGCGCAACAATTGCGGTAAGGCGCTGGATATTGCGCGCATGGCCCGCGACATGCACGGTGGAAACGGGATATCAGGAGAGTTTCAGGTGATCCGTCATATGATGAACCTTGAAACCGTGAATACCTACGAGGGCACGCATGATGTCCATGCGCTGATCCTCGGACGGGCGCAGACAGGTATTCAGGCGTTCTTCTGAGCCAAACCGATGCAGGGGGGCGATCTGCCCCCCAACGGGACATCGTCCCGTTCCCCCCGAGGATTGATCCAGCCAGAGGAAGTCAGGCAAATTGACCTTCTGTGTGGCTTGATTACGTCGGGTTGAGGCGTCAGTCTCTGCAAAACTATGGCAACGAGACAGGCAGGACATCCGATGGATCGCGCGCAGATCGTACATGAAAATTTCCTGACCCGTGTCGCCGCGGGCGATTTCCCTTTGGGGGCAGGGCCCGCGGGCGGGCTGAACCCACAGGCGGCCCTTGGCGTGTTTCGTGCGCAGGTTCTGAGCCGCGCCCTGGATATTCAAAGCCGGGTTATGCAAAAGGCGGGACAGGGCTTTTATACCATCGGTTCGTCAGGGCACGAAGGGATGGCGGCGGTGGCCCAGGCGTTGCGTCCGGATGATATTGCATTCTTGCATTACCGGGATGCGGCATTTCAAATTGCACGGGCGGCTCAGGTCGGAGGTCAGGATATGGCGCACGACATGTTGCTGTCATTTGCCTGTTCGTCAGATGATCCGACCAGTGGCGGACGGCACAAGGTGCTGGGCTCCCGGGCGCTGTTCATCCCGCCACAAACCTCGACGATAGCCAGCCATCTGCCCAAGGCTGTAGGGGCTGCCTACGGGATCGGATTGGCGCGGCGTCGAGCGCCCGAGCATCGAATCCTGCCGCGCGACGGTCTGGCTATGGCCAGTTTTGGCGATGCCTCTCTGAACCATTCGACGGCCCAGGGTGCGATCAACGCGGCGGGGTGGACATCTGTACAGGGGGTGCCGTTGCCGTTGCTCCTCGTCTGTGAAGACAACGGCATTGGAATTTCGACCAAAACGCCGACCGGTTGGGTGAAAGCCTCTTTGGAACACCGGCCCGGGCTGAAATATTTTGCTGCGGATGGACTAGACATCTTTGCCTGCTATGACGTGGCTCTCGCTGCAGCAGAGTATGTGCGCAGATGGCGAAAGCCTGCAGTTCTGCATCTGCGAACGGTTCGACTTTATGGTCATGCAGGTGCCGATATGCCGACGACGTACTTGCCGCGTGCGGAGGTCGAAGCGGATGAGGCCAATGACCCGCTTTTGCATTCTGCTCGGCTTTTGATCGAGGCCGGAGTTGTTGCGCCGCGCGATGTGCTGGACATTTACAACGCCGCTCTGGCGGAGGTCGCGGCAAAGGCTGCCGAGGTCGTCACGCGGCCGCATTTGAAAACCGCGTCGGATGTCATGGAAAGTCTGATCCCCCCCAAGCGATCCTGCGCTCAACGCAATGGCCCTTCAGAGGCCGCTCGTGCCGAAGTATTTGGTTCGGATATGGGCCAGATGGATGCACCGCAACCGATGAGCCGGATCATCAACTGGGCCTTGCACGATCTGATGCTGACGCATCCGGAAACGCTGGTTATGGGAGAAGATGTGGGGCGCAAGGGTGGCGTTTACGGGGTGACCCAGAAGCTGCAGGCGCGCTTTGGTCCTGACAGGGTGATCGACACACTGCTGGACGAGCAGTCCATTCTGGGTCTTGCCATCGGCATGGCGCACAACGGTTTTGTGCCTATGCCCGAGATTCAGTTTCTGGCCTATTTGCACAATGCAGAAGACCAACTGCGGGGAGAGGCCGCCACGTTGCCGTTTTTCTCAAAGGGCCAGTGGACAAACCCGATGGTGCTGCGGATTGCCGGGCTGGGATATCAGAAGGGTTTTGGCGGGCATTTTCACAACGACAACTCCCTTGCGGTTCTGCGGGACATTCCGGGTATTATCGTTGCCTGCCCGTCGACGGGCGCCGATGCCGCGATGATGTTGCGCGAGTGCCACCGCCTGGCGCGCGAAGAGCAGCGTGTTGTCGTGTTTGTCGAGCCGATTGCACTTTACCCCATGCGAGATCTGCACGAGGCCGCGGATGGCAAATGGATGTGCCATTACCCCACACCCGAGAAGCGCATCAATCTTGGCGAAGTGGGTGTTCATGGAGCAGGTCGGCAAGTTGCCATCGTCACCTATGGCAATGGCCATTACCTCAGCCGCCAGGCGCAGAAGGTGTTGCAAGACGACGGGATTGAAGTGCGCGTGATTGACCTGCGCTGGATAGCACCTCTGCCCGAAGCTGCCCTTCTGGAAGCCATCAAGGGCTGCGGGCACGTCTTGGTCGTTGACGAGTGCCGCCGCACCGGAGGTCAGGCCGAGGGGATCATGGCACTGTTGGGGGAACTGGGCATTGAAAGATGCGTGCGGGTGACTGCAGAGGACAGCTTCATCGCGACAGGTCCGGCATATGCCGCCACGTTGCCGAGCCGGGACGATATCGTGCAGGCGGTCCGAATGATGGTCAATCAGGGTTGATACAGGTCTGGGCTGATCCAGGAGTGCGGTGAAGAACGCCTATGGGTACTGAGATTCATAGGTGGCAAACTCACCATTAAGACCGCTGTCTCGGAAGGGTTATTCCGGGTCATGGTTTTGAAATGACATTAAAATGGAACTTGACGTGGATAGGTCAAAGTGACCAGTTTGCGTCGGTACATCACCATTTTCCCTACTCCGTCAAAGGCAAATAAATACATGAGATTAGTGCGATACGGCCCAGCTGGCGCCGAGAAACCAGGGTTGCTGGATGACCAGGATCAACTGCGGGATTTGTCGGCGCATGTCGCCGATGTCGACGGCACGATACTTGGATCGGATGCTTTGGCCGTTCTGAAAGCGCTCGATCCTGCCAAACTGCCATTGGTCGAAGGTCAACCGCGGCTGGGGCCTTGTATAGGCAATGTCGGAAAGTTCCTGTGCATCGGTTTGAATTATTCTGATCATGCCGAAGAAGCGGGAATGGCCATTCCGGCGCACCCGATTGTGTTTCTGAAGGCCAATTCGGCCATCTGCGGCCCTTACGATGATTTGATCCTGCCGCGCGGGTCGACGGCCACGGATTGGGAGGTTGAATTGGGTGTCGTCATCGGAAAACGTGCCAAATACGTAAGTGCGTCTGAGGCGATGCAATATGTTGCGGGATATTGTCTGTGCAATGATGTCTCTGAGCGTGATTTCCAGCTTAAACTGTCTGGTCAATGGACCAAGGGGAAGTCTTGCGACAGTTTTGGTCCGCTGGGCCCCTGGTTTGTGACATCAGATCGGATACCTGATCCGCAGGCGCTCTCCATGACAGCGCATGTCAACGGCAAACAGATGCAAAATGGATCGACGTCTACCATGATATTCGGGGTGGCCGAGATTATCGCACACTTGAGTAAGCTAATGACATTGCATCCTGGCGACATCATTTCGACCGGCACACCACCGGGTGTCGGTATGGGACAGAAACCGCCAGTTTATCTCAAGCCCGGAGACGTTGTAGAGATCGCCATCGAAGCCCTGGGTGCGCAGAGACAAACGGTGATCGAAGACGTTTGAGCGTTGGTCTTGGCTTACTGCTTGACGCGGGGGCGCCGCCCCCGCACCCCCAGGATATTTATTTCCCGGAGAAGCTGGTTTGGCTTTCAGGTTTTTGGGGCCGGTGCGCCCCCCTCGAAGTCGTTTCCATTAACATAATCGCAAGGCGCTTCGCGCATCTCTAAATGCAGGCCGTTTCCTGTATATGGATTTGCTTTTGCGAGGGCTTCATCGACGACAATGCCAAGACCGGGCATTTTGGGTGGCACTATGAAGCCATCCTGAACGCGAATGGAACCCTTGATCAATGAATCATGGAACGGCGTTTCGATCGTTTCGCACATCAGAATGTTCGGAATAGAAGCGGCAAGATGAATATTTGCCGCCCACTCGACCGGCCCAGCATAAAGATGCGGCGCCATTTGCGCATTGTAGACTTCGGCAATTGCGGCAACTTTTTTCATTTCCCAAATGCCTCCGGCGCGCCCGAGCGCAGGTTGCAGAATGGTCGCAGCACCTGATCGCAAGACAGGCGCAAATTCTGCTTTGGTTGTCAGTCGCTCACCTGTCGCAATCGGAATGCGCACAGCGCGCGCCACCTTGGCCATCTCTTCGATCGAGTCGGGCGGAATCGGTTCTTCGTACCACAGCGGGCTGTAAGGCTCCAACGCCTGGCCTAAACGGATAGCGCCGGCGGTGCTGAACTGTCCATGGGTTCCAAACAGAAGGTCGGCTTTGTCACCGACCGCATCCCTGATCGCCCGACAGAAGGCCACCGATTGGGTGATGTCCATCATTGCGGGCATGTGCCCGCCCCGCAACGTATAGGGACCTGCGGGATCAAACTTCACGGCAGTAAAGCCCCGTGCGACGCAATCGGCCGCCGCCTCTGCCGCCATCTCAGGAGATGTCCAGAATTTTGAAGCATCATGGTGCGGCAATGGATAAAGATACGTGTATGCACGGATTTTTTCGTTCATAAGACCGCCCAACAACGCAAATACTGGTCGATCACGTGCTTTTCCGAGGATATCCCAGCAGGCAATCTCCAATCCTGAGAACGCGCCGATCGCGCTTAGATCAGGTCTCTGGGTGAAGCCGCTGGAGTAGACGCGGCGGAACATCAACTCAACGTTTTCAGGGTTTTCGCCTTGCATGTGCCGCTCAAACACATCCTCGATCACTGCCCGCATTGCGTTGGGCCCAACCGAAGAGGCGTAGCATTCGCCCCACCCGACTATACCGTCGTTTGTTGTCAGTTTGACAAGTATCCAGTATCGCCCCCCCCAGCCAGGGGCAGGCGGCGACGTCACTATGACTTCCAGATCTTTCAGTTTCATGCTTGGGTCCGCCACTTCTCTGGGTTTGAAATATCCTGGGGGAGACGCGCGCAGCGCGGCGGGGGCAAAGCCCCCTCTCAGCGTTTGAACACGATTACGTTTCTTTTGGCGGATCCTGTTTTTGTATCTGCAATGGCTTCATTGATCTGATCCAGACTCCAGCGTCCAGAGATAAGCTCGTCCAGCTTCAGCCGCCCTTGTTCGTACAAATCAACCAACCACGGAATGTCGCGTTGAATCACCACATCCCCCATCTTGGAACCGACCATTCCTTGCCCGGTGGCAGCAAGCATCACTGGCTCGTAGGTGGACATACCGCCAGAATGCGGCATCCCGACCATGATCACCCGGCCGCCTCGCCCGAGGTACATGGGTGCCTGATCGTAAGCAGGGATTGCTCCGACGGTGACGATCACGGCATCTGCTCCACGTCCGCCCAATGCTTTTTGCGCCGCTCTCCATGGCTTCTCCAGCGTGGCCAAGACCCCATGGGTTGCTCCGAATTCCCGCGCAATGGCAAGTTTTTCCTCGCTCATGTCGACTGCCACGATCCGTCGCGCTCCAGCAATGCGCGCGCCCTGTATGGCGTTGAGCCCAACGCCGCCTGCGCCGATCACGACAACATCCTGACCCGCTCTCAGGCCTGCCGAATTCACAATAGCGCCAACACCTGTAATCACACCGCAGGCTACAAGGCTTGCCGCCTCCTTGTTGATCTCGGGGCTGATCTTGACCAACTGCTTTTGATCAACGACAACTTTTTCTGCAAAAGCGCCAGTCGCCATGGCCTGATGCAATTTACCGCCAGCAGACGTTTTGATCGGCCCATGGTCTCCGTCATAAGGGGTTTCGCAGTTTGTCGGTTTGCCGCCAGCGCAACTGCCGCATGAACCACATGCGCGGATCAGTGTGACAATTACGCTGTCGCCTTCGGACAGACCGCGCACGCCCGGTCCGACACCTGAAACAATCCCAGCCGCTTCATGGCCATAAACTGCGGGCAATGATCCGCCCCAGATACCATCGGCATAGGAAATGTCCGAATGACAGATGGCCACGGCATCCAGCGTCACTTCGACCTCACCCATTTCGGGTGCGCGCAACAGGATGTCTTCGATAACGAGCGGAGCGCCGAAACTGTGGCAGACGGCGGCTTTGATGGTTTTCATAGGATACGACTTTCCAGATTACATTGAGGCGTTGTGATAGCGTTGCCCGGATTGCACCTGCTTCGCAAGGCCGCAAAATAAACTTTTCTGATGCCGCTAGTGACTGTCTTCGGTTGGAGACTGCCGTCCAGAGACCACGAAAACAATCAGCCCTGCAACAATAAGACCTGCAGACAACAAAAACGGCGCGCCAGGTAGGTAGATCGCGGTGTCCGGCCCTGTGAAAGCCGCAAACATACCGGTCATCAGCATCGGCGAAATAATCATAGCCAGAGCCGAAATCGATGTAAGCGCGCCTTGCAATTCACCTTGCTGATCAGCGCCGACAGACTGACTCATGATGCCTTGCAAGGCGGGTGTGATGACGGCGGCAAACGCGGCAAGCGGTGTCAGGATCAGTGCCACGGTTCCGTTTTTTACAAATGCCAGCGCAAGAAATGCACCGATGTCGAAGATATGCCCGTAAACCACGGTGCCTCTTTCACCCAAGCGACCAAGTGCAATCCGGATCAGCCCGCCCTGAACGATCGCCATCATCACTCCAAACAAAGCGAGGCTGAGCCCGATGGTAGAGGGGGGCCAGTCAAAACGTTCCTTGCCAAAGAACGACCAGACGGCCGGATATACCATGAACGCCACCTGATAGAGAAAAAAGACCACCAAAAGCGCGCCGATCCCCGGCAACTTTCCGATATGGCGGAATGCGCCGAAAGGATTGGCGCGTCGCCACAGAAAAGGACGTCGAATTGCATCGGTCAAGGTCTCTCTGAGCACGAAATAGCCAAAGACGGCATTCAGCGCAGCCAGCAAGGCAGACGCATAAAAGGGTGCCCGGGTGCCATATTCGGCCAGCAGACCGCCAATTGATGGTCCCAGCACAAAACCCATTCCAAAGGCGGCACCGACCAGCCCAAAGTTTGCCGCCCGGTCTTTGGCGTCCGAGATATCTGCCATGTAGGCATTGGCCGTCGGCCCTGTAGCAGCCGTGATGCCGCCAACGATCCTGCCTGCAAAGAGCAACCAGATGCTGCCTGCCACGGCCATGACCAAATAATCCAGCGCCATTACCACCAATGAAACCAACAACACAGGGCGACGACCGAACCGATCGCTGAGATTACCGATTACGGGACCAAACAGGAATTGCATCACTGCGAATGTGGTCGACAGTATCCCGCCCCAAAGGGCGGCCGTAGACAGGTCAGACCCGATCCGAACCTCTTGGATGAGGTCCGGCATGACCGGAATAATCAAACCGATCCCCATGGAGTCTATCATCACCGTCAGCAGGATGAACACAACTGCAGGGCGGTTCATTCAAAGTTGTCCGGCCCGAGTGACGAAAGCCTGCGCTTCTGCCGGAGCCTGTCCCATCTGGCAG
>Ga0102815_10001823_pt1 | contig 13231 bp, 12 predicted proteins | sample ColrivemetaGS759_FD_79113 | JGI IMG/M metagenome (GOLD analysis project Ga0102815, IMG submission 79113) | Estuarine microbial communities from the Columbia River estuary - Ebb tide ETM metaG S.759 | ecosystem: Environmental > Aquatic > Marine > Intertidal zone > Estuary | place: USA: Columbia...
GGCAATGTTCGAACCAAACCTGAAACGCCTGCTGGCCTGGTCATCGGTCGCCCAGATCGGCTACATTACGCTCGGCGCCAGTCTCGTCAGCGTGGCGGGACTCACCGCCAGCCTGCTACACATGTTCAACCACGCCCTGGCCAAGGGTGCGTTGTTTCTGGTGCTAGCCTGCCTCGGTATGAGCCTGAGCCATCTGCGCATAAATAATATCGCCGGCATTGCAAAACAGATGCCCTGGACCATGGCCGCATTCGTGCTCGCCGGACTCAGCTTGATCGGCGTCCCGGGAACTGCCGGATTTATCAGCAAGTGGTACCTGATAACGGCTGCCCTGGAATCAGGCCCCTGGGGGCCAGCTCTGATTGCAGTCATCATCATCAGTTCGCTGATGGCGGTTGTCTACATCTGGCGGATCGTAGAAACCGCTTATTTCAAGCCTGCAGACAAACAGGAATGCGTCAGAGAGGCACCTTTGCTGCTATTGCTGGCGACCTGGATCGCGGTCGCACTCAATTTCTATTTCGGTTTATCCGCTGCACTGCCGGTAGAGCTCGCCGATAGCGCGGCACGGGTCTTGATGGGGCACGTCCGTTGAGCGCCGAGATGACCATTCTGGCGAGTCTGGCAATACCGCTGGTCGGTGCGCTCGCCATCCTGCTGGCGGCGCGCATTAGCGACAATCTGCGCGAAACGATGACCCTCATCACCTCGGTCGCCCTCGCCTGGAACGTCTGGAGCCTATTACCCTCTATCATGGCCGGAGATCGACCAGAGATCATCCTGTTCGAGGTTATTCCCGGGATTGAGATCGGCTTTGCCATCGAGCCACTGGGCATGCTGTTTGCCGCATTGGCGTCCGCACTGTGGATCGTCAATTCCGTTTACTCGATCGGTTATATGCGCGGCAACAACGAAAAAAAGCAGACCCGCTTTTACGTATTTTTTGCGTTTTCGCTGGCGGCGACCATCGGCATTGCCTTTGCCGCTAACCTGTTCACGCTGTTCCTTTTCTATGAAGCCCTGACTCTACTCACCTACCCGCTGGTCTCGCACAAGGGTGATGAGAAAACCCTGCGCTCGGCGCGCATTTACCTCGGCGTTTTGTTAACCACCTCGATAGGGCTGTTATTGCCAGCGATCATCTGGACTTATCTGGTCGCCGGTAACGGTGACTTCACGCCCGGCGGCATTCTCGCCGGACATGTCGAAGGGCCTGCACTCGGATTACTGCTGGGACTGTTTGTGTTCGGTATCGGTAAAGCGGCCGTCATGCCGGTACATCGCTGGCTGCCCGCTGCGATGGTCGCTCCTACACCGGTCAGTGCACTGCTGCACGCCGTCGCGGTCGTCAAGGCCGGTGTTTTCACAGTCACCAAAGTCATCGTTTACATTTTCGGCATCGAGCACCTGTTTACCACGCCTAGCAGCGGCTGGCTGCTTTATGTAGCGGGCTTCACCATTATCGCCGCTAGCCTGGTGGCGCTGCGCCAGACCAATATCAAACGACTGCTCGCCTATTCGACCGTGGCGCAACTGTCCTATGTAATCATGGCGGCGGCGATACTGAAACCGCTGGCTGAGATCGGTGCATCGATACACATGGTCGCCCATGCCTTCGGCAAGATCACCCTGTTCTTTGTCGCCGGTGCCATCTATACCGCATCGAAAAAGACCGAGATCGGTCAACTGGCCGGAATCGGTAGACGCATGCCGTGGACCATGACGGCCTTCACCATCGGCGCACTGAGCATGATTGGCGTACCGCCAACCGCAGGCTTCGTCTCCAAGTGGTTTATTCTGGCCGGTGCTTTCCAGGCGGATAACTACTTCGCGATATTCACCATCATCACCAGCACCGTGCTGAATGCCGCTTACTTTCTGCCTATTGTGTTCATCGTCTGGTTTGGTCGCGAAACCGAAGGGGCCGGCCCGGACCATGGTGAAGCACCACTGCCCATCATTATCGCGCTCACCACCACGGCGGCGCTCACCATCCTGTTCTTCCTGTTCAACGGGCCGGTGATCGCGCTCGAAGCACAGATTTTTGGAGGACCATCATCGTGAGCCAACGCCCTGAAGACGATGCCTGGCTGGTGCGCCCAACGACGATAAAACTGCTGTGGCGTATCCTCTGGGCGGTGTTGGCACTTACCGTAGCTGCGCATTTTGTCATCCCGGTGAAAGGTTATTTTAGTATCGAGTCCTGGTACGGTTTCGGCGCTGCTTTCGGCTTCTTCTGCTGCCTGTTGATGGTATTGGTAGCCAAGATCCTTGGCTTTTTATTGAAACGAGACGAGAACTATTACCGAGGAGACCAGGACGATGTTTGACCTGTTACCTCCTGCACTGATCCTGCTTGTCGGCGCCCTGCTGGTCGGTCCACTGCGTGGCCACTGGCGTTCGGCGGCGGTACTAATCACCCCACTGATTACGCTATGGGCAGTGTGGCAAGTGCCCGATGGCGTTTCATTGACCCTGCCCTTTCTCGGCTATCAGATCGAACCGCTGGAAGGCAGTGCCCTGCGGCGTTTGTTCGCCACCATATTTTCACTGATGGCCTTCGTCGGTGGACTCTATGCCTTCCGCCATGCGAAATGGTATGAACTCGCTGCGGGTTATGCCTATGCCGCTGGCGCCATCGGCGTTTGCTTTGCCGGAGATCTGATCACGTTGTTTCTGTTCTGGGAACTGATGGCGCTGTTCTCGACCGTCATCGTCTGGTGCGGAGGTACCCCAGGCGCGCGCGCAGCAGGTATTCGTTATGCCATCATGCACTTGCTTGGCGGCGTCATTCTCAAGGTCGGCATCGAAGGCGTATACGTACATACTGGTTCGCTCGATATCCAGCCGATGCTCGCCACCAGTTTTGATACCTGGATGATTCTGATTGGCATTCTGATCAACGCCGCCGCGCCGCCCCTGTCCGCCTGGCTTGCCGACGCTTACCCCGAATCCAGCCCTACCGGTTCGGTCTTTCTGTCGGCATTCACCACCAAGACTGCTGTCCTCGCCCTGATTCTTCTGTTCCCCGGAGAACCGGTGCTGATCTGGGTTGGTATTTACATGATCATGTACGGCATCATTTACGCTTTGCTGGAAAACGATGCGCGACGCATACTCGCCTATTCCATCGTCAACCAGGTCGGTTTCATGGTCTGCGCCATCGGCATCGGCACGGAGCTGGCGTTGAATGGCGCGGCAGCTCACGCCTTTGCCCATATCGTCTACAAGGCTTTGCTGTTCATGAGTGCCGGTGTCGTCGTCTACCGCACCGGCAAGAGCAAGTGCACCGATCTCGGTGGCCTGTTTCGCACCATGCCGTTGACCACTGTCTGCGGGATTATCGGGGCACTATCGATATCCAGTTTCCCGTTAACCTCCGGCTTCACCACCAAAACCATGATATCGCAGGCCGCGGCTGACGGCGGTCTGGTCACCGTCTACTTCCTGCTTGCCGCCGCCTCGGCCGGTGTTTTTCTGCACGCCGGCATCAAGTTTCCCTGGTTTGTATTCTTTCAGAAAGACTCGGGGCTACGCCCCAAGGACGCACCCTGGAACATGGGAATCGCCATGGTCATTTTTGCGGCTATCTGCCTGATACTCGGTATCTTCCCCGAGCTGCTCTATCAGTATCTACCCTACCCGGTCGACTACATTCCCTACAAGGCAGGAAAAGTGATTTTCTACCTGCAATTGCTGCTGTTCTCGGGGCTCGCGTTCTTCCTGCTGCTGCCGCTGATGAAGCGCACGATCACCATCAGCCTGGATGTCGACTGGCTATGGCGGGTACTGGCCTTCCGTATCGGGAAGGCACTCTACACTCGCCTGAGCGCAGCAGGAAGCAAACTCGAAGCGGTGGTGCAGCAAAACCTGGTAAACCTGACGACCTTCACCCGGCGTCACCTGGGCGTAGGCATAGGCGAGGAGTCGCGCGGCCTCTTTGCCCGAACCTGGCAGATCGGAACGACTACACTGTGGATCGCCGTGTTGTTGACCATCTATATGCTGGTCTACTATCTATAATTGCGGGAGTTTGTCGCAGTACACAGCTCGATCGAGTTAAGACCTGAACCTGGTTGTCCGGGTTAACTGCCCGGCAGAAAACTTAATCACCGGCAGTGGTGGGTCGACTGGCTGGATAGCCTTGCGCATAAACCCGCACAGCGTGGGAGAATTTGATAACAGCGCGCTGATGAGAGCCTTCGCCCAGGCGCAGGAAGCGGGGGGATATGCCCCACAGATACCGCCAGGGAGAACATGAAACAGTACGGAGTGAGTATGATCAGCAGTACTGAAGAGGTGCATGAACCTTTCCATGCCATTTCGGTAGAGCAAAAAATATCCCACCCAACGGTAGCTGCGATTACCGAAACTGCGCACGCGTGATCAAAGCAGCGACCTGATTTGTGGTGACTGAATTCACAATCGGGACTCTTCTGTCCACACCGGAGTTAAGAGAAACTTATGAGTGAAGCGACAATACAGGAATACGATGAGAATTTGATGGCCTTGTTGGAGGCGATCTGGGGCGAGGGTTTCATGTCCCCTGGCGGCACAGCGGAAGTGGACCGCTACCTCGATGGAATTGATCTCAGCGGGAAATCAGTGCTCGACATTGGATGTGGTCTCGGGGGTGTGGATCTTCACCTCGCCCAACATCACGACGTAGCCAGGGTTATCGGTATCGACATTGATCAGGCGCTGATCCAGCGTTGTGATCAACTCGCCAGAAAATATCAGGCCACGAAACAGCTTGAGTTTCGTTGTGTAGAGCCTGGACCACTGCCATTCAAACCCGCAAGTTTCGATATCGTCACCAGCAAAGACTCGATTATTCACATCACTGACAAACAAGCGCTGTCACAGGATATTTTCAGGATACTCGAACCCGGCGGCTGGTTCGCGGCCAGCGACTGGCTGGCCGGTTACGAGGATCAGCCTTCCGCAGAGATGCAGGCCTATATTGATGCGGAGGGACTTGATTTCAATCTCGCCTCCGCAACCATTTATGCTGAGGCACTGCAAGCGGCCGGTTTTGTCGATATCGGCATCGTGGATCGCAACGACTGGTATCAACAGCAAGCTCGCGTGGAACGTGAGCAATTGGCGGGCGCACTCTCCGAGGGCCTCGCTTCAAAGCTGGGAACTGATTTTCTCGAGCATCAGATCGACATCTGGAACAAGATGATTATCGCCCTCGACCAGGGACAACTGCGTCCGACGCATTTACGTGCCCATAAACCGTTATCACCTTAATAGAGATGGAAATAATGACCGTAGAAAAGTCTGTTTTTGAACAAGCGCGCGACCTCATTGATGCCGCCAACCGCGCAGATCCCAACCAGGTCAGCGTTGAAGGGCGCGAATGGCCCAAGGAGCTACTCTATTCCGAACGCATGTCGAATATGCTGGATCGCTTCAAAGCTGATGCCCACGAGGTCATGAAACTCGCAATACGGGCTCAACACATCGAACGTTGGAAATCGCCCCGCAAGGCTTATCCCGAAGGTCGCATTGGTTATCTCCAGTGGCGCAAGGATCTGTACAAAATCCAGGCCAGCCGCGCGACGGAACTGATGGCTGAAGCCGGTTATGAACAGGACGCATGTGATCGAGCCTGGCAAGCCGTCGCCAAGAAAAATATCAAGGGTAATCCCGATACCCAGTTACTGGAAGATGTAACCGACCTGGTGTTCATGGAGCACTACATGCTGGAATTTGTCGGCAAACATCCGGAGTACGACGAGGAGAAATGGATCGACATCATCCGCAAGACCTGGAACAAGATGTCGCCCGAGGCACAACAGTTTGCAATTTCCGGAGCGGTCAGCTTACCGGAATCGCTGACGCCGCTGGTGCTGAAAGCTGTCGCCACTGATTAGCAGGGATTGAACCCGGTGCAGCGCAGTCCCCTCGTTGATGCGGGTGTAGTACCAGAGAGAGTAATCCCACCGGGCGCGAAACGCCCGGTGGGTATTCAGTTACCGCTTACTTGAACTTCTTGATTTCACCCGACTCCAGCCGTTCCAGGTAGCTGTTGAGCTCACGCTTTACGATCGGCATCAGGCAGTAGAGACCGGTGATATTGACCACCGCCATGGCAAAAATAGCCGCATCGGAGAAATCGATGACCGGACCAAGATTCGCAGCAGCACCGATCACCACGAAGATGCAGAAAATAACCTTGAAGGTGACTTCCTTGCTCTTGCCTTCACCGAACAGGTAAGTCCAGGCTTTAAGACCATAGTAAGACCAGGAGATCATGGTCGAAAAAGCGAACAGTATTACCGCAACCGCGAGGACATAGGGGAACCAGCTGAAAGCGCTTTCGAAAGCAGCCGAGGTCAGGCCCACACCGGAAGCACCCGTTGCGGTCACGATGCGGCCACCTTCAGTCACGTAATGACCAGTAGCAGGATCGATCACCAGTTGACCCGTGATAATAATGACCAGCGCAGTCATGGTACAGATTACAACGGTATCGATAAACGGCTCGAGCAGCGAGACGAAACCCTCTGTGATGGGTTCCTTGGTACGTACCGCCGAGTGTGCGATCGCCGCTGAGCCGACACCCGCCTCGTTGGAAAACGCAGCCCGCTTAAAGCCCTGGATCAACGCACCGACCATACCGCCAGCCACACCAAGGCCAGTGAAAGCGCCTTCGAAGATCTGACCGAAAGCCCAACCGATTTTATCCGCGTTGAAGATCAGGATAACGAGAGCGGCACCGACATACATGACACCCATGAACGGAACCACCTTTTCAGTTACCTTTGCGATGGATTTCAAGCCACCGACGATGACCGCGAATACCACAATGGCAAATATCACACCGGTAATCCAGCCGGGGAAGTCACCGACAATTCCAGAGATCTGTTGATGCGCCTGGTTGGCCTGAAACATGTTGCCACCACCGAGTGCACCGAGGATACAGAAAATCGAAAACAGGATGGCGAGGAAACGACCGCCCGGCAAACCGCGCTCGGCGAATCCTTTGGTCAGGTAATACATCGGGCCACCAGAGACCGTACCGTCTTCGTATTCGTTACGGTATTTGACGCCGAGCGTACATTCGGTGAACTTGGAGGCCATGCCCATCAAGCCTGCCATAATCATCCAGAAGGTCGCACCAGGACCACCGATACCGACGGCTACAGCGACACCCGCGATATTACCCAGGCCGACAGTACCGGAAAGTGCGGTGGCAAGCGCCTGGAAGTGACTAACCTCACCCGCATCATTTGGATCCGAATAATCACCTTTAACCAGAGATATAGAGTGTTTGAAGGCGCGAAACTGGATGAAGGCGAAGTAAAAGGTAAATATTGTTGCTGCTATCACCAGCCAGGCCACGATCCATGGAAACGATGTACCCGGAAATGGGCTGAATATAAAGCTCACGAACCACCCGGTTGCACTGGAAAACAGGCCGTTGACGGTCTCGTCAACCGAACTCGCCAAAGCCTGCCCCGGTAAAAGCATGAGCCCAGATGTGCCGATTCCAGTAATAAGATTATTTTTCTGCATTTTTAATATCCTGTATCAGTTAAGGCACGATAGTGCAGGGAACTGGAGCAATCTGAGCCATGGCGGCTGCCACAGAACCAAAGACCATTTTGGCAAGTGTACTTTGCCCGGTACGCCCGATGAAAATCTGAGCTGCACCCTCTTTTTCGGCAATTTCTGCCAACGTCTGAGTGACATGGCCATAACGAATAATGGCATCCGCCTCAACGCCTTCACTCGCCAGGGTCGCAATTAGCGGATCGACCAGCGCAATCTGGGCTCGTTTGAGTTCCTCGCTACGACGTTTATGCCGCTCTTCGATTTCCTCGGGTGTCAGGAATGAATAAGGTGACCATTCAAGAACATGCACCAGTAATAGCGATGCTCCGGTTAATTTAGCCTGTTCAACAGCAGCCTTTACAGCTCGCCCAGACGCCGAACTTCCATCGCATGCGACGACATATTTTGTAGGCATATTGCCCTCCCCGTTTAGTTTATTTTTAGAGTACCGTTGCGGTACAGACACAAGACTAACGCTTATTGCATGAAAAAGCCTGCGTTACCTGCAACTTATTCTGCCCAAGCGTCAACTCTGACACCCTGTGATATGGAGCATGACGATAAGAAAAAGAAGATATGGCAGCGCCTGAGGTAATTTGAAAACAGGAACAGCTGCCCTCGATATCCGGAAAAGCCTCTGGCCAGACGGCCGGAGGACATAAATTCTACCTGTCTATAGTTCGTCCAGAAAACTGTGCTGAAGACATAGTCATTCGGCAGAAAGATCAACCTGGGAACGTTAAACGGACGGACATTGACAGACCATACCAACCCGCGGTCAGGGCTGAGCGCGCGAGCTACGCTTCAGCTGGCGCGCTCAACAGCAGGGTGAGCTGCGAGTAAAATGCGGATTCGATACCGTTTATTGCGGCCTTAACAGGAATACAGGGAAGTTTCGCTTATTATTAAAGACTGCTGCGCCCCTTGGTGAGGGGTACAGCAGGCTTACTGAAGATTTACTGCCCTATTTCTGAACGGCCAAGAGTTACGCCGAGCGGTTAGGTATGTCCGTAGGCCAGCATAGCATCGGCGACCTTGATGAATCCGGCAATGTTGGCACCGGCAAGATAATCGACATGGTCACCCTTCTTGCCATACTCGACACAGCTATCGTGGATTGTCAGCATGATATCCTTCAGCAACTTGTCGAGCTCAGCTTCATCCCAGGAGATACGCGAACTGTTCTGGCTCATCTCAAGACCAGAGACCGCAACGCCACCGGCATTTGCCGCCTTGCTTGGTGCATACAGGATTCCGGCGTTCTGAAACACACCGATACCTTCCAGATCGGTCGGCATGTTGGCTCCTTCGGAGATGCCTCTACATCCATTTTTGACCAGGTTTTCAGCATCCTCGCGATTGATTTCATTCTGCGTGGCGCAAGGTATTGCGATATCGCAGGCTACGCCCCAGGGGCGTCCCTCATGAAAACTCGCTCCTTTGAACTTGTCGGCATACTCACCGATACGGCCTCGACGCACATTTTTCAGATCCAGAACAAAATCAAGCTTTTCAGTAGTAATGCCATCCGGATCGTGGATAAATCCCGATGAGTCAGACAGGGTCAATACCTTACCGCCCAGATGATTCACTTTTTCCACGGCGTAAGTGGCAACATTCCCCGAGCCGGAAATGGCAACGGTTTTGCCGTGCATGCTATCACCCTTATATTCGAGCATGTTCTGCATGAAATAAACGGCGCCATAACCCGTCGCCTCGGTTCTGATTTTACTGCCGCCAAATTCCATACCTTTACCGGTAAGCACACCGACAAAGCGATTTTCAATGCGCTTGTACTGACCGAAAAGGTATCCAATTTCACGCGCACCTACGCCGATATCACCTGCAGGGATGTCTGTGTTCTCACCAATATGGCGATGCAACTCGATCATAAACGACTGGCAGAAACGCATCACCTCGTTGTCGCTCTTGCCCTTGGGATTAAAATCAGAGCCGCCCTTACCACCACCCATCGGCAATCCTGTCAGGCTGTTCTTGAAAGTCTGCTCGAAACCGAGAAACTTGAGAACGCTCAGGTTTACTGATGGATGGAAGCGCAGGCCGCCTTTATAGGGTCCGATTGAATTATTGAATTGAACCCGATAGCCGCGTTGATTACGGATATTACCCTTGTCGTCCGTCCAGGGCACACGAAACATGACCACGCGATCAGGTTCGGCCATACGTTCCAGGATTTGCATCTTGTGGTATATCGGCTTGTCAGCGATATAGGGGAAAATGGTTTCGGCAACTTCTGATACGGCCTGATGGAATTCACTCTCACCCGGATTGCGCTTTATAACACCGTTGATGAAACGTTTAAAATACTCATCGGTCTTGTTGGCTGCAGATTTGCTCACGACCTCCCCCTTCATGTTTTATTATTGAAGCCCGACTTTACCCCTTAACACCGGCAGAATCGATCAAATTTGATTTTCCCGGGATCCCATTCCCGCTTTGAATGCGTCCTGACCAACTAAAACTCGGCGTATTGCCGACGCACTCTGGATTCCAGCAGCGGAATAGCCTTTTCCAGAACCAGTTCTTTGAAATGCGTGGTCTGCTGGTGGAACTCAAGCCCGCCAACATCGTGATACTTTTCATAAATGAAAAACTCGCGCGGATTGTCGGGATCGACATGAGTTGTATAGGCGATAACACCTTCTTCCTGCCTTGATGCTTCACCCATTTGTCGCAGTATCTGGTGAACTCTTTCTTCGTTTCCCGGTTTTGCTACCCAGGTCACCGCTAGTACATAGGCCATGTTATTAGTTCCTCAAAGTAATTGACTAGAACAGTCAGGCAGTTTGCATCTCTGTAGTCGTGGGAAAAGTTACCCGAAAACATCCGCTCGGTACCGCGAGTGAGCGAGCAGTCGCAAAAACCTGGCCCACGCAGCAATTAGCGGCATTACTTTCTTCGATAATGGGCTTTCTCCGGGAAAATCTTGCGCACACCGCCCTGCGGATTTTCCTGATCACCGTCGCGGCGCGGAATCAGGTGGATATGCGCATGAAACACCGACTGACCGGCACTCTTGCCCGAGTTCATTCCGATATTGAAGCCGCTAACCTTCTCATCCTGCTGCTGGATACGTTCCCGCGCCCGGTGCAGTAGCTGCGTCGCCGCCAGCACTTCATCGGCATTCATATCGAAGTAAGTCTCGGCATGCCGTCTTGGAACAATCAGGCAATGGCCTTCGGTAACGGGATAACTGTCGGTCAACGCCAGGCACAATTCGTTCTCGTCGACGACCTCAAACTTGTCGGCCGGCAACTCGCAAAACAGGCAGCCGCTGACAAATGCCGGCCCGCTTTCATTATTTTCGGCATGCGTGATCTGGTCCATTAATTCAATTACCTGTCCGGCTTCAAGTTAGATTCAAAAACATTGCGAGCTTAGCGAGAAATACACGGGTGATAAAGCAAACTGTACGAATGCGGGTATAGAAAAGGTTTTCACACCGGGATTAATGAACCATCGCAGTCGCTCGAATCAGCGAAAGTTCACTGGTGATATCCACACTACGGCTCTCTTTCCTGAGCATCCCGGACAGAACCGGAACCCGCATGCCGCACCGAAAAATTACATTCCCGCGCGCAGCTCAGTCAGAGGAGTCATTGTCCTTGTTCACGGGCTTGAAATACAACCAGACCAGCACACCGATAAACAGGAACACTTCAATATTCATAATGGTGTCTACGAGATCATTCATGCTTCGGTCCGAATTTCAGTTTTGAGAGTTTTCAACAGACAAACGACTAGCAGCAACACGACAAAGACGAATGGCAGCGATCCCAGGGCGATGATCGATTTGATCGCGGCAATATCGCCGGACAGAATCATCACAGCACCCAGCGCTCCGAGAATCACGCCCCAGCTCAGTTTGATTTTTACACTCGGGTTCAAATCGCCATTACTGGAAAACATGCCGAGAACAAAGGCGGCGCTGACCACGCTGGTAACAATGAACAGAAAGGCGGCAATTATCACCAGGGAAATAGTGACCAGGGAAAGTGGAAAGCGTTCGAGCAGGTAAAAGGTAACAGCGCTGACATTACCCCTCACCACTTCCATAATGCCGGTCTCACCACCCAACACGTGACTGAAGCCGGCGCCACCGAAAATCCCGAACCACAGCATCGAAAACAGTGTAGGCCCAAGGATGACGCCAACGATAAATTCACGAATGGTTCGCCCCCTCGAAATGCGTGCGATAAACACGCCAACAAAGGGTGCCCAGGCGATCCACCAGACCATGTAGGTCAATGTCCATGATTGAAACCAGTCGCCAATGGGCTGATCCATAAAAGTAAGGGTGCGAAAACCATGAACCAGCACGTTGCCGAAGTATTCCCCGAGAGCCTGTACCAGCCCGCCCATGATGTAATGAGTGTGCCCCGCTATCAGAACAAATATCATCAATGTCCCGGCAACAGCCATGGCAGCGTTAGACAACCTGGCCATGCCACTGCTCAAATCGACGACCAGAGCCGGAAAATAGGACAGACAGAGCACCACAAAGACAGCCGTCGTCAAAGCCGCTCCACTTTCGCTCAGGCCGAACAGGGTGTCGAGACCATCTTTCACCTGGAACACACCCATCGCGATGGAGCCTCCCACACCGATTGCAATCGCGACGATCGCCAATAAATTACTCAGCCAGCTAACCGTCGCCGTGACTCGATTGTGACCGAAGGTATCGAGCACAGGCGCACCGATCAAGCTCGGACAGCCACGGCGAAAGCCGAAATAGGCGATTACCAGCCCGGTTAGCGCATAGATGGCCCAGGCGTGCAGGCCCCAATGAAAATTAGTCACAAACAGCGCCTGGCCAGCAGCCTGGCCCGGTGTTGAGTACTGACGGAACAGGTCGAAATGGGTCAAAGGTTCGGCAGTTCCCCAGAACAATAATCCGACACCCATGCCGGCCGCGAACAACATCGCCAACCACGAAACGGTCGAAAATTCAGGTAAGTCGTCATCCCGTCCGAGTCGTATGCTGCCATAGCGTGACAGGGCGAGCCAGATACAGACGATCAATATGAAAGACACAGCAAGCATGATAAACCAGGCCCGATTGGTAAACTGGATCTGCACCAGAAACGCAGCCTGCTCAGCGAGACCGGCGGTATCGACAAGCCCCCATATCGCGATAGCGCTGGTGATGGCGAGCGCCACAATCAGTAGCGGACTGGAAAACCCTGACCGGGGAGGGGTAGATATTGCCGCGTTGCCTGTAGCGGGTGACTTGTTATCTGCATCGACAGCCATTCAGGTACACCTTCTGAAACCCTAAAAATTGACCAGGTAACCGATCTGGATACCCGCTGGTAAAACAGTTTATCAATTTCTGGGCGACATTACCTGCCTTCTAGGCTAAAGCTTGCAAATCTGCGAGCAACGAGTTTGCGATCCAGATGACGTCAAAATTTTGAGTAGCGAAAGATTCGCCGATTGCGATCAATTGGATCAGGATAAAACCGAATTGAGGAGTGTGCGCAGAGATGCCCACAGGAATAGTTAAATGCTAACGGCCTTACCGCGATCTAATTCCGCCACGGATTAGTACCTGATCATCCAGTGCAACAGCGACCGGTTCCACAGAAACTCAACTGTTCTCTGGCATAGCCCTTCGTAGAATATCAACGTGGAATGCAGGAAA
>Ga0102815_10001824_pt1 | contig 13226 bp, 9 predicted proteins | sample ColrivemetaGS759_FD_79113 | JGI IMG/M metagenome (GOLD analysis project Ga0102815, IMG submission 79113) | Estuarine microbial communities from the Columbia River estuary - Ebb tide ETM metaG S.759 | ecosystem: Environmental > Aquatic > Marine > Intertidal zone > Estuary | place: USA: Columbia...
ATGCCTACCTTACCATGCCTGCCTTACCTAATCCTGGAGGAAATCCCAACCCGACCAAGTCGACGAAATGGCCGAAGCGGAAGGTTTCGTTTTTCAATGGTTCAATAACGGCCATTGCTTCATCAGCAACACCTGTTGTGCTGCGCCCTGCCCTCGCGCGACTGTATGACGTTTCGAGTGCTGCCATTTGACTTACATCCGTCCGACCGCGCCATGCAGATGCCGGGGAATCGATACGCATCGCCGAAGGCCTGTCGCAGCTGCTGTAACCTCAGGCGTGAAAGTTCACTTCGCGCTGACTGATTCTTTCAGCCCAGAGCTTCGGCCCGGTCTGGTGTATCGATTCACCGGTATGGTCGACGGCCACCGTAACCGGCATGTCTTCCAGTTCAAATTCATACACGGCTTCCATACCCAGCTCCGGGAAGGCTACCACCCGCGATGCCTTGATCGCCTGCGCCACCAGGTAGGCAGCGCCACCGACCGCCATCAGGTAAACCGATTGGTGGTCGCGAATCGCCTCGATCGCGGTCGGACCGCGCTCGGCCTTGCCGATCATACCGAGTAATCCGGTTTGCTCGAGCATGGTGCGTGTGAACTTGTCCATGCGCGTCGCGGTCGTCGGACCCGCAGGCCCGACCACTTCATCACCAATCGGATCAACCGGGCCTACGTAGTAGATAAAACGTCCGCTCAGATCAACGGGTAAGGTCTCGCCTTTGGCTAACATATCGACCATCTTCTTATGTGCCGCATCGCGCCCGGTCAGCATCTTGCCATTCAGCAAAAGGGTATCGCCGGGCTTCCAGGTTTTTACGTCCTCGCGCGTCACCGTATCCAGGTTGACGCGTTTGACGTTGTCGCCGGTTTCACGCGTGATCTCGGGCCAGTCTTCGAGTCGCGGTGCTTCGAGTTGCGCCGGGCCACTGCCATCGAGGGTGAAATGGGTATGCCGCGTCGCCGCACAGTTAGGGATAATGGCGACAGCCTTGTTCGCGGCATGCGAAGGATAATCTTTCACTTTAACGTCCATCACCGTCGTCAAACCACCCAGACCCTGTGCGCCGATACCGAGCCGGTTGACCTTGTCATAAAGCTCCAGGCGTAACTCCTCGGCCCGGTTGCTTGCGCCACGCTGCTGCAAATCCTGAATATCGATGGGTTCCAACAACGCTTCCTTGGCCAGAATCATCGCCTTTTCCGCGGTGCCGCCGATACCAATACCGAGCATACCCGGCGGACACCAGCCGGCACCCATCTGCGGCACCATGTTGAGCACCCAGTCGACGACCGAATCGGAGGGGTTCAGCATCACAAACTTCGACTTGGCCTCGCTGCCGCCGCCCTTGGCTGCAACGTGCACCTCGACACTGTCACCGGGCACTATCTCGTAATGAATCACGCCCGGCGTGTTATCGCCGGTATTGCTGCGCTTGCCATCGGGATCATCCAGTATCGACGCACGCAGCACGTTATCCGGGTTCTGGTAAGCACGCCGAATACCCTCGTTACACATATCGGTGACCGACATGTCAGCCTCCCATTGCACCTGCATGCCAACCCGCAGGAACACGGTGACGATACCGGTATCCTGACAGATCGGTCGATGTCCCATCGCGCACATGCGCGAGTTGATCAGGATCTGCGCAATGGCATCGCGTGCTGCCGGGTTTTCTTCGCGCTGGTAGGCCTGGTCCATCGCGCGAATGAAATCGAGCGGATGGAAATAGGAAATGTATTGCAGGGCATCGGCGATGCTGCTGATCAGGTCGTCCTGTTTGATGATGGTCATGGCTATGGCGGTGGCGATGGAAGCGCATAGTTTACCGATTTAGACGGCAAAATGCCCAGCCATCCGTTAGTGATTTCTATCGCCTCGATTCGCCAGCCCCGCAAAACGGAGAGGACTGAGCGCAATAGACGAGAACAACTCACTCATTGAGCCAGCGCTCGAATCTAAAATGGCCAGACCAGCAGGATCATCGGAATAGACACCACGATGACGATAATTTCAAGCGGTAACCCCATTCGCCAGTAGTCACCAAAACGGTATCCACCGGGCCCCATCACCAGCGTATTATTCTTGTGGCCGATGGGCGTCAGGAAGGCACAGGAAGCCGCAATGGCCACTGCCATCAGGAACGGGTCGGGGTTAACCGCAAGCCGACCGGCAATATCGATTGCGATCGGGGCGGCGATGACCGTCGTCGCGGTATTGTTGAGCACATCGGACAGCGTCATGGTCACCACCATCAGCAGCGTCAGCACCACGATCGGGCCATAGCCCTGTGCAAAATCGACGATCTGCTGTGCGATCAACGCCGTGCCACCCGACGATTCGAGTGCCACACCGATCGGTATCATCGAGCCCAGCAACACAATCACCGGCCACTCGATCGAGGTGTAAATCTCACGCAGTGGCACGATATTGACGCCAATCATGACCATGCACACGAGTGCCAATGCTTCCGGTAAATGCAACAAACCCGAGGTTGCGGCGGCGATAGCCAGCAGGAAACTCCCGGCGGCAATCCAGGCCTTGTTGCGCTGAATCACCTGCAGGTCGCGCTGTTGCAGGGGCAGGCAGCCCAACCACTTGACCACATCGTCAAGCCGCTCTGTCGGACCCAGCAGCAACATCACGTCACCGGCACGAACATTGAGCTTACGCACCCGATCGCGAAATGTTTTTCCCCTGCGGGAAACGCCGAGCAGGGTAATTCCCTGCCGATAGAGCAGGCGCAGGCTGAGCGCGTTACGCCCCTCGATGCGGGAATTCTCGGGTACCACCGCTTCCAGCAGCGACAGACCTTCGGCTGCATGCCCCTGGTATTTTTTACTGCCGACATATTCAAGACCGAAGCTGCCAAGGGCTGCGTCGATGTGCTCGGCATCGGCCTCGATGACCAGAATATCGCCCGCCTGGACAACCTCACGACGGGCCTGCCCGGGCAGTCGCTTCCCGTGGCGCACTAACCCGACGATGCCGACGTTAGCCTCATCCGCCTCGTCATCGAGGTCGCGCACACGACGGCCGACAAGGCTGGAATCCTCAGCAACACTGAGTTCGGCGACATAATCCTGATGCGGAGTGGGAACGTCATTATCGGGATCACCGTTATCGACAACAGGAATCAGGCGCCAGCCGATAGTGACGATGAAGATGACACCGGCCAGGGCGACGACGGCACCCACCGGCGAGAAGTCAAACATGCCAAAGGGCTCCCCCATCGCCTGCTCGCGAAAACTGGCAATGATGATATTCGGTGGAGTACCGATCAGGGTAATCATCCCGCCCAGAATTGAGGCGAACGACAGTGGCATAAGACTCAAGCCAATATTGCGCTTTGCCTTCTTCGCTGCCTGAATATCTATCGGCATCAATAATGCCAGCGCGGCGACATTGTTCATGATTGCCGACAACACCGCGGCAACGCCTGACATCACGCCTATGTGCATGAATAAAGAACGACCACCATCGATGACGTGACGCGCGATCAGTTCAATCGCACCTGAATTCGCCAACCCGCGACTGACGATCAGTACCAGCGCAATGATGACCGTGGCGTGATGACCGAATCCGCTGAAGGCATCCTCCTGCGGCACTACGCCGATGATAATGGCGACGATCAATGCTCCGAACGCAACCAGGTCATAACGGATCTTGCCCCACACCAGCAGCGCGAACACGACCACCAGCAGGCCGAACAAAACAGCTTGGTCAGAAATCACTCCCATCTAAAAATCCTCGCACCGACCCACAACAGGATGAGGCTGGAGACACCGAGCAGCAGTAAATGATCGGCGATGGCGATCAGACCATCGCCATCGATCATGATGGCGCGTGCCGCTTCGGTGATGTGTGTCAATGGCAACAGCAGGGCAAATTTCTGCATCAAGGGGTGGGCACCTTCGAGCGAAAACCAGACGCCGGAGAGAAACATCATTGGCCAACTGAACATGTTAAGCACACCGTTAGCGACTTCCTCACTGGAAATGCGTGCTGCCACCACCAGTCCGCAACAGATCAGATTGACACTGCCGAGGGCAAACACCAGGAACAGGTTGAAATAGGATCCATGCATGCGGAAATCGAAAATAATATCCATGCCGATGTAGATCACCGCGTTCACAATCAACAGTAACCACAGCCGTGACAGAATCTGCGCACTGAGAAATTCCATTGCCGTTACCGGCGTGGCACTAAGCCTTTTGAGAACGCCGAACTTGCGATAGCGCACGATCACGTAACCGATGCCAAACAGTGCGCCCCACATAATATTCATTCCGATAACGCCCGGGATTACCCAGTCGATGTAACGTACTTCATCACCCTCGACCAGGGTCTTCTGCAGGTCCTTCTGCGCACCGGCATAGGCGGCAATCAGCAATTTCTCGACAATATAACCATTGGCCGACGTGCGATTGATCCAGTAGCGACTGCTACTGACATCAAACAGCAGGTCGATCTGGTGGCGCTCGACCTTGTGCAAGTTCGGCTGCGCCTCGGCAAACTCGATGAACTTGATGTAGCGGGTTGCCCTGAACTGCACGGCCGCGTCTGGTAGCTCATCAGCGAGGATCAGGCCAACCTTGAACTTTTCCGGATTTTCCTCGCTAAACGCATAGGCAAACACGACGATAATCAGAATCGGCAGCAACAGATTCCACGCCAGCGCCGAGCGGTCGCGCATGAATTCGATGTTACGCCCGACAAACAGCGCATAAACCCGGCTCCACTTCACGCGCGCAACTCCTTGCCGGTAAGTTCCAGAAACAGATCTTCGAGATCGCGCGCGCGAATGCGCAGACGGTTCAGCGGAATATTGAAATGCAGCAGGCGTTCAATGGTCCTGTTGACATCGCCCGTGACAATATGCGCGCTGTCATTGCGGTACAGCGCCTGGAATTCGCGTTCACCGATGTCGCGCGGGATATCGGCGGCGTGGATCTGCACCACGACATCATCAAAATGTGCGGCCAGTAACGCATCGGGCGCATCGTGCGCGATGATGCGACCGTGATCCATAATCGCGATCTCATCGCAGAGTTCGTAGGCCTCTTCCATGTAATGCGTGGTCAGCAACACGGTCGCACCCTGCTCCTTGACCTGCTGTACCTGGTCCCAAAGATTGCGGCGTGATTGTGGATCGAGCCCGGTTGTCGGTTCATCGAGAAACAGGATCTTCGGCTGGTTGATCAATGCCATCGCCAGCAGCAGACGCTGTTTCTGTCCGCCGGACAGCTTGCGCGTATCCTGGTCGAGAAATTCGTGCAGGGCGTAGCGATCAGCAAGATCGTCGATGCTGGCGCTGTGCGGGTAGAAGCGACTGAACTGCGTCATGACCTCGCGCACGGTAATGAATTCCTGCAACGCGGTGGTCTGAAACATGATGCCGGCCTCGTTACGAAACTGCTCGCCGAGCGGCTCACCCCGATAGCGGATAGTGCCACCATCAGGCTGCTTGATGCCTTCCATCATCTCGATAGTGGTCGTCTTGCCCGCGCCATTGGGTCCGAGCAGGCCGAAACAGCTACCTTCAACAATTTCAAAACTGACCTGATCGACTGCGGTCAGTGATCCAAAGCGTTTTACCAGGCTGGATACTTGAAGAATGCTAGACATGGCAGAAGATAGACAAGGTGCCTTAACATCGGGCGATGGCGCAGTATAAACAGGCTCGCAGGCAAACACTACCGCAACGGAGATCGAGGTAGGCAGACGGCCGACATCTATCTTATACTGCCACTCCCATGGGAGACGAAATCCACAAAGAGCACTTTGAGCAGGTCGATTTCGACCGCTTTCAACAACGCCTGGAGCAGGAAACAGAATTTTTGCGCGCGTTGTTTGCCGAGCGTGCGTTTGACAATTCAACTCGACTGCTCGGTTATGAACTGGAACTTTGCCTGGCTGATCGTAACGGCGATCCGAGTCGCATCAACACCAACGTGCTTGATGCCGCCAACAATCCACTGTTCACCACTGAACTTGCGCGCTTCAATATGGAAATCAACGGCAACGTCTTTCCCTTTCAGGGCAATGTATTTCACCAAATTGAAGCTGATCTAGCGAAGCTGTATCAACAGGCCGAGGATGCAGCGCGCGAGCTTGATTCCCAGATCGGTCTGTTTGGCGTGTTTCCGAGCGTGACCGAGGAGCATCTGAACCCTGATACCTATATGACCGAGCTGCATCGCTACAAACTGCTCAACCAGCAGTTGCTGAGCATGCGCGGCAGGCCGGTAAAGCTGCACCTCGATGGCGAAGAACAGCTCAGCATCGAGAAGCATGACGTCATGCTCGAGGCGCTGGCAACCTCGTTACAGATACATACCCAGGTGCCCTTCGACGAAATCGTGCCAACTTATCATGCCGGACTGTGGTCGAGCATGCTGGTTCTGGCGGCAACGGCGAACTCTCCGCTGGTGCTCGGCAAATGCTGTTGGCAGGAGTCACGAATCGGCATATTCAAACAGTCGGTCGACACCCGCAATCCCCAGGAAGTCGAAGATCGAATCATACCGCGAGTGCATTTCGGCAAGGGCTATATTGAATCCCTGCTCGACCTGTTTGAAGATAATTTCTACTACAGTCCGATTTTACCGGAAGTGCTCGATCGCCCTATTGAAGACCTGCACCACCTGGCCCTGCATAACGGTACCATCTGGCGCTGGGTGCGACCGATCATAGCCCGTAACAAGGATGACAGCTATCACCTGCGACTCGAATTGCGCGTGGTTCCGTCGGGACCGACGCTCATCGACACGATCGCCAACCTGGTCTTTTACGTAGGCCTGACCGAGGGCCTGAAGACACTCGGCACGCAACTCACCCAGGTCCCTTTTTCGACCCTTGAAAGCGACTTTTACCGCGCTGCGCGCGAAGGCCTGGACACCACAGCACATTGGCCCGATGGTGAGCAATTACCACTAAAACAGATTCTGCTGGAACGCGCACTGCCACTTGCCCGCGATTCGCTAGAGGCAGCCGGCATAGAAGACAGCGGGCACTGGCTCGACATTATCGAGGCACGCGTGACAACCGGAGCAACCGGCTCCAGATGGATCTCGGCGCACTGGAAAAAATTTGGTGATAGCGCCCAACTGGTTCGCGATTACATCGCCCAGGCCAAAACCAACACACCCGTACACCAATGGCAGGACCCCGGCACATGATCGAATCTTTCGACCGTATGCACGGTCTGCCCGATGGTTTCTTCGACATCACCACCGCCAACATTCGCAGCCTGTTTCCGAACCCCACCCTGATTCAACTGGATGGACAGGATAGTAACTTCCTGTTCATCTCGATCCTGTTACACGGTAACGAATTTACCGGGCTCAAGGTCATGCAAAAACTGCTCGCTAAATACGCCGATAACCTGCCGCGTTCAATACTCCTGTTCATCGGTAATGTGCAGGCAGCAGAAGCCAATGTGCGCCGCCTTCCCGATCAGGTCGATTTCAATCGATGCTGGCCCGGTACCACAATGGAACCATGCCCCACCTCGAATATGATGCGACGCATCATAGAGATAGCGCATGGATTGCCATTATTTGCCGCGGTTGATGTTCACAACAATACCGGCAGGAATCCACATTATGCCTGCATTACTGATCCCAACCTGCGTAATCAAAATCTCGCGGCGAGCTTTAATCGCACCGCCATGGTGTACAGCCACAAGGGCGTTTGCACCATGGCCTTCGATGACATTTGTCCGGCAGCGACGCTGGAATGTGGCCTGCCCGGCGATGAAACGGGTATCGAACACGCCTGTCGTTTTATAGAAGAGTTATTAACGCTGCAGCAAATCTCCGATGAAGCACTAACGCGCGAATCGCTGCACCTGGTTGAATCGCATTTAAACCTGCACATTGCCGAGCGCGTCAGTTATGACTTTGATCCGGCAGCCGATGTCGACCTGTGCTTCGAGAAAGACATAGAGGCACGCAATTTCACGCTGATGGATACTCAGCAGGTTTTCGGGTACACCCGAATCGATCGCCCCATTTCCGTCATCGATGCCAATGGCCACGACGTCACCGACGAGGTACTGCGCATCGAACAGGGCAGAATTTTTTTCAACCAGACACTAATGCCGGCCATGATCACTCGTGACAAGCTGGTGATACAGCAGGATTGCCTGTGCCACCTGTTGCAGGACTATCTGCCCAACCACGACGTCGAACTCTAGTTCGCTGGCATCCGCTCTGGCTCAACAACGGCGGAATGCCAATTGTGTCCCAACGGCGAAATGATTAAAGTCGGTACAGCCCATATGAAAGTCACTCTGGCGATACATCTCGATACCAAACGCACCACATTGACACTGGTTGCGATCATGTCAGCACTGCTCGGTGCGCACCTGCTTGCGCTACAGGCTAATTTCAATGAAGCACTGGGCTGGAAAGACGCGCTTGGATTCGAATATTGGCAGATTGCAATTTTCGACCTCGACGAGGAGGAAAGTTTTGGTACCTGGTTCAGCGCAGTCATTCTCCTGTTTGCCGCACTACTGCTGATTTCCGTCGCCAGTTCGCTGCGTTCAAAAGCAGATAACATGTACCGCTGGTGGATAATCCTTGGCCTGGGATTTGTCTTGATGTCTATCGATGAGGTTGTCGGCTTGCACGAATTCATCAACACCCTGAATAAGGACTCTGCGTGGACAGTGGGTGCATTCTACCTCGCGCTGGTAACCGGAATATGCTTTCTGCCTTTTCTGTGGCATTACCGCTGGCGCAGTTCGGGCCTGTTTCTTCTTGCAGGCGCTATTTATGTGACCGGCGCCGTGGGCATTGAGCATTACTCAGGTACGGATGTGAACTCGCTCCGCTACAACATGTTGACTGGTCTCGAAGAAGGCCTGGAAATGACTGGCGTCATACTGTTGATCTACACAACTCTTGATTTTATCAATGTCACAGACACTGATAAACAGCATGCGGGGAGCCAGTAACCGGGAATCAAGATAATGCAGCAGGTGCCTCGAACAGGTATTTGAAACGCTGCCGATTTACTCAGTGGAAACCTCTGACCAGTCTACATTGGGGAACAATCTCCCCAGAAAGAGGCGCACCGTCCTGGTATTGACGCTGTAGTCATCGGTGCCGGGATCGATATGGAGCTGCGCCCAGAAGCCAAATAAAATCGCAGAAAGTCCTTGTGCGATCATGGCGAGATCCTCCTTGCCGTAACCGTCTGTGGTGCCGATATTTTCCAGCAAGCGCCCCAAATCGGCCTGATATCCCTTATCCCTCGGCACGGCCAGTGTCTGGAATAGCTTATGCCCCTTCGCATCACCCCAGAAAGCCATCCATACAGACACATAGTTCGGGTTCTCACAGGCAAAACGGATATCGTAATCCAGCAGACGTAACAACCGGGTGATGTCGTCAGTTTGCTGCGCCAGGATGGCATTCCAGCCTGCCGAGAAATCCCCTCCCAGATAATTGAGCACTTCCTCGACCAGGTTTTCCTTTGACTTGAAGTGAAACACGACCAGCCCACGGGAAACTCCAACGCGTTCAGCTACTCGATCGAGCGTGAACCTGCCGAGTCCGGCCGTTGCGATACTATCCACGGCAGCCTGAAGAATGAGCTGACGGCTCTCGGCCCCGCGCAATCGACGCTTATCGGTAATTTTATTGCTGTCGCTCATAGGCTACTGACCCCTATATTATCTTTCGCATCTTATCACCAAGCGGATCATAAATCGGCACATACCGCTAGTGTATATCACCCGCAAATAGAGAATAATCAACGCTGCAAAAATATTCTGTCAATCACCCAGGTTCAATAGACTGAATGACGTGTCAGCCGGTTTTATTTACACTCCGGGCGTCGCATACTGCCATCGACTGGATCGGCACCAGGACAAAGGTGCTAAAGAAACTCCAATCCGGGCAGCCCGATAGGCAGTTGAAGCACCTGGCACCAATCCCGAGAGGAAAGATAAACAATGCGCGACTCACGTTATGATGTACTGTTTGAACCGGTAAAAATAGGACCGGTCACGGCAAAGAATCGCTTTTACCAGGCTCCGCATTGCAACGGTATGGGCCGCAGCTTTCCATCGAGCATGGCCGCCATGCGCGGCGTCAAGGCCGAGGGTGGATGGGCGGTGATTTCTACCGAACAGATCGACATTCATCCTTCGAGCGATATAACACCTGGCACCGAAGGACGGCTGTGGTCAGACCAGGATATCCCCTACCTCGCGCGTATGTGCGATGCAGTACACGAACACAATGCCCTGGCCTCCATCGAACCGGTACACAATGGTAAATGGGCCGCCAACCTGTATAGCCGGGAAGTACCCCTGTTTCCGACCCATATGCCAGCCTCCGATCAGAACTACCCGTTGCAGGCTCGCGCCATGAACAAGAGCGACATCCGCGCCTACCGACGCTGGCACCTGGACGCGGTCAAGCGAGCGAAAAAAGCCGGATTCGACATCATCTGCTGTTACGCCGGGCACAACCTGTCTCTGGCGGGTATGTTCATGCTGAATCGTTATAACTTCCGTACCGACGAATACGGTGGCAGCCTCGAAAACAGAGTGCGTTTGTTTCGCGAAATCATCGAAGATACCAAGGACGCTGTCGGTGACACTATGGGCGTAGCGGTGCGTTTCTCGGTAGACGAACTGCGTGGCGCCGAGGGCCTTGAAGCCGACAAGGAAGGCCGTGACATCGTCGAAATGCTGGCTGAACTGCCTGACTTGTGGGATGTAAACGTCGCCGAATGGCATAACGATAGCCAGACCAGCCGCTTTGCCGAGGAAGGCTATCAGGAACCATTCATCGATTTCGTTAAAAAGGTAACCAGCAAACCCGTGGTTGCGGTCGGACGCTACACCACACCCGATCGCATGGTTTCAATCGTCAACAAGGGCATCGTCGACATGATCGGTGCTGCCCGCCCTTCCATCGCCGATCCCTTCCTGCCAAAGAAAATCGAAGAAGGTCGCATCGAGGATATTCGCGAATGCATAGGCTGCAATATCTGTGTTGCCTGGGACATCATGAAAGCACCCATGCGCTGCACGCAGAATCCCACCAACGGTGAAGAATGGCGCCGTGGCTGGCATCCGGAACGCATTGCCAAAAAGTCCGATGACGGCACTGTCCTGATCGTCGGCGCTGGACCGGCCGGGCTGGAAGCGGCGCTCGCTGCGGGTCAGCGCGGTTACGATGTTATTCTCGCCGAAGCCACGCACGAGCTGGGCGGGCGTGTCAGTCGCGAGAGTCGATTACCGGGGCTGGCCGCCTGGGCCAGGGTCCGCGACTATCGCAGCTATCAGATTTCGCAGATGGCTAACGTTGACGTGTATAAATCCAGTCGTCTCGATGCGGCCCAGATTCTCGAGTACGGCGTTACCCATGTTGCCATAGCCTGCGGAGCCCTGTGGCGACGCGACACTTACGGGCGTCAACATCAATTTCCCATACCGGGGCTCGACGCTGCCAATCTGCTTACACCGGACGATATTATGGCCGGTGCGTTACCAACATCCAATGTGCTGATCTACGATGACGACCACTATTACATGGGTTCCGTAATGGCTGAACAGCTGGTGGCGGATGGATTCCGGGTTACCCTGGTAACACCTCAATCCATGGTCGCTTCATGGACCGAAAACACACTCGAGCAACAACGTATCCAGGCCCGCCTGATCGAACTCGAGGTACAGATCATTACCGCTCACGAGTTGAAAGCGGTTGACGGTGATCAGGTCACGCTTGGCTGCGTTTACTCCGGCAGACCTCACTGTATTGAGGCGGCCTCGATCGTCATGGTGGGATCACGATTACCGCGGGATGAGGTGTATCAGGAACTGGCATCCGATAGTGAAAAACTTTCTGCCGCCGGCATCAAAACCTTGAAAGTTATCGGTGATTGTCATGGGCCGGCGACCATTGCGGCCGCGGTCTATGAAGGCCACCGCTTTGCACGTGAACTCGGTGAAACGGTGGCAGACATTCCGTATGAACGTGAAATAACGGAACTGGCGACCAGCTTCGAATTGCCCTGATTTGCAACTACGGCAGTGACCACCTTAGTTCAAAACCACAGCGGCCGGATGACAGGTTTCGCATTCCATCGCGCCTGCAGTCGCGAACCGTTCATCAATTCCAGCGACCCTGTAACAGCCTCAGCTTTATCGGTTGCGAGTATCAATCAGGCGCCTGGCCGACCGTCGACAGCGCTATTCAAGGGGACATCAAGGCGGGCACTTCGTTTGACATCAATTCTTTGCCAGCGTATTTTTGATCCCCACATACTCGTCCCGGGCGCGAATCTTTCCTGTTCCACACAGAGATGAAACGTAACTCCCGCGACACTGTTTAAATCCATCTGCACACAGGTACCGGACTCATGGAATATTACTTCGCCTGGTGGAACCTGGAAAACCTGTTCGATCTGCATGATTCCGCTGAACGCCCTGATTGGTTACAGCGCAAGCTCAATCGCGAGCTCGACGGATGGAATGCAGATGTACTGGATATCAAACTTGATCAACTGGCACAAATTATCAAACGCATGAATAACGGCTGCGGGCCGGATCTCCTGGGTGTGTGTGAAGTTGAAGGCAGGGTCGTACTCGATAAACTACTGCGCAAACTTGACCTCCCCGGACGCAAGTATGCCGTCATCCATTCCGATACCGGGGATGGACGCGGTATCGACGTCGCTTTCATATACGATTTGAAGCTTTTCAGAAAGCCCTATAAAAGTTATGTTTTCAATCACGTAGTGCTGAAGCGCAATGCAACCCGCGACATTCTGCAGGTCAACTTCAAAACCAGGGGCAGTCAACCGATCGACTTCGTGGTTATCGGCAATCACTGGCCCAGCAAACTGGGAGGTGATCTCGCCAGTGAGCCCTACCGCATTATGGCTGCAGAAACCTTGAGTTACTGGTTGGAACGCATCCCTGAAAAGTTCGCAAAAGAAGTGCCGGTTGTCGTCATGGGCGACTTCAATGACGAGCCCTTCAACCGTTCGATAACCGACTACGCGCTGGCACTCAAAGATTCCGACAAAGTCAGGTCCAGGCGCACCCGCAGGCCTGTCCTGTTTAACCTGATGTGGGAAATCCAGGAGGATGGCGTCGGCAGCCACTATTACGATGACTGGTCGATGCTGGACCAGATGATGATAAACCGGTGCCTGCTGAACGGTGACAACGGATTGGCCCTGGTACCCAAATCCTGCG
>Ga0102815_10001825_pt1 | contig 13219 bp, 10 predicted proteins | sample ColrivemetaGS759_FD_79113 | JGI IMG/M metagenome (GOLD analysis project Ga0102815, IMG submission 79113) | Estuarine microbial communities from the Columbia River estuary - Ebb tide ETM metaG S.759 | ecosystem: Environmental > Aquatic > Marine > Intertidal zone > Estuary | place: USA: Columbia...
GTGTGGTGGCCTGAACGTCGCTGATAACGGCAACAAGGGCTTTGGACTGTGAAATGCTGGCCTCGCCGCGGTGCAGGTTAATGGAAAAGACAACATCGTTAGCGTCCATCGTTTTGCCGTTATGGAATTCAACGCCTTCACGCAGCTTGAACGTCCAGACTGTCAAGTCGTCATTCGACTCCCAGCTTGTTGCCAGTTCAGGCACGAGAACGCCGCCAGCGCCGATTTCGATCAGGTTATTACGCAACTGCCATTGCAGGTTTTGCATGAACTTTGTCTCGTTGACCTGCGGATCAAGCGTTTCACCAGAATCAAAGTCACCAATACCCAGCCGCAGCGTGCCGCCCTGTGATGGTGTGACGGCATATAATGGCTGACCTGAAAGCCCAAGCAGTGTTGTCGCACCAAATGCGCTGGCGCCCAGCAGTACGCTGCGCCTGTTTGTCGAAAATGTCATAATCTTCTCCCTTGATGGTACATACCCGTTTTGGGGCGTTGCAGACGGCGGACCTTTGTGGTCAGCTATTATGTCTAATGTTATTATGATAAATAACGGCATTTGGCATGACAAACGAGTTTTCTAACGGTACTGTTCAGGAATTCTGAATCGACGTCGGTATTTGCGAAACAACAGGCAGGCTATGCAATCAATTCTTCCGCCCCTACGTGCGATGCATGCTTTTGAGAGCTTTGGAAGGCTTGGGTCAGTGAGTGCTGCCGCCAGAGAACTTGGCGTGACGCCTGGTGCAATCAGTCAACAAATCAAGCTGCTGGAAGAACATCTGCGAATGCCACTTATCGCGAAAGATGGGCGTCGTGCATCCCTCGCACCAAAGGCCAAAGCCTACCACGCCGTTTTGTCGGCAGGGTTTGAAAAGTTTAAACAGGCTCAGCACTTGCTGTCGCAACAGGTTGCTGACTTGGATGTACATGTTTCGGGATTGCCTACGCTTCTACTCAAGTGGCTGAACCCAAGGCTTCACCGTTTCGAAGCGTCGTTTGGTGAAGCCTCCATTCGATTGGAGGCAACCCATGTGGAGCCAGATCCAGAATTCCTAGACCACATGTTTCGGCTTACTTATGGCGCGGTGTCGTACATGTTTCCACATTCGCGTGCCTTGTTTCGCGACACCTGTTTTCCCGTCTGTTCGCCGGATTTTCTAAAGAATCATCCCGATGCGCTGGACCCTGCAAAGATCGCTCAACTTCCATGGATCGATATTGATTGGGGGCCTGCATATTCAACAGTCCCGCGATTATCGCACTGGCTGGTTGATCAGGGTTTGCCAAAACTTGCCCACAAACCAATGTCAGTTCATTCACTATCGAGTTCTGCACTAGAGGCAGCGGCCAGCGGTCAAGGTATTGCATTGGCGCAATCATCGTTTGCCTCGACCGACATTGAGTTGGGCAGACTTGTCAGAATGTCACAGGAATCTGTCCAAATGCCAGAGCCTTACTACATTTGCTGGGGGCCTCAGATGATGGAGAACGAGAAATCAAGGAATTTTCTGAATTGGGTGCTTTCGGAAGCCCAAGGATGATTGCTTAGTTAAACTAAACAATCAGAGACCAATGCTCTATTTTCTCGAACCGGCACATAGACTACCAAAGTCTGAACTCAGCTAATGACCTCGAACAAGCAAGGAAATCTCATGTTTTTGAAAAATGCATGGTACGTCGCCGCCTGGAGTGAAGAAATCATCAACACATTGCAGCAGGTTAAAGTGCTGGGCGAGAAGATTTGCATGTTCCGTAATGATGAAGGTGAAGTCATCGCCATGGAAGATGCCTGCCCGCATCGCAAACTGCCGCTGTCCAAAGGCCGGATCAAAAACAACAACGTTGAATGTGGCTATCACGGTCTGACATTCGATTGTGCCGGCCAATGTGTCTGGGCGCCGGGTGGTGGACGTATTCCGTCTGCGGCGCGCGTACGTCCTTATCCTGTGCACGAGAAATACGGTCTGGTGTGGATCTGGATGGGCAATGCCGCAATTGCCGACGTGGAAGACATCATCGACATCCCGAACTTCGAAAGCCCCGAATGGGGGATCAACCGTGGTGCCGCGATGGAGCTGAACTGCAACTATTTGTTGATGTGTGACAACCTGCTCGACCCCACGCATGTTGCTTGGGTGCATGAATCTTCTTTTGCAACGGCGGCGACCAAGGACACACCGTTGCGTGTGACAAAAACCGATACAGGCGTGATCGTGCACCGCTGGATGATGGATCACGAGCCAGCACCATTTTACAAAAAGGTTGTTGAATTCGAAGGCAACTGTGACCGCCTTCAGCACTACGAGGTCCGCTATCCAAGCCACGCGTTGGTGCGTGCCGTGTTTACCCCCGCCGGAACAGGTGGCGTAGACGGGCTGCTGCATGAGAACACGTTTGTTATGGACAGTTACAATTTTATGACGCCCACAACCGAGACCGAAACACGCTATTACTGGTTCCAATTGCGCAACATCCGACCGGATGATGAAGAGCTCTCAAAGATGATGAGTGAAGACGTGCGCCATGCATTCGAGGAGGACCGTGCGGTCCTAGACCAAGTGCAGATTGGGATGAATGAAAAGACGTCTCCGCACATTGATCTTGGTATCGACGCGGGTCAGTTGCGGTTCCGTCGGCAACTAGAAGCCATGATCGCAGAAGAGGCGATGGTCGACGCCAAGATGAGCCAGTAAAATGGCAGGAGGATTCCGTGAATTCCGCGTCGCGAACAAAGTAGTTGAGAGTGAAATTATCACTTCGTTCTATTTCGAGCCGACGGATGAATCCCCAGTTTGGGAGGTCTTGCCTGGGCAATACATTACCTTGCGCGTGCCGGGTTCTGCTGACCCAGTTCTCAAGACATATTCAGTGTCTTGCGACCCATCAGAGACACGTCATCATCGAATATCAGTGAAACGAGAAGCTGGTTTGAATGGCGCGCCGGATGGTGTCGGATCATGCTGGCTCCACGATCAGGTTGAAATTGGCGACACGATTGAAATTGCTGCTCCGCGTGGCAAGTTTTTTCTGGATGAGGCAAGCACGCGTCCCGTCTTGCTTTTGTCGGGCGGGGTTGGCCTGACGCCGATGGTATCGATGTTGTACCGCCTGTGTGAGGCCGATCGTGACGTTCACTTCTTGCACGCCTGCGAGAACGGTCAGGTTCACGCATTAAGAGATGAAGTGCTGTCCTGCGCGAATGATCGGATAAAGCCGCGTTTTGTCTATCGCATGCCAACTGCCGAAGATCGCGCTGCGAAACTGTTTGATGCGCAAGGTGTGATCGACAAAACGTTTATGCAAACGCACGTTCCCATTGGTGATTATGAAGCCTACATTTGTGGACCGACACTGTTCATGGTGGCGATGTATCAACTTCTGCAAGAACTGGGCGTTCCCAAAAACCGCATCGCGTACGAGTTCTTTGGCAAAGCAACCTCGCTAGAGGCGCTGGCAGCAAGATCAGCAAGCGCTCGGAGCAATAAGGCCGCGTCGCGTGCAGCACCAACCATTCAGGCGCTTACATTTCTGACTAACCCCGATGCTTGGGCGGCGGATGAGGGCGCGGCTACCACCCCAAAGCCTGACACCCCGTCGGCAGGCGACATTGTGTTTCAAGCGTCAAATGTGACTACCACTTGGGATGGTTCTGCGACATCACTGCTCGAACTAGCTGAAAATGCAGGGTTGAACCCAGAATTCAGTTGTCGGGCTGGGATTTGCAATTCATGCAAATGCGGATTGGTATCGGGCGAGGTTGTGTATTTCGAAGAACCCCTGATCCAACCCGAAGCAGGTCAGGTCTTAATCTGTTGTTCGCGCCCTAAAGGTCCGGTTGTTCTGGACATCTAACGCTTAGGCTTCCGCGTCTGTCATTAGTGTGTCCAAATCAGCTTTTGAAAGCTCGGGGCAGATCACACATAAATGATCGCCCGGTGCCACGATGGCCCCGGAGCGTAGGATTGCGACCTTGCCCCCGCGTTTGCTGCATAGCTCGATCGGTGCCTCATCCATCCTGTGAAGGTCGCGCAACCGCATCACTGGTTCGCCTTTGGCGACTTGACTGCCAATTCTCACTAATGGCTCGACCAAGCCATGTGATTGGGCAGTGATGTAGTCGGCGTTTTCACCGAGATCGAGGAATGTCGTATCCGGTTGAGGCAATACGCCCAATCGTTCCGCCGACGCCGCGCGAATGATCCCTTGATGGACAAGCAACCTTAGAATCCCGATCCATCCTGCCTCCAGAGAGTCGAGCGAGACTTTGCCTTCGCCACCCAATTCGCATGAAATCATGGCACATCCGGCGTTGTGAGCAGCGCTGTCGAAATCTCCCGGCGCGTCACTGACGGGAACCACCATCGTGTTGGCAAGCCCCATTACCTGCGCCAATTCGTATGTTTTTTTGTTGCAGGCAGGGTCGGGCGACAAGCAAAAATAGGCTGCGTTCACATAATTGGATCCGCTGCCGCCTGAATGTAGATCAATGGCTAGGGCTGCTTCAGGCAACAGCTGCGTGGCGACGAAACCAGCGATCTCTTGTGTAGGGCCGGCATAGGCGGCACCCGGAAATGATCTGTTGAGGTTCCCAGCGTCCAGCGGTGAAACGCGGCTACGAGATTGAACTGCTGGCATGTTCAGGGCTGGCGCAAGGATCAAACGCCCTGCAACATCGCTTTGCGTCAGTAATTCAAACAACCGGCGCACGATGATCTGTCCCTCGTATTCATCACCATGGTTGCCAGCGCAAACCAATGCTGTCGGGCCGTCCCCACCGCGTATGACACAAAGCGGCGACTGAATGGTTGAAAAGCCGTAGCGATCATCTGAATGGGTAAAACCAAAAACGTCGGCGCGTTTGCCTTGTGCGGTCAGGTTGAGTGCAGAGTGAACTGTCCCGAAATTCAGACTCATAACGGCTCTTCCGACGTTACCACTGCACCGCGTTCCTTCAATAGACCCGTCAACCAGTCAGGATCCATTTCGGGCACCGATGACAGCAGCAACTCGGTGTAGGGCGCGTGCGGTGGCGAAAATATCGTTTCCTTAGGGCCTTGTTCCACAATCACCCCGTTTTGCATCACGACAACCTCGTCCGCGATGGAGCGGACAGTCGCAATGTCGTGGGTGATGAACATGTAAGTCAGATCCATCTCGCGTTGCAGACGGTCCAGCAAGCGCAAGATTCCTTCTGCAACCAGTTGGTCCAGCGCGGACGTGACTTCATCGCAGATGATGAAATCAGGCTCAGCTGCCAGGGCGCGGGCGATGCAGACACGTTGTTTCTGCCCCCCCGATAATTCAGAGGGCATGCGGTTTATGAATTCATCAGGGTCCAACTCAATTAACGTGAGCAACTCTCTGATACGAACGTCTTTGGCACGCCCCTTCAGCCCCAAAAAGAACTCAAGCGGTCGCCCGATGATATCTTTGATCCGGTGCTTTGGGTTAAGCGCTGTATCCGCCATCTGGTGGATCATCTGGATATGGCGTTGCAAGTCACGGGGGCGCTGTTTACCAGACTTTGGCAGCGCGGCACCATTATGGTGGAGTGAGCCCCCTGAAGGAGGTAACAGCCCCATCACGACCCGCGCCATTGTTGATTTTCCTGAGCCGCTTTCACCCACAACTGCAACTGTAGTTCCGCGTGTGATGGTTAGGTTGATCCCTTTTAGAATATCGACGGCACCATAGCCTGCGGTCATGTCTCGGATTTCGAGTAGCGGACCTTCGTCGAGGTGTCGGGCGGCAGGGGGCGCGCGGCGAAAGTCGCGTACAGCCCACAATGATTTCGTGTAGTCCTGCTGCGGGTTTGCGAGCATGTCCCGCGCAGAGGATTCTTCGACTTCTTCGCCGCGCAACAGGACTTTGATCTTGTCGGCCATCTGCGCCACGACTGCCAGATCGTGGGTAATATAGATCGCAGCGGTATTATATTCGCGCACGATGCCGCGGATCGCGGCCAGCACCTCAATCTGCGTGGTCACATCGAGCGCGGTGGTTGGTTCATCGAAGATGATCAGATCGGGACGGCAGGCCATGGCCATCGCCGTCATGGCGCGTTGAAGCTGCCCACCTGAGACCTGATGCGGGTAGCGAAATCCTATGTCTTCCGGGTTGGGTAGGCGAATTTTGCGATAAAGTTGGACCGCATCAGACTGAGCCTCGGCGCGAGACATGACGCCATGTTTGACCGGTGCCTCGCAATATTGGTCGATCAATCTGTAAGCGGGATTGAACGCGGCCGCCGCTGATTGGGCGACGTAGGCAATGCGCGCTCCCCGCAGTTGCCGCAGCGCCTCATTCGACGCCCCAACAAGATCCTGCCCATCAAAATGGATAGAGCCGCCGCTGATCCGGCAACCGCCTTTGGTATACCCCATTGCAGCCAGACCCAGCGTCGATTTACCAGCACCGCTTTCCCCGATCAGGCCAAGAATCTCGCCGCGGTTCAGGGTTAGGTCCACACCTTTGATGATGGGTTTCCATTGACGGTCCGAACGCCCTTCAATGTGGATGTCTTTCATTTCAAGCAACAGGTCAGTCATGCGTTAATCTTTCAGGCCGGAAGACATGTGCAAAACCCAATCCACAACAAGGTTCACGCCAATGGTCAGCAGCGCGATGGCACCAGCGGGTAGCAGCGGGGCAAGACCAAAAGTCGCGGTCTGGAATGTCGCAAAGTTGGCGAATGAAATCAGCTTGGCGCTTTCACGCACCATACCACCCCAATCCGCCGTTGGGGGCTGAATGCCAAGACCCAAGAAGGACAGCGCCGAAATGAATAGGAAGACAAAGCAGAAGCGCAATCCGAATTCCGCGATCAACGGCGCTGCTGCATTGGGTAGGACTTCCTTGCGGATAAGCCAGAACATCCCTTCACCGCGCATCCTTGCTACTTCGATATAATCCATCGTCAAGATGCCCTGAGCCACTGCGCGGGACAGTCTGAAAACCCGTGTGCTATCGAGAATGGCAATCACAAGGATCAGCGCAATGACGGACGTACCTGTGATCGTCAGAATGAGCAGCGCAAAAATCAGTGGTGGGATAGCCATGAGCACATCGACCACACGCGAACTGATTGCATCAAACCAGCCGCCGATTGTTGCGGCAAGCAACCCGAAGGTCGCCCCGAGCGTAAAGGCGAGTATGGTGGTTACCAGCGCGATGCCAACCGTATTGCGAGCACCATAGATCAGGCGGGACAAAACATCTCGCCCTAAGGCATCGGTTCCCAGATAATGCGGGGATGTCCATGTCATGTATTGTTTACCAACGGATGCGCTTTCGGCGAAGGGCGCCAAGAATGGGGCACCAAGTGCCAATACAGCGTAAAATAAAACGATAACGATGCCGATCCATGCGGAAACCGGTGCGTCTTTGAGATGATGTGACAGGTTATACATGCGGTTACCTCGGGTGCAAAAGGCGAGGGTTTGCAATGATCGACAGAATATCCGCCAACAGATTGAGCAGAATATATGTAGCGGCAAATATGAGACAGGCAGCCTGCACGACTGTGACATCCCGGTTCGAGACTGCATCCACAAGGATTTGCCCAAGGCCAGGATAGACAAACACGACTTCAACCAAGACAACGCCGACTATAAGATAGGCTAGGTTCAAGGCGATCACATTGATGATGGGTGCCAGCGCATTTGGCAGGGCATGCACCGCGATAACACGCCACCGTTTGATGCCCTTGAGATGCGCCATCTCGATGTAAGGTAACGCAAGCAAATTCAGGATAGCTGCCCGCGTCATGCGCATCATATAGGCAAGCACGATGAGCGTGAGTGTCATGGCTGGCAAAAACGTGCGGTAAAGCCGCTCACCTAAGCCCATGTCTACATCCACATTCGCAAGGCTGGGGAACCATCCTAGGCCAACCGAGAAGATGAGGATCAGGATATAGGCGATGAAAAATTCAGGGAATGAAATCGCGGCCAACGTGGAGCTTGAAAGCACCCGATCAAAGACTGAGCCGTTGTAAAGCGCCGCCAGCATGCCCGAGACAACCGCGATGGGCACGGCGAATGCAGCGGCATAACCGGCTAGAAAAAAGGTGTTCGCAACTCGGTGACCGATCAGCTCTGAAATGGGCCGTTGGTTTGCCAGTGAAATCCCGAAGTCGCCGATAATAGCACCCCCCAACCATGAAAAGTAGCGCTCATGGACAGGACGGTTGAGGTCAAACTTTTCCCGGAACGCTGCAAGGCTCTCTTCGGTTGCCGCCTGGCCCAACATCTCTGTCGCAATATCGCCGGGTAGCAATTCGATCGCTGCAAAAATGATGATCGTAACAATCCATAAGGTCAGAAGCCCGATCAACAAACGCTTAAGAATTATTGACAGAATTGAGTTCATAATCACACTTTTGTCTGAGTAAAGTTGCTTATGTCTAGATGTATACTAAGATGATAGTGCGCTGTATATGTTGGCTACAGCAGGTCCGCTGGATGACTATTTAGCTTTGCTAAAACGCCAAGCTACCTTTAGGACACTTGGGTCAAGATTAGATCTGCTGTAATGCAGAATAAAGTAGTTATATTGCCAGAGAGGCGGTGCGCGGTGAAAGCCACTTACAAAGATGTAAAATCGGACATCCTGTCGAAAATTACCACGGGAGAATGGGCACCTGGCAACCTTGTTCCCAATGAAGTCTATCTGGCTGCGACCTACGGCTGCGCACGGGCCACCGTAAACCGTGCGATGCGCGAGTTGGCGGATGATGGATTGATTGAAAGGCGTCGCAAGGCAGGCACACGGGTTCGGATGACGCCAATACGCCAAGCGCGGTTTGATATTCCGATCGTGCGGGTCGAGATTGAGGAAAAGGGAGCAGAATACCGCTATTCTCTTGTCAGCAGCTCTGTTGAGCCAGCACCGGATTGGTTGCGTGCACGGCTAAAATTGTCCAACAAGAGCAAAGTTTTGCGCCTGGTTTGTATGCACTATGCCGACGGCGATCCGTATCAGCATGAAGATAGATGGATAAATCTGGAAGCATTGCCACAGGCAAAAACCGTCGAATTTGATGAGGTTGGGCCGAACGAATGGCTTGTTGCGACCATCCCGTTTTCAGACGTTGAAATCAGTTTTTCGGCAGGATTGGCAGATCAGCGGCTGACGGATTATCTGGCTTGCGCCATAGGCGATCCGGTTTTTACCATCGAACGTTCTACATGGTGGGAGGGGCAGGCCGTCACCTATGTCCGGCTTACCTATAAGCCTGGCCACCGTCTGACGACGCGCTATTAGGGATGCGCCGCTGCCATCGGGGAGCGACGCATTTTTCCTTACAAAATACCGGGCAGGTTCAGCCCGTTTTCGCGCGCGCAATCAAGTGCTTCATCATAGCCTGCATCCGCGTGGCGCATCACGCCCGTCGCCGGATCGTTCCACAAAACGCGTGCGATACGGCGGTCTGCATCCGCGGTCCCGTCACAGCAGATCACCATGCCGGAGTGTTGGGAAAAGCCCATACCAACGCCGCCACCGTGGTGCAGGGACACCCACGTCGCACCTGATGCGGTGTTCAAAAGCGCGTTCAGTAGCGGCCAGTCGGACACAGCGTCAGAGCCGTCTTTCATCGCCTCCGTCTCGCGGTTTGGCGAGGCAACAGAGCCTGAATCGAGGTGATCCCGGCCAATCACAATCGGCGCGGAAAGCTCACCGGTGCGGACCATTTCGTTGAAGGCGAGGCCCAGCTTGTGACGTACACCCAGACCAACCCAGCAAATACGCGCGGGCAGGCCCTGGAACGCGATACGCTCGCGGGCCATGTCGAGCCAGTTGTGCAGGTGCTTGTCCTCGGACAGGATTTCTTTGACCTTGGCATCCGTTTTGTAGATGTCCTCTGGATCGCCAGACAAGGCGGCCCAACGGAACGGACCAATGCCGCGGCAGAACAGCGGTCGGATGTAGGCAGGCACAAAACCCGGGAAATCGAACGCGTCTTTCAGCCCCTCGTCCAACGCAACCTGACGAATGTTGTTGCCGTAATCAAACACAGGCAGGCCCATTTTCTGGAAGTCGATCATCGCCTGCACGTGCACTTTCATCGATGCGCGGGCGGCTTTTTCGACGGCTTTGGGGTCGCTTTCGCGTTTCTCGCGCCATTCGGCCATTGTCCAGCCTTGGGGCAGATAACCGTTGATCGGATCGTGGGCCGATGTCTGATCTGTCACCATATCAGGGCGCACGCCGCGTTTGACCAGTTCGGCGTAAACGTCAGCCGCATTGCCGAGTAGGCCCACAGATTTGGCCTCGCCTGCGGCGGTCCAACGCGCGATCATCTCAAGCGCTTCGTCCAGTGTATCGGCACGTTCATCCACGTAGCGGGTACGGATGCGGAAATCGATGCTCTCGGGATTACACTCCACAGCGAGGCAGCAAGCACCCGCCATCACAGCCGCCAAAGGTTGCGCACCACCCATGCCGCCAAGGCCACCCGTCAGGACCCATCGGCCCGTCAGATCGCCGTTGTAGTGCTGACGACCTGCCTCAACAAAGGTCTCATAGGTGCCTTGCACGATGCCCTGTGATCCGATGTAAATCCACGATCCAGCAGTCATCTGACCGTACATCGCAAGGCCCTTTTTATCGAGTTCGTTGAAGTGATCCCAAGTCGCCCAATGGGGCACGAGGTTTGAGTTAGCGATCAGCACGCGTGGCGCGTCTTTGTGGGTCTGGAACACGCCGACGGGTTTGCCTGATTGCACGAGCAGGGTCTGGTCTTCTTCGAGGTCGCGCAGGGAGGCAACGATCATGTCGAAGTCTTTCCATGTGCGCGCGGCGCGCCCGATGCCGCCGTAGACGACCAGTTCATGCGGGTTCTCGGCGACGTCGGGGTGCAGGTTGTTCATCAGCATCCGCAGTGGCGCTTCAGTCAGCCAGCTTTTGGCGGTCAATTCGTTTCCGGTTGCGGGAAAGATGTCACGGGTGTTCTTGCGAGGATCGCTCATGATGTGCCTTTCAGGGAGGGGGCCAATACGGCCAGTTGTGTCAGGATGGATGTGAGGTGCGGACGCAGAGCTGCGGCTTTGTTGTCGTCAAAGGCCCAGGGGCTTGTCTCGGCAGTCAGGTAGGTGCTCTGTGCGAGTTCCATCTGGATTGCGTGCATGTCTTTGTCCGGTTGGCCGTAGTGGCGTGTCGTCCAGCCGCCTTTGAAACGGCCGTTTGTGATCGAGGTATAGCCAGACGCCGCGTTGCAGATCGTTTGCACTGCCAATTCAATTTCAGGAGCGCAGGTGGTGCCTACGTTTGTGCCAATGTTGAAGTCGGGCAGGGTGCCGTCAAACAGGAACGGAATGCCCGAACGGATGGAGTGACAATCATACAAAATTGCGACGCCGTGCACATCACGCACGCGCTCAAGTTCGGCCCGCAATGCGGCGTGATAGGGCGTGTGATAGGCGGCTTGGCGCGCTTTCACTGCCGCCTCATCGGGCGGTGTATCCCAAATGTCATGGCCGTCAAAATCTGTCAGCGGCACAAGACCAGTGGTGTTTTGGCCGGGATAAAGGGACACGCCAGACGGGTCGCGGTTGGCGTCAATGACGTAGCGGTGAAAGGTGGCACGCACCGTGCTGGCACCGTTCAGGACGCCGTCGTACAGTTGGTGAATGTGCCAATCCGTATCGTCCAGCCCGCGACCACGGTCGTTCAGATTGGCCATGATACCCTCTGGAACATACGTACCCGTGTGGGGCAAACCTAGCACAATAGGGCTGTCGCCTTGATGTGTCTCTACTGGGTTCATGTGTCGAACTCTGGCATGTTGATGCCCGCTGCATCCACAATAACACCGGACGCGATCATCACGGCAGCGCTTTCGAGGTCTGGCGCGAGGTAGCGGTCTTCGCCCAGTGTCGCCACGTCTTGTCGGACACGGGCCACGACTTTTTGCAGTGCGTCGCTCGTGGCAAGTGGTGCGCGAAAATCAATGCCCTGCGCGGCACACAGCAATTCAACACCCAGAATGCAGTTCAGGTTTTCGATCATCGGCCCAAGGCGGCGCGCACCATGGGCGGCCATGCTGACGTGGTCCTCTTGGTTGGCCGATGTGGGCGTGCTGTCAGTGACACATGGATTGGCGAGGTGCTTGTTCTCGCTCATCAGTGCGGCGGTCGTGACTTCTGCGATCATATAGCCGCTGTTCAAACCCGGATTGGGGGTCAGGAACGGCGGCAGGTTGAAGTTAAGCACCGGATCAACGATCAGCGCCACACGGCGTTGCGCAATCGCGCCAATCTCAGCGATGGCCAGCGCGATCATGTCGGCGGCAAAGCCGACTGGTTCGGCGTGAAAGTTGCCGCCCGAAACGATCAGATCAGCGCCCACCAGCACCAATGGGTTGTCTGTAGCAGCATTTGCTTCGATCTCAAGCGTGCGGGCGGCCATACGCAACACGTCCATCGCAGCGCCTGTCACCTGTGGCTGGCAACGGATGCAATAGGGGTCTTGGACCCGCGCGTCATCAACCACATGGCTGTCACGGATCTCGGAGCCGGTGAGCAGGGCGCGCATGGTTTCGCCCGCCTCGATCTGGCCGCGATGGCCACGCAGGGCGTGGATTTCGGGCTGCAGCGGGGCGGTGGATCCCATGATCGCATCGGTCGACAACGCCGAGGTGACAAGCGCAGAATGCGCGCCGCGCCATGCGCCGAACAAACCCGCAAGGGCAAAAGCGGTTGAGAATTGCGTACCGTTGATCAGCGCTAGCCCTTCCTTGGGGCCAAGTTCAACAGGGGTCAGGCCCGCCGCGGCAAGTGCCTTATCGCCGGGCATGACTTTACCGCCAAATTCGGCTTCGCCATGGCCCATCATCGCGGCGGCCATATGGGCAAGCGGGGCCAGATCGCCAGAGGCACCAACCGACCCTTGGGCGGGGATGACAGGCGTTACGCCCTTGTCCAACATGGCCTCAATCAGATCGACAATTTCGAGCCGCACACCGGACGCACCGCGCCCGAGGCTGAGGAGCTTAAGCGCCATCAACAGGCGCGCATGGCCGCGCGGGATCGCAGGGCCAACGCCACAACAGTGGGACAGGATCAGATTACGCTGCAGAGCGGCAGTGTCCTTCGCCTCAATCTTGACCGACGCAAGTTTGCCGAAACCAGTGTTTACACCGTAAACGGCATCCGTTCCAGCGACCGCTTTGGCTATCCGCGCATGGGCCAGTTCGATCGCGGGGCGGCAGGCGGGA
>Ga0102815_10001827_pt1 | contig 13208 bp, 9 predicted proteins | sample ColrivemetaGS759_FD_79113 | JGI IMG/M metagenome (GOLD analysis project Ga0102815, IMG submission 79113) | Estuarine microbial communities from the Columbia River estuary - Ebb tide ETM metaG S.759 | ecosystem: Environmental > Aquatic > Marine > Intertidal zone > Estuary | place: USA: Columbia...
GAAAAAGCGGATTTGGTTATTACATCTATTTTTTTCTCATTTTTAATTTTTACTTTATGTCTAATTCTCCAAAAACCATCTTCTAGCAATAAAACAACTTTGTACGAACTTGTGTCGGTTGAGCTCAATACCAGCGCATTGTCTTTATAAATATGTTGAAACTCAATTACATTTTCATCGGTTATAACGGCTAGTTTTCCATCTTCGCTATAAAAATCCAATTTAGGTTGGTGGTTTACAGTCGTGGCATCAACAGTAATGTGTTGTTTTTTATTTAGTTTGATGGTTTCAACAATAGGAACGCGAGAACTATCGGTGTAAAAATCTTCAATTCCATAAGGATTGTTGGTTGCGTAGGCGATATGTTTAATATACCAAGATTTCAAATAGTTGTCCTGTAAACTGTTTAACTCTTGATTTGAAATAGTCCTTCCGGGATTTTCAAGGTTTGTCCACGTTATTTTTGGTAAATAAACATTTTCGCTTTTTACTTCAGTGTGCAACATGGTACTTCTGTCTGCCCCTGTGTTTAAATAGGCTAAAACCGAAGTGATACCAAATAAAATCAACACATTTAAAACGATAAATGAAAGGATTAAAATGCCTCTGTAAATATGTTTGTTAAATTTATTTTGCATAATTCACATTTTCAATTTTTTTAGAAATGCCTAACGTTTCAATCATAAAATTGTAATTATTTTTTGTATAAAATGCTGGCGACAAATTAAAAATAACGTATCCTTTAAATGAAGTGGCCGTTTTGGTTTCCACCAATTTATCAGCATGATATATCGTTAATTTTACCAATGCGCCATCTGGAATTAATTGATTCATAAAACTTTTCAAAGGACCAATGGTAATTAAGCTGTTGCTTTCAGAAAATTTAACATCAAAATCACTTATAACAGGTTTGTAGGTAATATTGAGCGTATTACTTTCAGCCAAACCACTGATGTAAGCTTTTACCTCCCAGGTTGTTGGGTAATCCGGATGTAAAATTTTTGCATTTGCAATGCCATTAATTGTGCTGGCACTGGTTTTTAGCAATTGATTTTTTTCATTGGTAATGGTAAATTCAACCAAAGAACCATCGCTAATGGTATTTCCAAATGCATCTTTTATTTGTGAAGTTATGAATTGTGTTAATTGATTTCCGTCAGCAAAAGAATGGTTTCTTTTAAATGAAATGCTGAAATTAGTTGCATTGGAAGGGTAAATTACCGTTGTTAATTCTTTAGAATTTATACCATTGCAAGAAGAGGAAACCAATATATTTCCAGATTTTTCTTTGGAAGAAATGTTTTTCCAAGCGACAAAATGATTGGTTTTTACTTGAGAAGAAGTAATCGTTTCTAAAAATTGTTCATTTATTTTTACCGAAGTGTTTTCAGGAAGTGGATTGTCGAACCTATCTGTTGGTATAAGCACCAACATACTATAATCTCTATTTCCAGCTTGAATGCTTGGTGGTCCTAAATAACTTTCAAGCAAATTTTTTGAAGCTAAATTTGGTGTAATTTCAATACTGTTTTTTAAAATTGATGAACCTTCAAAAACCAAATTCCAATGAAGTATGCCAGTTTTTTTTGAAAAAGCAGTTGGAATTTTAAATGTAAGCATAGTAGGTTTGCTTTCAGCTTCAATAATTGTTGTTCCACAAGAATGGTTTAAAATAAGCAATGGTAATTTTTCTATTTTATTTGATGATGAAAAAGAGATTTCAATGGCACTTCCAGCCGCAAATGCTCGCTTAGTTGTAATCAAACTAAATTCACTTCTTTCTTTTTGAAATACTTCCAAAGAAAATGCTGAAATGAATAGTGTTCCAAACAAAAGAAGCAATATGTATAAGTTTTTTTTCATTATCTCGGATTTCCAATATAGCTGTTTAATTCTATTTTAAAATATTTAAAATCAGTGTTGTTATTTAGTGGTTGTAACTGTTCTTTTAAATGCGTTTCGTTTCTATTAGGAACAACTTTTTCTGAAATGGATTTATTAGGTAAGCCATTTACAAAACAATTTTCCAAACTGCTGTTAATTACTTGAATACGGTCATTCAATTGCAGTGGATACTTAAAATATTGTTTGCGTTGCACGCGAACGCCTTCTCTTAAGAATTGATGTTCTACCCACAGAATTTCTTTATTTTCATTATAATAGCTAACCAAAAGCTGTGGAATTGTAACTTCCTGAATGCCATAATTAAATAAAGTTCCTTCAATATGCTTTGGGTCAAGGTTTAGATTGGTTATCGCAACATTTTTATACAAATCTGTTGTGGCAATATTACCCGCACATTGCAAATTAAATTTTGTTGGTTGTTCCTCTAAAGTAATGGGTGTAAATTCATGTGGGTTAAACGTTTCAGGAATTTTCTCATTGGTTTTTAGCCAAGCAATACCTTCAAAATCCACTCTAAAACTTGTAGTTTCTTTTGGTAATAATTTATGTTTTATTACATATTTAGCATTAAAACTTGCCAATTCTTTATTGTCATCTGTATATAAAGTTCCTTTTAAAACCACATCAGCAGGCACATTGTCAATATTTTGAATTTCTCCAACTATTGAATACTGATTTTTGTAACGAACCAGTGAAGCAGATAAAATTTCCAAAACAGGTTGTTTTAACACATCTTCATGATGTGTTTGCTGGGTTGTAATGCGTCTTCGTCCGTGGTTATAATATTCTGGTATATTGTCGGAAAACAATTGATCTGGTGGTATGTCTAAATCATACGAATTTGGTTTTAAATACCACTTCTTATTTACTTTAACCAATTCGTGTTCGTAGTCTTTTTGAAGAACTTCTAACGGAGTTACCCATTCGGTTTTTGCAATAATTTTTGCGCTATTTTTAGTTTCATTTATAATTTCAACGCTTATAGCATCTAATTTTGCGTACGAACTTAAAATGCCATCTGTTACCGAAACTTCTAACATATATTGTGAAATAGTGATGTCACTATCAGGGGTTAGATAGGAGTAAGCACGCTCAAATTCTTTAAAATCCAATGCATCATAATAGGCTTCAACTACATTTTTGGGACTTATTTGTGTGGAATTTTTTATGTAAAATAAATACATGCCATAGCAAAAAATACTTAGCAATATTAGAGCCCAAATATGATTTATACGGATAAGATTACTTGAGAAAGCGGTGTAATTATTTTTGAATTTTAAAAATGGAGGAGATTCTTTAATATTTATTTTCAAAGTTTGGTACCAAACCATTTGAATATTTAAAATAAAAGCAATTAAAACCGTTAGTAAAGGTATGATACCCCACATTAACTTTAAAAAAGTCGGTACTTCGTCTTTTGGTAGTATTTTAGAAAGTGGGGGTACATTTAATTTTTCCCATACCATAATACCATTTTCCAATTGCTGTAAACGTTGCCAGCCACAAAAATATAAAATTGGGTCATAAAATTTATCGTTGGAAAAAACGTATTTTAAATTGTATTTTTCAGGAACTGTTAAAAATTGTTGTAAACTGCCAATCCCTTCAATACCTCTAAACTTAGAATTTTCCAATCGTTCAACAGCTCTTGTTGTCAGTTCAGGCAACCTTCTTGCAGAGTGGTAATTACCATCAACAGTCATCGCGTTTGTTTGTGCTGATAGCCAGGCAATTTGGTCACCAAAACCCAAAGGTAAAAATCGCCATTGATCGTGTTGATCCTGGTTTAAGAAATTTAAAATTGGTAACATTTTAATTTCTTGTGGTTGTGAAGGTCTAAAATAACCTAATGTAATTGTAAATGCCGTAACCAATACAAACAAACCAGCAAAAGCAGCACCTAATATTCTATGGTAAACGGCACCAAATTTTTCTTGAAGTTTGGATTTTAAATCACCTTCAACAAAACGAAAGGCAAATTCACCAAACATAGGAATGGCCATGATAGAGGCCCATAATGTAAATCTATCTAGCGTCAAAATATTAAAGGCTGTTTCACCTAATAATTTTAATGGTATAGGGGTAGTGCCACCCGTACCTAAAATTGAAAGTAAGGTAAATGATAACCCGAAAAACAAGTAACGTTTAGAATAATATCTATAATAAATATAGGGTAAAATAAATAACAATATTCCCCAAGGAATAATAAAAAACACCAACCCAGAGGAGGTGACTTCTAAAAAATTATCTCTACTGCCATGAGGAATTGGAACTTGAGTTATTGGATTTGCTTTTGAATTAATCCAATACGGTAAAATGCAAAAAACAATAGTCACTAAAGAAAGTCCACCAAAAATTACAATGCGTTTAAACAATCTAAAAAATGATTTTAAAAACACCATAAAAGTAACTGCTTTCATAGAGTTAACGTGCTCTCTAGAATCATCCATAATTACCATACCAATCAAAGGAAAAACAAAAAAGATCATTCCGAAAATGGGTGTTACATGGTGAGATGTAACGGTAACTGCTATTAAAGAGATGGAAGTTATTAAATATCGATACTTCCCTGTTTTAATCCATAAATAAATTTCTGGTAATGAATGCATTAAAACTGAAATACCGATAATGCTGGGTAATTGTCCAAAAATGTGCAGCGTTTCAACAAAAGAAGAGGAAAGTGTCGCTAAAATAGCAGCATAACCAGCGACTCTTCTATCAGCGGTAATTAACAATGAGAATCGATAAGATCCAGTTATAAATAGTACAACTGCAATAATAGCAACGGTAAACATTCCAAATTTTAATCCGCCTATCAATGAAAGGAGGCCAATTGCTTGGTGTACAAGAGGTGGATATCCCATGACAGAAAACCCGGTATACCATTTATAACTCCAAGGTTCAAACCAGCTATTGGAATAATGTTCAGCAAAAAATAAATGAATTAAAGCGTCGTAGGTTTTTTCTAAAGTGAAGAATATTGCAGTCCCATGAAATATAACGCCAATTAATAAGGCAACAATTAAATATTTATTGGTCTTTTCCTGCATTTTATGATTTTAATTCTTTGATACTGTAAATATAAAGAATTTGAACTGTCAGTCAATTTTATTTATCTACATAAAACGACCGCTCATCGAAGTTTGACTTTGATTCATCTAATAAAAAAAATAGCAACGGCTGATCGTGCTATTTTTGTCCTATAAATCATTAAAAACAAATCAAATTATGAAAATATTAGCCATTGACGATCAACAATTAGTATTGTTACCATTAGAAAAAAGATTAGTAGCATTAGGATACGAAGTTAAAACTGAAAACAACGGAAAATCTGGAATGGAGTCATTTGAGACATTTCAACCAGACCTCGTAATTGTTGACATGAATATGCCAAATGTTTCAGGTATAGACGTAGTGAAGTTTATTAGAAATGAAAAAAACGCTGATACGCCAATAATGGTGCTTTCAGGAAATACGAACGACGAAGTGATTACTGAAAGTTTTGATTTAGGTATCAATGACTATATGAAAAAACCATTGAGCTTAAACGAAATTTATGCACGCGTTAAAAGATTGATTGGAGCTCCAGAAACGAATACAGTTCCTGAATTAAATAATACCATTATTGAACAACGTTGTGTTGGTGTTGTAATACCTTGTTATAATGAAGAAGAACGTTTGTTAAGTGTAGAGTTTTTAGACTTTGTGGATAAACATTCAGGGTATCACTTATGCTTTGTAAATGATGGAAGTAAGGATAAAACTTTAGAAGTTTTAAACAAATTAAGAGAAGGCAGAGAAAACTTTATTTCGGTTTATGATTGTGAAAAAAATGGTGGAAAAGCGGAAGCTGTAAGACTAGGAATGCTGCATATGGCTAAAAAACAAGATTTGGATTATATAGGATTTTTAGATGCCGATTTATCTACAGATTTAGCTGATTTTGATGAATTGGTTTCAACTATTGAAAATTCAAATTATAAGATAGTTAGCGGTTCTAGAATAAGTAGAATGGGAGCAGATATTACAAAGGAGTCTGCCCGCCAAGTAATTAGTTTAACCATTAATTTAATCATTCGTAAAATATTAAAAATGGAATTTAAAGACACACAGTGCGGTGCCAAAATATTTCATAGAGATGTGATTGAAATTGCTTTCAACAACAAATTTTTAACAAAATGGTTATTTGATGTTGAAATATTTATAAGAATTAGAAAGCATTTTGGTTTGGATAAAGCAAAACAAATTTTATGTGAAAAACCTTTAAAAAGATGGATACACGCTGATGGATCTAAACTTTCAATGAAAGATTCAATTAAAATTATGGGGCAATTGGGGCAAATAGCTTGGGTTTTAAGATAATGAGTTGGCGTAAATAAGAATTTAAAAAATGAAATAATGAATACTGGTATTGTTGTATCTCTCTATAATAAAGAGAATGAAATAGATAAAAAATTAATAAGTCATTTTTTAGAATCTGTTAAAAACATTCATTTATGTGTTGTAAATAATGGCAGTACTGATGGAACTTTGGAGGCTTTAAATCAAGTTAAAGCTAAATACCCGGATAAATTAAGTGTTGTTTCAATAAGAAATAAAAAAGGAATTGAATCTGCTCTTAAAGTGGGGTTTAGATATTTGATGAATCACGTGACTATTTCAAAAGTAAGTTTTTCAAATCAATTAAATTTTGAAGAATTGAAAATCTATTCAGAGTTTTCTAATAAGTTTAATTTAAAAATCTAAATTATCTTTTTTTTCTTGGGTTAAATTTTCTTGAACGAGTTGGAACAAATTTCTTTTTTTGAGTGTCCTTTGAAGCTTCTTCTGTTTTGGTTGAAGATGAAACCATTTTGTTGATGATAGCCATTTCACTATCAGTCAATTCTCTCCAATTTCCTTCTTCTAATTTACCCAAATCAACATTCATAATTCGGGTGCGTTTTAATTTGGTGACTTCATAGTCTAAATATTCACACATACGGCGAATTTGCCTATTTAGACCTTGTGTTAAAATAATTTTGAAGGTGTTTTTATTTAATTGTTCTATGGAACATTTTTTAGTAACAGTGCCTAAAATAGGAATGCCATTACCCATTTTTTGAATAAATTCTGAAGTGATTGGTTTGTTTACGGAAACTAGATATTCTTTTTGATGATTATTGCCAGCACGTAATATTTTGTTAACAATATCACCATCATTGGTTAAAAAAATAAGTCCTTCCGAAGGTTTGTCCAATCTTCCAATAGGAAACAAACGCTCTTCATGTCCTATTGCTTTTACAATATTAAAACGTTCTTTAGCATCTGTAGTACAAACAATGCCAACAGGTTTGTTGTATGCAATATAAAGTGTTTTTGGTTTGGACTGTAATAATGTTCCGTTAACTTTTACAACATCTCCATCAAAAACACGATTTCCCAATTGTGTAGGTTTTCCGTTAATAGTAACTTTACCTTCAACAATAAACTTTTCAGCTTCTCTTCTGGAGCAAATACCTGTACTGCTAATGTACTTATTAAGGTTTGTTGAATTTTTATTTGAATTTTCCACAAATGATTTTTATGAAGGCAAATTTACTAAATAAATATAGGTAAAGGATTTTATTCACTAAAATTTACACATTTCAAATGTTGGTGTTTTGTGTAATTCTTCTACTTGAAAAGTGTTTTTTAATTTTTTTAAAACAAAAGGGATGTTTTTTATTTAGAAAAGGAATTGATTCATAAAACAGAAAAAACCATAGACTTTGGTAATTAAGGGGGTGCCTATGGTTTTGTGCTATGGGGATTGTTATTTCTCATTTTCAATTTTAAGGGTTGAACTTTCTTGAATTGAAGAAATTATTTTTTAAATCATTCTAATGCGTTTTGTTTACTGCAAATATATTTTGAAGTAATTAAAAATCATACGACACTTATTGTCTTGTATTTAAATATTTTATTTATTATATCTTTTTAATTAAATTTACCTTTTGGAAAAAACAAGTATGAAAAGATATAACTCAATTGGTGAACTTTTAATAGATTATAGAGAAATTAATAATCTTTCACAGTCAGAATTTGCTGAAAAAATTAATGTGGACACACGCACCGTTCAACGGTGGGAGCGTGGAGAAACTTTAATTAAAAATGATAAGGAGGAAGAAATTGTTATAGAAACATATTTGCCTTACCAGCTCATTAGAAATCTGAATTCACAAATTGCGATTCCAACATTTTACGATTTCCGAATTAGAAAATATTCTACAACCGAATTAGCTAACGATTTTCCTGATGCCAAGTGGTTTAAAAAGGAGTTTTATATTAGCAACAAAAATGTTCGAACAATAGATTACGATTATGACATTAAACATTTGAAGAAATTTTTTGAATTTCAACAAAACATTCCAAGGAACACTTTGTTAGCAATTAGAAAAGCTATTGAAATTTTACCTGAAATAAATTTAATTGTCACTGATGATTCTGGGTATTATGCAGGTCAAAGTATTATTTTCCCTATAAATGAAGCAACATTTAAAAAGCTTAAAAATAGGGAAATTACCGAAGAAGAAATTACAGCCAATGACATAGTCAATTACAAAACCCAAAAAACAGCCATTTTTTATAATTTTGATATCGCCGCAGATAATAACTATAACACGTATTATTTAATAAATCATATTTTAAAGTTTTTTAATACATTGAAAGAAACAAATTATATTTATTGTAGTATTTCAACACGTTATGATTCTTTTGAAGCAAATAAACAATTTGGATTGAATATCGTTTGGAAAGATGAACCTAAACTAAATAAAATGAATTTGGAAATTTATCCTCGTTTTTATGAAGGGACTTTCAAAACATTTTTAGATGACATGAAGTTAGAAGCTTAAATTATTTTTTTAATTACACGAAGTTTGTGTGTGTGTTTTTGAGTATCAACATTAAAAATACCACTGTGGTCAATTCTATCAATTCTCACTTTTCCATGTGCATGAATAACGTAATTGTCATTCATAATGATGCCAACATGGATAATATGGCCTTCACTATTATCAAAAAAAGCCAAATCACCTGGTTCACTTTCTTCAATAAAACTTAAAACTCCACCTTGTGTAGCTTGCTGCGAAGCATCTCGTAATAATTTATAGCCACAGAGTTTGTAAACCATTTGAGTAAAGCCTGAACAATCAATTCCAAAAGGAGATTTTCCACCCCATAAATAAGGTGCGTTTAAATATTTAAAAGCAATTTCAACAATCGCATCTTTTCCTTTTTTTTCATCAATAACGGCACCTTCATAATGGTAATTGGTATTGTTTAAAAGTAAATTTTGATGGTTGTAAAAAGGTAAATTTGCACCCAATGGAATTGTTAAAAACTGCTGTTTTTCATCAGTTGCAAAATCAATTAACTCGGCAGCTAAATAATTGTTAGAGGTTTCAAGGTTTTTATAGGTTTCTTCATTGATTTCAATAAACTGTTTATTGTCTATCCAGCCCTCATAGTTGTCAAATGCCAATCGGATTTTACTCCACATTTTTCGCATTTCTAAAACCTTAAAATATTCACCAAAAAGCACTTGAGAAACCATTTCAGAAGTGTCGTTAGGTTCAATTCTAAGTGGAATAATACTTAAATTACAAATTCCGTATTGCATTTATTTTAATTAGTAAAATTAAGAAATTCTTTCAATTACAATGGCACTTGCACCTCCGCCGCCATTGCAAATTGCTGCGGCTCCATATTTTGCATTGTTTTGTTCAAGTATTGAAGTCAATGCAATTACAATTCGGGCTCCCGACATTCCTAATGGGTGTCCCAAAGAAACTGCCCCGCCATTTACATTTACTTTTTCAGCATCCAATCCTAACAATTTAATATTTGCCAAACCAACTACTGAAAATGCTTCATTCAATTCAAAAAAATCGACATCATTTTGAGAAATTCCAGCTTTTTCCAAAGCTTTTGGTAAAGCTTTTGCTGGAGCAGTAGTAAACCATTTTGGTTCGTGAGAGGCATCAGCATAACCAATAATTTTTGCAATTGGTTTTAAGTTTAATGCTTTTGCTTTTTCAGCACTCATAATCACCAATGCAGCTGCACCATCATTTAGTGTTGAAGCATTTGCAGCCGTAACGGTGCCATCTTTACTAAAAACCGGACGTAAAGTTGGTATTTTTTCTATTTGTACGTTTTTATATTCTTCATCTTCTGAAAAAACAATAGGTTCGCCTTTTCTTTGTGGAATTTCAACAGGAACTACTTCATTTTTAAAATTTCCTTTAGCCCAGGCATTTGCTGAACGTTTGTATGAATTTATTGCAAAAGTATCTTGATCTTCTCTTGAAAAACCATATTCAGAAGCGCATAAATCGCCACAAGTTCCCATATGTTGTTGATCGTACACGTCAGTTAAACCATCAATTAAAAGTCCATCTGCGATATTGATATTTCCTAATTTGGTTGCTTTTCTGTCTTCCATATAATGTGGAATACGACTCATATTTTCCATACCTCCAGCAATCACAATTTCAGCATCACTGCTTTTAATAGCCTGCACTGCAAACATAATGGCTTTCATACCCGAAGCACAAACTTTGTTCACAGTAGTACACGGAACCGTATTTGGAATACCGGCAAAAATGGCGGCCTGTTTGGCAGGAGCTTGCCCTAAACCAGCAGAAACCACATTTCCCATAAAAACTTCATCAACTAAATTGGGATCTAAATTAATTTTGTCTAACGCACCTTTAATTGCAATTGAACCTAATTTTGTTGCAGAAATATTTGCTAAACTACCTAAAAAACTGCCTATTGGAGTTCTGGCTATTGAAACGATAACAACTTCTTTCATAATTTTAATTTAGAAAATTCAACTGCGAATTTAGGCATTTTTGATTAATTTTTTGGCTTTTAGATTATAGAATATAAAGTGTACTTTCTATTTGTATTTAAAAAATAACTACTATTGCAAATGTACATACAATTATTATTGTTATTTTTGATACGCAAATGTATACTTCGTGAAAAAATTTATTAATAAATTTCTTATAAACCATTCTTTAATTTATAAGCTGTTTTTATATGTAATTACTGTTGTTTTGGTAACTTATTTGTTTCCGAAAGGAGGACAGTTTAAGTACGAATTTCAAAAAGGAAAACCTTGGCAGTACGATAATTATTATGCTCCTTTTGACTTTGCGATTCAAAAAACAACTGATGAAATTGAAGTTGAGAAGCAACAAATTAGTAAATCTTCAAAGCAATTTTTTAGATACAATGAAGACGTTGTATTGAATGTAAAAGAAACTGTTTCAGAAAAAGTTACTGCAATTTTATCAAATGGGGTTTTATCAAATAAGTTAAAATCTGATTTAGAAGAAAAAGCCTCCAATATAGTTCAAGCTATTTATGAATTTGGTTATTTAGAACCTGCCAGCGAGCAGAAAATTCAGGACAACTTGATTACGGTTCTGAAAGGAAATAAAATTCAAGAGATACAACCAACCAAACTATTTAAATCTTCACAAATTTTAACTTTTTTAAATGCTGAAATTGGAAAGCAACCTTTAACACAGGAAGAAAACGCAATATTGAACCTTATTTACGAAGCAGTTAAGCCCAACGTTGGTTTTGATGAAAATTTCACACAAAAAGTACTTCAGGAAAATTTGAATAAAATATCCTATACAAAAGGTATGGTTGCTGAAAAAGAGCGTATTATTTTTAAAGGAGATATTGTTGAAGGTGAAAAATTCAATATTTTAAATTCAATAAAAAATGAATTTGAATCACAAGTTTGGAGTAAGTCAAATTACTATTGGATTGTTGCAGGTTATGCCATTCTAGTGGCGCTTGCTTTTTTAATGCTCTTGCTGTTTTTAAGAAAATATCGTTTAGATATTTTTGAAAATACCACCAAAGTAACTTTTTTGTTTTTTAATATTACGCTTGTAGTATTGCTGCTTACAATTATTGTTAAGTACGATGCTAAATATGTTTACGTTGCTCCAATTGTAATATTGCCTTTGGTGTTAAAGGCATTTTTTGATGCAAGATTAGGATTGATAACCCATGTGTTAACCGTATTGTTATTAGGTTTTATTGTTCCAAATAGTTTTCAATTTATATTTCTTCAAATTATAGCTGGAATTGTAACTATTTTAACAATTTCAGAATTATATAAAAGAGCTAATTTATTTATTTCAGTATTGCAAATTACCTTTGTTTATTGTTTAACTTATTTTGCGTTTTCAATAATTCAAGAAGGAAATGCTCAAAACTTGGATTGGGAAATATTTATTCATTTTGCTTTAAATGGCGCCGCAACTTTATTTGTATTGCCGCTTATTTATATTTTTGAAAAACTTTTTGGTTTAATTTCAGATGAATCATTAAAAGAATTGTCAAATACAAATTCAAAATTGCTTAGAGCACTGGCAGAAAATGCACCAGGTACTTTTCAACACTCTTTGCAGGTTGCAAATTTAGCGGAAGCTGCAGCCAATGAAATTCATGCAAATTCAATGCTGGTAAGAACGGGTGCGTTGTATCACGATATTGGGAAAATGCTTAATCCAATGTATTTTACTGAAAATCAGTCAACAGGTGTCAATCCGCACGACGAATTAACGCCAAAAGACAGTTCTCAAATAATAATCAACCATATTATAAATGGAGTTGAACTAGCGAAAAGAAACCATATTCCAGATAGAATTATAGATTTTATTAGAACCCATCATGGAACCTCATTGGTTTATTATTTTTATAAAAAGGAAGAAGAAATGAGTGGGGGAGCTGTAGATGAAAGTTTATTTCAATATCCAGGACCAATACCTTTTTCAAAAGAAACTGCCATTTTAATGATGTGTGATGCTGTTGAGGCTGCATCAAAAAGTATCAAAGAACCATCTGGAAAAGCATTTGATAACTTGGTTGAAAAAATTGTAAATAAACAAATGGAGGATGGGCAATTTATGAATGCTGATATTACTTTTAAAGAGCTACAAACCATTAAAAAGGTGTTAAAGAAGAAGTTAAAGAATATTTATCATTTAAGAATTGAATATCCGGAATGATGAAGTAATTAATTTCATTAAAAAAAGTAAAAAAATGTTGTGTAAATGCAATTGTAATGCTACATTTGCACTCGCAAAAATAAGTTCATAAACATATTTTAGGAGAGGTGCCAGAGTGGTAATGGAGCAGATTGCTAATCTGTCGACGGGTAAGTGTCGCCAGGGTTCGAGTACCTGTCTCTCCGCTTTTTTTTTATTTTCGGGGTGTAGCGTAGCCTGGTTATCGCGCCACGTTTGGGA
>Ga0102815_10001833_pt1 | contig 13175 bp, 15 predicted proteins | sample ColrivemetaGS759_FD_79113 | JGI IMG/M metagenome (GOLD analysis project Ga0102815, IMG submission 79113) | Estuarine microbial communities from the Columbia River estuary - Ebb tide ETM metaG S.759 | ecosystem: Environmental > Aquatic > Marine > Intertidal zone > Estuary | place: USA: Columbia...
CGATCGAGGCTCTCGTCTTCTCCGGTTACCGAATTCACCAGGGCCTTGCCCTGATAAACCGCGAGCCCGGCTTCCAGCGCATCGATGATCGACGAGTCGATACTCAGCGGGACATCGGTCAGGCTTTGCACCAGCTGTATGGATTCGGCGAGAATACGCGGCTCGTCGGCGAGCGGAATACCCGCGTTGACATCGAGCATGTGGGCACCGGCTGCGACCTGCGCCAGCGCATCACTTTGTACCCGGCTGTAATCACCGACTTTCATTTCTTCGGCCATAATCTTGCGCCCGGTAGGATTGATACGCTCACCAATCAGCACGAAGGGACGCTCAAAGCCGATGACCAATTCTTTGGTGGCAGAGCTGACAACCGTTTCCGTCATTGTTTTTTCCTCAAAATCTCGTTAAATCAAAATAATCTGAAAGCAGGTAACTGCTGTCTCAGGCATAACTGGACTGAACATCACAACCCGGATACCAGGGCACCCGTCCTTCCAGCACACCCGCTAGCGCAACAATTTCACCAACAGCTTCTTCCTGTCGATAAGCCATAACGTGTACACCACTGATACCTTCAATCTCACGGACCTGCTGAATCAGTTCGACACAAATCTTGCGCCCCTCCAGCTTCGGTTCACTAGCGCCTTCCAGGCGTTTGATAATGGCATCGGGGATATGAATACCGGGAACGTTGTTGCGAATCCATAACGCGGTGCGCGCCGATGCCAGCGGACCTACACCCGCTATCACGAAGCACTGCTCCAGCAAGCCAAGATCCCGCGACCTGGCCATAAATTCCCGCATTTGCTCGATATCAAATATGTACTGGGTCTGGATGAACTGCGCACCCGCAGCAATTTTCTTGGCGAGTCGATAAGGACGAAAATCGATGGGCGGCGCACTGGGGTTTTCGGCTCCACCAAGAAACACCTGTGGTGGAGAGGAAATCGGTCGGCCGCTCAGGAAACGCGATTCATCGCGCATGATGCGAATCATTTCAAGCAACGACATGCTGTCCAGATCGAATACCGGTTTTGCTTCTGGATGATCGCCAACCTGGACACCGTCACCACTCAGACAGAGGATATTGGAAACACCCATGGCAGCTGCACCCAGCACATCTCCCTGAATTGCGATGCGGTTCTTGTCTCGACAGGAAATCTGCAGCACCGGCGAATAGCCTATATTGGTCAGCAGCGCACACATCGCAACGCTTGACATGTGGCAATGGGCTCCAGAACCATCGGTAGCGTTCATGCCGTCGACATATCCATCGAAAAGGCGTGCACGCTCATAAACGTCTTCAGCCAGCGCCGAATCCGGCGGCGCCAGTTCCGCGGTGACCACAAAATGGCCGGCGCGCAACACGCGCTCGAGTCGGCCGGTGGAAGAATGCCCTTCCAGTTTTGCCAACGGGCTGGCGGGAGACTGTCCGCTTATGCTGCTCATTGCGCGCTCTCACTGGCGAGCTCGGCATGTTTATCACGCACCACCCGCAACCACGAGGAGCTGCCCTTGAGCAGATTGTCGACCGGGATTTGCACCTGTCGAATAGCCTGCGAATCACGCATTTGCTGATTGCCTCGCCAGGCCTCAACCCAGACGCAGCGCATCTCCGGTTTGACTTCGCAATTGCCATTCAGACGCACGCCACCACAGGGACCATTGCGAATGGACTTGGGGCAATTCATCGGGCAGGACATGCCAGTTGAACTGAGCGCGCATTTACCGCACATCTGGCAATCGAACATCAACCCCTTGATGGCTTTTTCAATCACGCGCACCGGTTTTTCCAGGCGCCCATAGCCGACCACCTTAAATAGCGGATGCAAGCGCATCAAGACAGGCTCGAATCTATGGTAAAACGCCTCGAGTTTGCGTGAGTGAGTTACCGACCAGTGGCGAAATTTATACATGTGGATCTTCAGTTAGTGACGCCGCGGGTTTCATCAACACCGCTGGCTCGAATCAAGGTTTCCAGAACTTCCTGCGTGTACTGCTCTTCAAGCTGTTGTACCAGCGAATGCGCCTGTACGTGAATGTCACCATCAACCGTTTGCGCAACGTCATGCCAGGGCTCGAACATCGCATCAGCCTGTTTCTTTTTGAGCCGATAAGCGGCCCGTTCGATGGCATGCATAAAACGCGCTGACAGGTTGAGACGAGTACTGCGTCGATTTTCGCGAACCACCACGCGGCCCGGGATATCGCGCCAGTAAATAACTTTCAATTGCGCCACATCGCCTCCTGCATGGCCGCATCGAGTTCCGGCACCATTTCGCCCATGCCGGTAAACACGCGTTCGAAGCGCACACCCAGCTGCGCCGCCGCATCCTGCGCCAGTGCGGTCAGCTCCGCGGAATCGGTTTGCGCGAGATAAACCAGGCGGGTGTAGTTACCAAAATACATTTCCAGTAACTCGGGGTGCCGATCGATACCAAGGATTTCAATCACCAGGCGTTGAAAATGCTGGGTCAGGAAATCGGTAAGATAAAAGGTGCCCGGCTCGTCTTCCTGCATTTGCTGGTAGCTATCGCGACCGGCCAGAAAATCGTAGCAATGAGCACCGGGCAGGCGTTTGACCCCGCGTTCCTCAAGCACCCTGTCGAGTTCACCACTGGTACCGCAATCACCGTAGGCGACAAAAATATGCTCGTATTTATCGCGCGCTGCATCGATCTTGCTGGCGACTGCAGGCGCTATTTTCTCGGGACGCGCATGCAGGTCGGCGGTGATCGCCTGCAAATCCATTTGCGACCACTGCCCTAGCTTCTTTATTTCGTTTACTTCACGCGCAATCGCAGCACAGGTGATCACCAGGATGGGAGCAGAATTTACCATAGCGTTTCAGCACCGACATCCAGCCCAGGATACTAACGGGCCCGCATCTCGGTAACGAGCTGCTTGGCCGTATCGGCAGCAACCGCCGCATCGCGACAATAGGCATCGGCGCCAACGGCTTCACCAAACTCCTGATTCAGCGGCGCTCCGCCCACCAGAATGATGTAATCGTCACGAATACCCTGCTCTTTCATGGTGTCAATGACGACCTTCATGTAAGGCATTGTGGTGGTCAACAGCGCTGACATGCCGAGAATTTCAGGCTTGTGCTCTTCGAGTGCAGCAAGAAAATCTTCCACCGGTGTGTTGATGCCGAGATCGACGACTTCAAAGCCGGCACCTTCCATCATCATGCACACCAGGTTCTTGCCGATGTCGTGGATATCACCCTTCACCGTGCCGATTACCATCTTTCCGGCAGTTGGCACGTCGGACTGTGACAACAAAGGCTTGAGCAACGCCATACCAGCTTTCATCGCGTTGGCAGACATCAACACTTCCGGCACAAACAGGATGCCGTCACGGAAGTCGATACCGACGATTGTCATGCCGGCGACCAGTGCTTCATTGAGAATTTTGTTAGCGTCCCAGCCGCGATCCAGAAAGATCTGCGTGCCTTCGGCTACTTCTTCCTTGAGCCCGTTGTAGAGGTCGTCGTGCATCTGCTCAACAAGTTCATCATCCGGAAGCGTGCTCAGATCCAGATCGTCTTCGTAGTCGTCGTCATCGATATCGGTCATTAAACAAATCCTCACTCAATCGCAAGCCGCCCGGGAGGGCCACCAAGAACAGGGAGAATAGTTTTTAAACGGCGTCAGGGCTGACGTTGCAGCGACTCCACGTTGCCTCGAAGCGACACCTGAATGCGGCAGGATATTATTGATTCTTAATTGGTTTTCGCAAATACGCTAAAACAGAGCGGAAATCAGGCAGGGTGAAATTCACCCTGATGTTGATCACCGATGTACACCTGGTAATTGCCCAGGCGCTTTTCACGGATAAACCGTTCCAGCATCGAAATAATCCACGGCTCGTTGATTTCTTCCCAGGTGATATTGTCAAACTCGTGAAATCGCAGCTGTCGGGTTTCGACCGCATCGCTGATAGACAGTAACTCTCCAAGGTAAAATACGAACCGCCTTGCATCAGCGTGAAACACCGCGTAGGTGAACGGCAGATCAACCTCGATGCCGGCGCTGGCCAGTTTGCCGAGCAGGCCACTGCCGCTGGCAGCGTCACCGACGGAGTCCGCAGCCGGCAACAGCAATTTCCCACTGACAGGATTTTGCTCGAGTAGAATCTTGCCGTTTGACTCGATGATGGCACCCACCTGCAACTGGCCGGGCGAGGTCAACATTTGCAGCATTTTCGGTGTCATACCGAAGGAAACATAGGCGCCACGACAAAAACCGAGTGGTGTATCGGTGTTATAGGCGTAGCGCTGCACCCGGCCAATCAGAATAATGTGATCACCCGCATCAACCTGTTCATGGTGGGCACAGTCAAACCATGCGACCACGCCATCAATGATCGGCGAACCGTCTGTTTCTGCATGCCATTCCAGATTAGCGAATTTGTCCGTACCCGCAGCCGCAAAACTATTCGACAACTCCCTCTGGCCGCGCGTGAGTATATTGACCGCAAATCCTCTTGAGGCGGTAAACACATGACAACCGAAAGCGGTTTTAGCGATACTCACCAGCAATAGCGGTGGGTCTATCGATACCGAGGTAAACGAATTGGCGGTAAAACCGCAGGGATTCCCTTCGCCATCGAATGTCGTTACAACGGTGACGCCGGTGGCGAAATTGCCGAAGGCGCGACGCAGATCGCGCCCATCAAATTCAGGTTCGTTAGTGTCAGTCATGCTCGGGATAATATTCCGGGGGGTCACAAATCCGCGCATTGATCGCGCAGGCCATTGGATTCGAAAGAAAATACCCGCCACTATCCAGCACCAGTCATTTCCGGGGACTGACACATTAATTGCGGGAACAATAAATCAGCGAAATCATCCATGATTCCCAACATCCCGGCCAGATTAATAGATTAGCGATTCCATGTCACGAGTCTCTTCGAGCATTTGCCGGTCGCCCTTGTCCTGGTAGATACTCTCCGCCTGCTGCAGATACTTCTTCGCCCGATCGATCGCAAAATTGGAATTGTAGAGCACCGCGATAACGTCCGCCTGGCGCTGATACATCATCCGGTCACTGCTGTCAGCAAGTGTCTGGCTGGATTTGATTCTGAAATTCCAGGCTTGCTCAAGTTCACCATTGCGCAGGTAATGGTGATACAGCATCTGGTAGTCACGCGCCTGCGAAGTACGCAGCACGTTGCGTTCATGTTGTTCGAAAAGACCACCCAGTTCACTTTCGACACTGTCCAGGTCGGTGCTGCTGATCTGACTGTGGTCAACGCCGTCGAGTAATCGATACACATGGGTCATCTGCCCCGTCGACGCATAGAGGCGGGCAGCCTCGAGGCGCGCCTGTTGCGCCTGGTAACTGTCGTGCACCCGGTCGTGCAACGAGGCAAGCGTCTCCCAGGCATCCGCAGCCGCGCCATAACGACGAATGGCCAGGCTTTCATCGATCACCGCGCGCAGACTTTCAGCAACCCCCTGGTGAAACCCACGCGCAATCGCGTTGCGCGCCTGCCACAGCTCGTCATAGCTGTTGGAGGCGCGCCGCGCCAACTCACGTGCGCGGATATTGAGCTGTCCCAGTAGTTGGTAAGTCCGCGCGGTAGCGAACACGTTGTTCTGCGACATGGACAGGTACAGCGCCTCCTGCAGGTAAATCTCGGCAGCTGATAATTCCTGCTGATTTATAGCCACCTCGCCCAACAGTAACAGGGTGTCGCCAAGCCTGCCCTGATCACCCTGCAAGACCGCTGACGCGGCTATTTCCAGCAACAGTGTGCGCGCCGGTGCATAGTTACGTTGATGCAATAAATCCCGAATTTGCTGATCGCGCGTGCTGTCGTCGAGTTCCAGCCTGGCCATTTCAGCATCGATATCGAACTCAGTCTGCTCGGCAGGGCGCTGCCAGTGCTGGTAATACCCGGGCGCATCCGACGTCGCCTCGACACCGGGCTGCAGCGGATCGTCACGCAGCAGGAAAAAATGCACCGCAACCATTAGCGCAAGCACTGGCACCGTGGTTACCGCGTGATCTGGAATGTGACACCTGAAATTCACAATGTGAACAATATTACGCCGCTTGCGGTCCATTGCAAGGCAACCGGGGCTTCCAAAAGTGGGCAGGATCGCTACCATATCGGCATGAAGTCACCCTCATTCGACGCTGAAATCACGCAATTCATCAAGCGCTATCTCGAGTTGTCGGGGCTATCCACCGCGGCCAGCGTGGCACAGCAACGCATCGATTATGAAACTATTGTGCGCCAGTTCACTTATCCGCACCCAGCCGGCATCCGTACCGAGGACTCCGTACTGCCAGGTCGCCACGGTGATATCCCCCTGCGTCACTACTATTATGGGTCGGGCGACGACCGCGCATTGATCCTGTTTTTGCATGGCGGTGGCTTTATTCTCGGCAGTCTCGACTCACACGACGACATCTGCGCCGAACTGTGTGCGAGCACCGGCTTTAACCTGGTGTCAGTTGACTATCGGCTGTCACCCGAGTATCTCCACCCGGTCTACCTCGACGATGTAGAAGATGCGTTTCTCGGCCTCGGCCATGCGAACACCGTTCTCGTGGGTGCATCCGCTGGTGGTACGCTCGCAGCAGCTCTTAGCCATCGACTCAAATCCAGCCCCCTGCGAGCGACCGGGCAGGTATTAATCTACCCCGGTCTTGGTGGGGATCGCTATGCACTGGATTCCTACCGCGATAATGCCGAAGCACCTCTGTTAACCACCCGGGATATTCATTATTACCGGGGAACACGCTGCGCGAACGGAGTATTACCAACCGACGACCCGGAATTTTACCCGCTGGCGGCGAGCGATTATCGAGGCACACCGTCCACCATTGCATTTTCCGCCGATGTCGATCCGCTGCGCGATGACGCGCGTAGCTATGTCGCAAAACTGCAGGCTGCCGATGTCAGCGCAAGCTGGATCAATGAGCCAGGGCTGGTGCACGACTACCTGCGTGCGCGCCATGTCAGTCGAGTGGCTGCAGCAGCTTTCGCCCGTATCTGCAACGCCATCGCCCAACTCGCCGGTTAAGCCCCGGTCGAAGTGGGGCTTATCCCCTGCTAAAGCTGCGACTCCATCGCATCCATGTACAGCTGCTGAAAGTGGTGCACCGCGTGCTCAGAGAGCTCGCTACGCTCAGGATCGACCACGAAGCGCCCCTGGTTATAGCCTTTCGACTGCAGTCCGCGGTATACGCTTTCGCACAGACCCACGTCTTCCGGTTGCAAAACATCGCGCTGGTAATCCATCGCTGCACGTTGCTGTTGACTCGGCTCCGGGTTCGGCAGGTACCAGTCCTGATACTCGATCGTGCCTCCTACACCATCGGGAATGATCTGCAAGGTCGAGATATTGGGTTCACCGGGATAAATCCAGATGGTCAGGTTGGGCCATAGAAACCAGCCGGCGTAACCGAAATCAACATCCCCTTTTTCAAAACTATAGGCACTACTTTCGGTCGTAGCAGCCGCATTTGATATATGGCTGGAATAGATCCCATGGACCTTCGAGGTATAGCTGTCCATGTCGACCAGATCGACAAAGTCCTTGTGCGCCGGATGGCAGTGATAACACTCGAGGAAGTTATCCACCATGACCTTCCAGTTACTGGCAACACTGTAGTGATCTCGCTGCGCAAACTGCACCTCGTCTACGCGCGGACAATACTCTCGAATTTCGCTTTCCAGATCGGCAGCCTGCAGCTTGAGTGCCGGCGCCTGCATATCGAGATTAATGAACACCAGGCCACAGAACACTTCGACCTGCACCGGTTTCAGTGAGAACTGGCATTTGTCAAAATCCACCAGTTTTTCGGTGTTGCGAGCTGCTTTGAGTTCGCCGTCGAAACCATAGGACCAGGCATGATAGGGACAGGTGATCGTGCGCACCTTACCGCTGCCGAACAGCAGTTCATGACCGCGATGCTGGCATACGTTGTAATAGGCCCGCAGCTCACCGCTCTTGTCGCGCACCACGATGATATTCTGTTCGCAAACCTGGACGGTCAGGTAACAGCCCGGTTCAAGCAACTGACTCTGATGCCCGGCATACCACCAGTTGCGATAGAACACTGCTTCTTTCTCGCGTTGATAAATATCTTCATCGAGATAACAGCGAGCAGGGATTGTGTAGGATTGCTCGGGATCGCGAGCAAAAGGAATATCGCTACTGCGGGACGGCAACTCGACGATGCTCATCATGTGACTCCAAACTGTTATTTTTGAATTCAATAATGTAGATTAATGCAAAGTTAGCCTCAAACGCTAAATTATTATCATATTGGATCACATTTACTTATCTATAAATGCTCAAGCAACGCCTGCCACCACTGGAACCACTCATCGCCTTTGAGGCCGCGGCACGCCTGCTGAGCTTTACCCGCGCCGGCGAGGAACTGCACCTGTCGCAGGCCGCGATCAGTCAGCAGATCCGCCACCTCGAGCGCAGCCTGCAGGTCAAGCTGTTCTCACGCTCGCACCGCGCGGTGCAATTGACCAACGAGGGGCGCGAATACCAGCACACTGTCGCCGCTATCCTGAAACAACTGGCGGGAGCGACCAAGGACATTCAGAACGTTGAATTCAACCAGCAACTGGTGCTCGGCTGCGATCAGTCATTCGCCACCCAGTGGCTCTCGCCACGCATCGCCCAGCTGCGCAGGCTACTGCCTGCCGTGTCACTGCGGATTATCGCCTCCGACAACTACGGCGAAAGTCTCGGCCCGGAGGTACAGGTCGCCATTTTGCATGGTGACGGGCAATGGCCCGGATTTCACAGTGAGCGCCTGTTCGCAGAAGAAGTGTTTCCGGTCTGCAGCCCCGAATACCCACATCAACAGGCACAGCAAGACTGGGCTGGATGGCTGCTGCAGGCGCAGTTGATCGACCTCGCCGACAGCCACTGGAACTGGATGAACTGGCGCCTCTGGCTCGGTGGCAACAACATCGATGAACCGCTCGGCAATCGCAACTTGCAGATCAACAGTTATCCCCTGGTGATCGACGCCGCCTGTGCGGGCCAGGGCGTCGCGCTCGGCTGGCACGGTCTTGTTGACGACTTGATCGCGACCGGTCGGTTGATTCGTCCGCTCAAGCAGTCGCTGAAAACCGAGTTTGGATATTACTTTATCTGTCGTGAAAACCTGCGCGAAGATCCGCTTATCCTGCAGCTGCAAACGTGGCTGTTGCAATCCTTTGCTACTGTTGCCACGGGCGCATAAACACGCCGGCGCACGCGATCGCCAACCCGCGCAAAAACCCAGACCAATCCACAAGCTCAGCGTTACCAGTCGCTACGCCGCTAGTAGCCGCGACGACCCTGGTTTACCTGCTTTACCGGGTTTACGTTTATATCGCCTGGATCTGATTCTCCAGACTGGAAAACTACAATGAATAATAGTGGCCCATGATGCCGAAGAACAGGATGGCACCAACCCAGTGATTATTGAGAAACGCGATGAAACAGTGCTCGGGCACACGATCGTTAATCAGAAACTGTTGAAATAACAGCAACAACGAAGCCAGCAACAGGGCCACGAAGTATATTGTGGAAAAATCGAGGTCGATGCCAACCAGCAGCATCGCCAGCAGAAAAAGCCCCTGGAACAAACCGATCAACAGTCGATCGTAATCACCGAACAGTATGGCGGTTGACTTGACCCCGATCTTGAGATCATCTTCACGGTCGACCATGCTGTAGATCGTATCGTAGGCAACGGCCCACATCACTGTCGCGACATACAGCAACCAGGCCATCTTCGGCAAACTGCCGGTTTGCGCTGCATAAGCCATCGGCACTGACCAACCAAATGCTACACCCATGTGCACCTGGGGTAGATAGTGATAGCGTTTCATGAAGGGATAGCTCGCGGCCAGCACAATGCCACCAAAGGAAAGCCAGATGGTCAGACTGTTGAGTGACAGCACTAGCGCAAACGCCAGCAGACCGAGCACCGCAAACACGGCAAGCGCCTCGCGCGGGGTGATTTTACCGCTGGTCAGGGCGCGCTCGCGAGTACGCGCCACGTGCAAATCGATTTCACGATCGGCATAGTCGTTGATCGCACAACCGGCGGAACGCATCAAAAACACTCCGCAGATAAACACAAACAACACCCAGCCATCGGGTGAACCGTCGCCTGCAATGGCGAGTGCCCATAGCGCCGGCCACAGTAGCAGGTAGGTACCAATCGGTTTGTCGACACGAATTAGCTGCGCATACAGGCGCAGTTTTTGGCCCGTTTCGGGGAGCAGATCTAACAGCTTGCGGGTTGAAAGTTTCACCGAAAATCGATGCGCCTCGGGAAAAAATCGTTACTATACGCGTTTCTTTGAGCGGGACGAAACAATGATTCGCAGTTTCCGCGGGGTAACGCCTCGCATCGGCGAAAACAGCTATATCGACGAATCGGCGGTGGTGATCGGTGACGTTGAAATGGGCGAAAACTGTTCGGTCTGGCCACTGACCGTGATTCGGGCCGATATCAATAAAATTCGTATCGGTAACAACACCAACATCCAGGACGGCAGCGTACTGCACGTGACCCATCAGGGTCCGTTCAGTCCTGATGGTGCCGAGCTGCACATCGGTGACCAGGTGACCGTCGGTCACAAGGTGCTATTGCACGGCTGTCGCATCGGCAACCAGTGCCTGATCGGCATGGGCTCGATCGTCACCGACAATGCGGTCATCGAAGATCGCGTCATGATCGGCTCCGGCAGTCTGGTACCGCCCAACAAGGTGCTTGAATCCGGATATCTCTACCTCGGTAACCCGGTGGTACAGAAGCGTCCCTTGAGCGAGCGCGAAATCGAGTTCCTGTCCTATGTGTCCGAGCACTACGTGCTAATGAAAGAATCTTATTGAGGCCCCGAAGATGAAGCGTTGGGAATGTATTGTGTGCGGGTTTATCTACGATGAAGCCGAAGGCTGGCCGGAAGACGGCATCGCCGCTGGTACGCGCTGGGATGACGTACCCGATGACTGGCTATGCCCGGATTGCGGCATGGGCAAGGACGATTTCGAGATGATCGAGGCCTGATATCGCTGAAATTTGGGCCCGCAGGACCGATAACGGCTGATAGATAATCGCCTAATTTCTTGGTAACCGCGAAATCCTTGACTATAAGTAAGCTTACGACGCCAAATCAGGCAGCCTCTCTCGGTAACTTAACATTAAGGTGGCATCAGCAAATGAAGGTTTTACAGGCGACCATAGAACCAACCTCGACTAGCGCGAAGCTCAGAAATTTTGACCTGTCGGTCGAGGAAATCAGGATAGTACGTGCCATCAAGGAAATGACCGATGCCTTCGAAAGAATTTCGGCAAACAGCCCCGATCCCGCGCGCCTCGATTTCTATAGCCATGAAATCAGAAAGCTCGAAGGACAGCTCGACGATATTCGCGATAACACCCTGATCCGATAAGGTTCTGCCACAACCCCGTGGTCAGCAACCTGCGCTACTGGCAGGTTTTGTTGCCGCCCGATTTCATCGATCAAAAATCACCCGTCAACCTCATTGAAAACACTCTGACGCGGTTCCCACTGCTGCGCGATATCACGCAAGCCGGTCAAGGCCAGATCGAGCGTTTCGCGAAAGCGCGCGACCTCGGGATAGACCATATAAGCCGGACGCTGCATGGTCGGCGCATCGGCAACCATAAACAGTTCACCGCGCTCGATGGCCGGCTGCACGACGCGTACCGGAAAGTAGCCCGAACCGCCGTTCTGCATAATATATTCAAGCCCGAGCGAACCCAGTCCAACCGAGACAGCGGGTGTATCCATATCAGGAAAAACTTCGCTGTGGCGTCGGCGAAAAGCCGCGCCCCAATCGACAAATACGTAATCCTCGATCCAGCCTGCAGTCAGTTTACGCTGATCGGTGGCAACCAGAACCAGAGTTTCTTCGAGTAAGTCCTCGATCACCAGGCCGGGTGTCTGGCGAGGGTTGTACATCACGCCGATATCGAGCAGGCCATCGGAGAGCTGGCGCATCAGGCTGGGCGAATAATCCGCTTCAACGTGAATCGCGACATCGCTGGCATTGTGCCGCATCCATGGAATCCATTTCAGGATCAGACTGTCCCAAAGACTGACCTGGGAACCGAGACCAATCCCGTGGCTGAAATTCTCAGGCAACGAAATACGCTGCTGAGCCTGCTGCCAGAGTCGTTGAATATTAAGTGCATACTCACGAAAGTGCTGCCCGGCCGACGTCAGCTCAACCCCGGAATGACCACGCTTGAACAACAGCCTGCCGAAGCGATCTTCCATCGCCTTGACGCGAGCGCTGACGGTCGACTGGGTTACGTGCAGGTTTTCAGCGGCGCGGTTGAAATTACCGCAATCGGAGATTTCCAGAAAGGTACGGATATGATCGATTTTCACAGCAGGTCCAGGCAATGCTCTAATCGGATAACCCGATCATACTAACCATAAAAATTCGTTTTTCAAATATCTGCGGCGACCTGAACTTCCATTTCTGTTCTCTTTCCGTTGGCTGGCGTGTTAACTCGAATCTTGCACCACATGACCGGAACCGCCGGTGGCGCTGCCATCCTGGAGCCAAATCCTCAGGACTCAAGCCTGCAGGAATTCAACCCTCGGGAATCCCGCTCAATTACAACCAGCTAGCCCCACTGGTAGGCACTGCAGAGAAAGCCGGCTACCGGCTCCTGAAAGACCTGGCGCGCAGCCGCCTGCCCCATCCCGTAACACAGCTGCAAGGGTAACAGGTGTTCCTCGCGTGGATGCACATAACGCGCATGCGGTGCTTCCTGCCAGTGCACCAGGCGGCGCTCGCGTTCGACTTCGCCAAGAGTAGCCGTACAGCAGGTTTGCGCCAGCCAGTCTTCAAAAGCCTGGTTACGCGGCTCAATCGACGCATCGGTCTTGCTCATCATCACCTGCATGTTGTGGAACGAAAATCCGGAACCCAGCACCAGCAGGTTATCTTTTTTGAGCGCGCTCAAGGCCTTGCCGATGCGCACATGCAAGGCGGCGTCGAGGCTTGACGACAGGGATATCTGAATACAGGGAATGTCCGCAGCCGGGTACATCAGCAGCAGCGGTACAAACATGCCGTGATCAAAGCCACGCTCGGCATCCAGTCTCGATTCAATTCCTGCCTTGCTCAGCAGGCCCTGCACTCGTGTGGCAAG
>Ga0102815_10001834_pt1 | contig 13171 bp, 10 predicted proteins | sample ColrivemetaGS759_FD_79113 | JGI IMG/M metagenome (GOLD analysis project Ga0102815, IMG submission 79113) | Estuarine microbial communities from the Columbia River estuary - Ebb tide ETM metaG S.759 | ecosystem: Environmental > Aquatic > Marine > Intertidal zone > Estuary | place: USA: Columbia...
CTGCAACCTTGCCCTTTATAAACTTTTAAAGTTTCAATTTCAGTTAACCCAAAACCAACATCTTTCAGCTGTGATTGATTGATAGTTGAGTCTTCGACTTTGCAATTTGAGCAAATTTTTCTTGCTAACCTTTGAGCTACAACCGTATTCAAAGCTCCTGCAATCATAAAATTTGGCACACCCATGTTTGTTAACCTTATGATTGTTTGAATAGCATCTTTGGTATGAAGTGTTGATAATAATAAGTGTCCTGTTAGTGCAGCTTTGATTGCAATATCAACTGTTTCTTTATCTCTAATCTCTCCGACTAAAATCACCTCAGGGTCTTGTCTTAAAAAGGCTCTTAAAATACTTGCAAAAGATAATCCTATTTGCTCATTTGCTTGAATTTGACCTATGCCTTCCATTGTATATTCAACAGGATCTTCACAGGTTAAAATATTTTTTTCAGGTTTATTTAAATGAGCAAGTGCAGCATATAATGTTGTAGTTTTTCCACTTCCAGTAGGTCCCGTAACCAACACCATTCCTTGAGGAGACTCGATTGCTTTTATAAACTTACTTAATTCAGACATTGGTATACCAATTTTATCTAATCCAATAACATTCGTACTTCTTAATAAACGCATACAAATTCTCTCACCGTATTTAGTTGGAACGGTATTAAATCGAACATCAACATCTATCCCATTGCTGCTTTGGTCTTTAATAGTAATTGCGCCATCCTGAGGAAGTCTAGATTCTGAAATATTACAACCAGCCATTATTTTTAGTCTTGTAATCACTGCCATATAATTTGGAGCTAATATAGGATCAAAACTTTCTTGAATTTTCATTATCCCATCATTTCGATATCTAACTTTAGCTACATTGTCTTTAAACACTTCAATATGGATATCACTGGTTCCATCTTTTAATGCATCTTGAAAAATTTTATCTACAATACCAACTACATTAATGTTGCCTTTAGCAGCAGCAACAACAGATTTTGGTGGTGCTTTTGTCTCTTTTATTGCAACTTGTATATCCCATACCTTTGAATTAGAAATTTGCTCTACATTACTTAAGGTTGCTACAGAAAATAAAACATTTTTTTTTGTATAAGATTTAAGTTTAGCTCCGTGAGATAATTTCAAAGGATCAGCAATAGCAACTTTTAAAGTTCCACCTTGTAATTCAAAAGGAATAACTTTTTCTTTTTTAACAAACTCAGTTGGCAATATATTTATTAATTCTGGTTTTATCTGATCCTCTTTTAAATCAACTTGCTTAATTGAATAACTTCTAGAAATTATTTTTGCGATATCTGCTTCAGTAGTAAATTGTTTCTTTAACAGTTCCTCTACAATTTTTGATTTATTAGGCCCACATTGAGTTGTGATTTTAGTTAGTCGATCTTGACTTAATGATCCACTGGTAGCTAAAAGATTTGCAATTTTTTCTGATGAAGCAGAACTTAATTCCATTTAGATAATCCTAGGTGCTAAGAAAATCAATAGTTCCTGTCTATCATCTGCTTGAGCTCTAGATCTAAACAATGCTCCTATACCTGGAATTTTACCTAAAAAAGGAACCCTATTGTTAGTTTCTGATAATGTTTCTGTCAAAATACCTCCAACCACAGCTATATCTCCATTAGTTAATATCAAATTTGTATCTACTTCTTTTTTGGTAATTTTTGGTGGATTCACAGATAAATCAACCGCATCATTTGTGATTTTAACTTCCATCATAACTGTGCCATCACCTGTTATAATTGGTGTTACATCTAATTGTAGATTGGCATCATAATATTTAGTTGATGATGTTGTAGTTCCTGATGCTGCAGTTGTAGTCTCGGTTACCCCAAATTGAGTACCCTGTTTGATAATTGCATTTTTACCACTGATTGTGAATAATTTTGGATTTGAAAGTGTTCTAGAATCTCCCTCGGTTTCTAAAGCATCAATTTCAAATTTCAAATCTCCTGCACTTGTTTCTCTTAAAATTCCAAGACCAGATGTGCCTGAAATTAAAAAATCTGTTGCACTACTACTACCACTTCCAAGAGCAAGGTCAGCAGCAGAAGTTCCTATCCCACCTCGAATAGACTCTGTTGCGCCACTAGCAGTAGTTTTGGATCTAGCTAACCCTAATCTTGTTCCAAGTTTAGAAGAAAACGATGGAGACACTTCAACTAAAAAAGCTTCAATTAGTACTTGAGGTTTTTTTACATCAATTTTTTCTAAAATATTTTCTATGGATTTTAAATCCGAAGGACTTCCTTTGGCAATTATAGTTTGGTTGTTGTCATTATCAATTAAGGTAACAGCTGATCCTCCAGCAACAGGATCACCACCAATAACAGCTTCTAATTGTTTTTTTACTTCAGATGGTTTTTCATAAAAAATGTTAAATATTTCTGTCATTTGAATCTGGTCCGATGCACCTCCTCCTGAGATTTTAATAATTCCAGAATTATTATCTGAAGATTGAACTAGACCATTCATTTCAATTACTGCGTTAATAACATTATTCCATGGTTCATTAGATACAGAAAAGTTCAAAACTCCTTGTACAGTTGGATCAACGACCACATTTCTATTTGCTAAATTACCCAATCCAATTAACGCTTCTCTTAAATCAGAATTTTGGAATTTTATAGAGATTGGAAAATTAGGAAAACTTATATCAGAGGATGAAGAAGACATTTCTCTTCGAGGTTTAATTGCATTATTGAAACCAATATTTGGACCCTCATTAAAAGTATTGGTAACTGTAGTAAGCCCTTCTCTTTTAATATCTTCTATATTAATCTCTTTTTTAATTTTTCCAGTATTGCTTTTAAATGATGTGCAACTAGTTAAAATTAAAGCAATTAAAATTAAAGCTATATAATTAAGTTTATTCATCTAGCTCCAGAGTTAATATTTTTTTATTTTCCTCAATTACTAATAAATCTTTTTCAATTTTTTTAACAATAGCATTGAATTTACCAATTGTTTGTCCTTGTTTTACTATTATCTGATCATCGTCACCTGGTAATTTTATCAATGCAAAGTTATCAGGATCATCAGACAATATAGTTCCAACCAATTTCATTGATGACACAGGATATATACTTGGAGTGCTCAAATCCTTTCTAAAAAATTTAACAACTAATAAATCTTTAGAAAATGGATCTACAATTTTAATTTTTATTTGATTGTCATTTGATTGATCAATCTCATTATTTGACTTATCCACTTCTAAACTATATTCATTACTTTCTTCCACTTCATCCCCAGATTGACCTGCATGTAAAATGTTAGGCATTAAAATTAATGAAAAAATCAGAAAAAATTTTAACAAATATATTCTCATGTATTTAATAAGCTCAATTTAATTTTGTTTTTAATCTCAACCATCCCATTATTTTTTTCTTCAATAACCGAATCAGTTATTACAAAACTTTTATCATATTTTTCCAGTGTTTTGATAAAATTGAGATAATCAATAAATTTTCCATTGATGACTAGCTCATATTCAACAATTTTATATTTTTCAAAAATATCAAACGCCTTGGGATCATCTTTTTTTTCTCTTTTAAAAAAATCCTCAGAAACTTTATTTAATGAATAAATCTTTAATTGATGATCAAGCGCAGCTTCTGAAAACAATGTGTAAAACTCATCAGGTTTCGACGTATAAAAAAACGACTGATTAATTTGTTGCAATTGATTTTCAGCTTCTTTTGTTTTTTTTAATAAACCGATCTTAGAAGTTTCACTTGTGTCTAAAAAAGATTTTTTTTGTTGAAGATCTGGTTCGATAAGCATTGCTGAATTTATAGTTGGTTTTATGACAAAAAAGTTTCCAATAACAAAACCTAATATCAAAATCCCAATCATAAACATTTTAGTGTAAATTGAATTTGGATTTAAAAATTTTTCTTCTTTAATTTTTAAAGGCTTAATAAACTTTTCAACTTTGTCGTCACTTGCTTTTACATTTTTTCTGACAACTCTTCTTTTAATGACTACTCTTTTGATCATCTATAAATCTACTTCAATTTTAAAATTTCTGAACGAGCTCGTGTTTTGAGAGAGCTGTTGGTTATTTGAAGCACTCTCATTCTGCTCAATAGGCGCAGACTGAGCATCATCATTTAGTATGACGGCTACATTTAATATAGTAATATCTGGTCTTCCAATGGTATCTCTAATATTTTGTACAAACATGTTTAAATCATAATCAGTCACTGCATGCCCCTCAAAAACAGCTTGGTTATCTAAAAATTTTAATTTGTTTAATTTTACTCCTTCTGGAACAATGGATGGGGTATTTTTAACTAATTTGTAATATTCATTATTTGAACTTTGAACTTCATTAGCAAGTTTTGAGTCTGCTTCAATTTTTTTAAACTTTCCACTGATATTTTTTATTTCATTTAACTTTTGATCATACTGCTGAACCACATTTGGATGTTGTTTTAACACTTTAGATTTTTCAAAATAAACAGGTAAGTTTAAAGCAATCAAACTAGAAAAGATGAATAACAAAAGAACCGTTATTGAATTTAATAGATAGTTGCTAGTTTTAATTTTATTATTTTCAAGATACTTAAAATTTTCTGGATTTAAATTAATTTGAAATTTTGGAATAAATTTTTTCTTAATATTAAATGCATTTAAATATCTTAAAGAAGACCCAATCAAAGGGAATGCTTTATTAATATCAGTATAGGTAATAGGAAAGGTTTTTTGAACTTTTTTACTCAGTTTAATTGTTTTATTCTCTAATAGATTTTCTTTTAAAATATCATACTCAACTAAACTATCTTTAACCTCAAATTCAGACTCTGCCATATTGTTTGATACCAATGAAATTTCTTTAATAATGATTTCTTGAAATTTATTTTTTAAACCTGATATGAAATTATTTACTTTGTTGTCTTCTGAGTAAAAATATATTTCTTTAACTTTTATTTCATTATTCTCATCATTATTTACTTCTTCAATTGATGAATTTACGTTTTCTAAACTTCTCTCAAATACTTCAGACCAAAAAGGACCTTCTGGATTTGGCATTTTTTCTAATTGTTTTAAAAGAACTTTATCTGATCTTGAGATTTCAACCTCTGTAAATTTAAAAGAAGTATCACTCACTATTGCAAAATATGATTTATCGTTTGTGTATTCTAAAATCCCAAATTGAAATGGTTTAATTTCTTGTTTTTTTAATAAAATTGAATTGATAATAGAAAACAACTTTGGTTCAATGAGATTTGCATTTATTCCACAGCTTTTAAGTACATTTTTAAAGGATAAAATCTTTTCTTTATCAGTAATAGCAACAATGACACTCAATTCTAAGGTTGCTTCATTTTTAGAAACTATAAAATGACTTACTTCATCTGTTTCTTTTATTTCGCCTAATTGTTCATAGGTCTTCCAAAACTCATGGGTTTGTGCGTTTTTTGAAAAATTTGAAAAGATTACATCATCAGAGCTTGCGGCATCCTCTTCAGCAACTGGAATATCGATTAAATGAATTTTAGAATAAGACGTTGGAATTATTAAGTTAGCCTCAAATCCCGTAAGTTTATTTTTCTTTACAATTTTATGAATTTTTTGCTCATAGATTTCGCTAGCATTTTCAATATTGTTATCAGATGATATTTCTAATCTTTCATTAAAAAATTGCTTAATTTGGTTCTTTCCATCAAATTGACAAATACTAATACTGTCTTTTTGTATCTCTATTGCTACTCTTTTTTCTTTAGAAATACTTATGCTACCGAGTAATGGATACATTAATTTTCTAAAAGCTTGTAGAAATTTCTCTTTAAGAGCTAATAGTTTTTCTTTCATATATTAATGAATCAAGGTTGTAAGTTACTTGTATAAAATTCAACGATGTTTGCAATAGCACCTAAATTGGTGCCCGTTTATAAAGTTTCTTAATTATGCTGAATTATGTATTAATTTATCTATGGTTTTTAAAAAAGGAATCACTCTAATTGAACTCTTAGTAATCATTGCTATCCTCGGAATTTTTAGTGGCATTGGTTATGTCTCTTTTACCTCAATTGATTCGGGTTCAACACTAAGAAGTAATAAAGAAAATTTAAAAAGCTACATTGAAGAAATAAAATTCAAAGCATACTCTGATGGTAAACATTATAAAATTATGATGCAAAATTCAGGTAACAATATCAATTTAAAAGTGTACGAACCCGATACAAACAATGTTAGATGGAGAGATTTAGATTTGAATAGAAGATGCAACTGCCAAAGTGGTGATAGTTCAGATGATACGTGTGACAATGCTTTTTCAAATGTTGCTGTATCCTCATTAACTTCTTTATCTGATTATGATAAAACTATTGAAAGAGTTTCCTTAAAAGATTGTGATGATGAAAATTGTACTACTGAAGATAATGATGATGTTGAGTTATGTTTTTTATATGACGGTTCATCACCAAGAGATAAATTTTTTAAATTAGTTGGTGGTGAGAATTTATTTGTGATTTTTAATTTAAATAAAACTGGGTTTTTGGAAGAATAAAATGTTTAGTTTAAAAAAAGCTTTTTCTCTAATTGAAAGTTTGGTTGCTTTATTTGTCTTAATCATGATTACTTTAGTTTATATTAACTCAAGTACAGTTTTTTTAAACAATCAGACCGATTTAGTAAAAGCTGATCGACGTGATCAACTGGCAGATTTAATAATCCAAGACATAATGGAATATGTTAGTCATAAAAATAATGCCTTAGGAACAATAACAGTTAATGGTGATCAAACATTTAATGGATCAACTGATACAATAGATTTAACTGGATTTGATACATTACCTGAAACTGGTGATATTGTTTTAATTGATGGCTTAAGAGGTAGATATGTAATTGATAATGTAACTGGGACAGGAAGTAGTTTAAACATTGAATTTACTTCTAATATTGCCAATGCTTCTTTAGCTGATGGAACCTCTGTTACATTTATTGCTTTTAAAAAGAATGAACTAGCTTGTTTTGATGGATTAAACTTGGTTAATGATGCTCCGAGTGGAATTACTGGTTGTTCTACTTTGCCTGATGAGGTTGAAGACTTACATAATCATTGGAAAGCTCAACTTGATGACGAGCTTGGCAGTGAAATAAATATTAGATCTGTTGAAGTGACCGATGGAGATATCGTTAAAGTTACCTTAGGAGATGGAACCGATAATACTGTATTAGCAAAAAAAGTTAATGTTTGTATATTTGATGAAACTCCCAACAAAGTTGCTTTTAACTTTCCTGGCTTAGCTGATCCAATCGAAACAGGAATTATAGAAGGATCTGAAAATCCAGTTGCACATTATAACTTTGGAGGAATTGCTAGGAAATTTTCTAATTTAGATAGTGATACTGGTGAAGGAGATGACACAACAACCTGTAGTGCTGTAAGTGCCTCTACCTGTCGGCAAGTTTATGCAGGTGCAGATGTTATAAGTGTATTTTTATATCGGTATACGGGTGATGACATTAGAGTTAAACCAACAAGTTGCAATAATAATGTTTGGACTGGTCAATGTGATGGTGTTCGGATAAATACTAATGATCTATCCTTATGGTTTATTTTTGATGAATACAATCATTCAACTGATGCTACTGATACAAGTCAAGTTGGACAAGTCTTAGAAGGAACTAATGGAGGTGGATATTTTCAATTTGATATTGAAAATCTTCCAACAGATGCAAGAATTTTAATTTTTGATGATGCGTCTGAAAGTTGTCAGGGAGCAATTAATATGGGAACCTGCTCTGGTCGTTATGTTTGGAACCAAGCTCACGATGGAATGGTGGTTCATTTAGGAACAGGAAATCTTGCAACACTAGAAGATATAGAACTTGAAATAACAGGAGTTCCAACAGGTGTTGATCGTTGGCGAGTTTTAAGAGCAGATAATGATGATTGTTTAATTGCGAGCGGAGACACAGGTTCTGCTCATGGTGATGCATTGGATGTTGAAGATGAAAACGAATGTTGGAATTATATAACAGCTTTAAATACAACAACAGCATCAACTATATCTGCTAGTTCAACTAGTGTAACTTTAACGGATAGTTCTATTTTTCCAAATAGTGGAAGTGTCCAAATAGGAAGTGAATATGTTAATTATACTTCAAACAATACCACCACAAATACTTTATCTGGTTTGACAAGAGGAGTAAGACAATCAGGACGGTTAGATAGTGCTATTACAAGTGGAGAAACTCCAAACTTTGATCAAACATTAAATGGTTCAAATCCTCAAATTGGAATTTTAGGTGGCTTTGTTGAAATTAATAACGAAATCTTAAGAATGGGATACAAAGCAGTAGATGGTATAACCGATGCTGCAAACAACATGGATAATATGAATGTTAGATTTTATGAAAGAGCACTCAAAGGCACATCTGCTGCAGCACATAACTCAAATAGTAATGTTAGAAATTATGATATGAGAGCAAGAAGTTGGCCGGCTGGAACAACAGTTTGGGAAGGTCCAACAAATTCAATTCCAGTTGTATTAGCAGAAGATACCGATAATGAAGTTTTTGAAAGAGCTCGAATTAAAAGAAGAGCAACACTAAATCTATCACAATCAAGCGTATGTTCATAAAATCCAAAAAAAAAGCATTTACATTAATAGAGTTATTAGTTGGCATATTTATTGCTTCTTTAGTTTCTATCTCAATTTATGCTTTATTTGATAGAGGCTCAAAAGACTATAGCCAAATAGCAAATACCAGTGAGCTAAAAACAGAGGGAAACTTGATCTTTAATGTCATTGAACGAGACCTTGCAAGAGGAGGATTTGTTCATCCAATAAGAGGCGATATTACAGATCCAGATAATTGCCAAGATGGTATTAATATTAATGATGCGGTTAAAATAGTTTCTGGAACAGAGGTCAGTTCTTGTTATGACAGGCCTAGTTTTGATGGTACCACAGCTTTAAGATTTAAAATTACCTACAAATTAGGTGATGGTACTGCAAATTTACCTGACACCAACACTTTATATAAAAAAACTGAGAGAACAGATGATTGTGATGACATTATAGTATCCTCAAATGCAGCTGTTCATGATTGGCAACCTATTTCAAATAACATTAATACAATAGAATTTTCAAATCCTACATTTGATAGTGAAAATGATAATCTAATTAATGTTGCAATTAATTTTAGATCTAAAGATGATGAGGATTTAAACTTAGATTTTAGAAAAAGAATTTTTTTAAGAAACCTTCCCTTAACTGAGAGTAGCACGCTTTGCGATGAAAAGTGCCCTAATTCAAAAGATCTTTTTGCAAACTATACAATATCAAGCGACGAAACTATCTGGGACCCTGATACTAGAACAATACCATCTGCAAGAGTGGTCATCTCGGAAAATTACACTGATGGTGAGGATCGGCTGCAATGGGATACGGACATGGCAACGGATCTTGGCTTAACTGTAAATTTTGTAACGGATACTGGTATCCTAGAAATTAGCGGAGATGAATCTGGTAGAAACTATCAAAGATTTATAAGAACAATTAATTATGTAAATCTCGAAGATGAAATAGATGATCGTACAACTTTTGCAGATGAAGATAGAGTGATTATTTTAGCTATGGGGTTTGAAGATCTTTGTCAAGATTTAATAGGAAGACAAGTTGGAAACATAAGACATTTTTATTGCTATATAGAAAATACTGCTGATGGAAGAGGTGCATGGGATGAAACTTCAATTTCTGGAAGTCAGCTTTGGTGGGGTCAAGCAAAACTTCGAGCTGAAAATACTACTTACTTTAACTTATCTGGATATCTAGCAACAATTACTAGTGCTGCAGAAAATGATTATATTTTAGATAAAATTAGAGATGATTTTGGCAATCCAATTGCTGCTTGGTTTGGAGGAACTGATAATTCTGGAACGGACAATATACCAAATGCAACTGAAGGAACATGGGTGTGGGCAGGTGGTCCAGAGAGAGGTCAAATATTTTTTGATACTGATCCAGATGATGATCCAGGCGCATTTACTAATTGGAGAACTGGTGAGCCAAACAATTGTTGTGGGGGCATGTATAATAATGACTATAATGACGATGATTTAGAAATGAATGAACACTATCCTGATGCTGCAGGAGAGCACTATACACAATTTTCAAATGAAATATCTGGCACTGGATGGTGGAATGATTTATTTGTACCAGGTGTAACATATTCACCATTTCAAACTAGAGGATACGTTTTAGAATTTAGTTCAAATTTTCCATCTCCTGTAATTAGTTGCGGTAATGGAACAGAATCTGAAAGATTAGCGTGTGCTAATTATTTTGGATCATTTAATTTAGTGCTTGATGATACCACTTATACAGATGTGAATATGTTAGATCTTTGTGATCCAGACCCTAATGATAATGATGCGCCTTAATAAAAACAAACAAGGTTTTGTATTAGCGCTAACCATGCTGGTATTACTTGCGATTAGTTCATTTAGTGTTGCAATGCTTGCAATTACCCAACTTAATTCTGCAAGTTCAGTTAAATCTCATCAAATCAATACTGTTCAGCAAGCTGCAGAATATGGTTTAGAATCTGGACGATTTTGGTTAGTTGATCAATTATCGGCATCAGGAACTGATGCAATCACTATTACTAACACTGAAAATTCATCTATTACAGGCGATTGCCTAGCGTTACATGGTTACACTAATACGTCTAACAATGTTCATTATGCATTTAGACAAACTAATCAAAACTTTGCAGCCATTGCTGTAGAAAGTGATTTTGGTCGATATGGTTATGAATTCTATGTTCAGCGAATTGGTTTTCACACTACATTAAATGGTTATAATTTTATTCCACAAGATACTGAAGGACCAGATACTTTAACCCCCAATCAATATAATAATCGAAGAATTTTTTATAGAGTAATAAGCTGTGGGTATGGCCCTGATGATACTCAGATAGTTCCACTTCAATTATTTTTATCTTCTGGTGGAGATGGGAGCAGTGGTAATATTGCACGAGCTTTAAACATTGAAGGCTATTATCGACCTTAGTTTAAAAATAAATTTTTTAATATTTCTGGATTTAAATTTAAAGGTTTTGATTTTAAGCCTCTTATAAAATATATTTCTCTTTGAAGTCTTTTGTCGGTAAAATATCTAAACGATAATCTGTTATTTCTTGCAATACTTTCAGGTATTACCCCTACTCCAAGACCTTGTTTGATACAAATGGAGGATGTAACTTCATTGTCGGTATAAATTACATCTTTAAATCCTTTTTCAAATTTTCTCTTTTTAATTATTTCTTTATATTCAGAATAACTAATATTTTTATTTTGATTAAATTTTTCTTTATAAAAAATAAACTCACAATGATCTCTAAAAACATAATCATTTTGTTGTTGCACTAATGAAAGTTCTATTAGTTTCTTATCTTTAAAATAATGATTTTGATGAAATGCCACACCAAATCTATCATTCATTAAAAAAAAATTTTCAATTTCAAGATTATTGGGTGGTAAAGTTGATATAGCAAAATCAATTTTTTTTTCTTGTACACTTTGTATTAGATTAAATGAATTTTCATCTATAACTTTTATCCTAGAATTAGAAAAATTTTGTTTTATAAACCAAATAAAATGTTCTTTAAATGAACTTGGAAGTGTTGGTGGAATTCCAATTGTAATAAATTCATTTTTTTCTTCCTTTAATTCTTTTTTATAATTTTGAATTAATGTTTTTATTTTTAAATTCGCTTGAGAATTATTTTTTGAATAATCTAAAAGTAACTTACCTTCATCGGTGAGCGTAATTCCTTTTTTATTTCTTAAAAAAAGTTGTTTCTGTAAATTAAATTCTAATAATTTAATTGCTCTAGTTAATGCAGGTTGACTGGTATTAAGATTTTTACTGGCTGATAAAAAACTACCCGTTTCACTTATCACCCTGAAGTATCTTAAAAATTTAGGATTTAAAAATTCAATTTCTTTCATCTATATATATAAAAAAGTTATAATGATTATTATATTATATAATAATTTTATTATACATAAAACTCAATTTGGTTATACCTAAAATATGGATTCTGTTGAAAAAATTATAAAAATTGAACAATTACTAAATTCTATTCATATCGATGATCTTCATGAATATGGAAATAGATCTTATCATCCTCAAATATTAAGAGCTATTTATAGTGTAAACTTAAAAACATGGAATTGTAAAAATAATCAAAATTGTCAAAACTTTTCATGTACAGATGAGTGTTTTATGGAGACCGCTTTAGGAAGTAATATTAATGCTGTTACAAGAGCACTAAAATTACCAAGAGAAACTATTAGAAGAAAAACTAATGAACTAATAGATGATAAGTTAGTAATAAGAACTGAAAAAGGACTTTTTGTTACTCAAAAATATCGAATTAACAGTTACAAAAAATCTGTTTTATTTGATGAAAAATTGTCTAATTTGAATATTAAATAATATTCAAAAAAAAATGCTCGCTGATAAATTAGTACAATATACCAACGACTACGATCTTTCAGATATCCATATAAGAGCTAATCAACCAATAGCCATAAGAGTGAATGGTGAGATAATGGTTTTTGAAAATGATATTATCACCAAAGCAGAATTAGAAGAGTTTTGGAAATCTGTTTTAACCAAAAAACAATTAATTGAAATTGTTAATGATAGAGATTTAGACTTTGCAACGGTAGTTGAACCTTACCGTTACAGAGCTAACGGTTATTACACAAGTTATGGGCCAAGTATGGTTCTTAGAAAAATTGTAAGTGATATTCCAGAAATGTCTAAATTAGGTTTACCCGCTGCTGTCAATGATGCAATCAAACATAAAAGTGGATTAGTGCTTGTTACCGGTCAAACTGGATCTGGTAAATCAACTTCCTTAGCTGCAATGATTGATCAAATAAATACTCATCGATCAGAAAATATCATAACTATCGAAGATCCAATTGAATTCGTTCACAAAGCAAAAAAAAGTATTATCTCCCAAAGAGAAGTTGGAAAAGATACAGGAAGTTTTGCAAGAGCATTAAAATCTGCATTAAGACAAGATCCGGATGTAATTCTAGTTGGTGAGATGAGAGATTTGGAAACAGTATCTCTTGCATTAACAGCTGCAGAAACAGGTCACTTGGTATTTGGAACTTTACA
>Ga0102815_10001835_pt1 | contig 13169 bp, 9 predicted proteins | sample ColrivemetaGS759_FD_79113 | JGI IMG/M metagenome (GOLD analysis project Ga0102815, IMG submission 79113) | Estuarine microbial communities from the Columbia River estuary - Ebb tide ETM metaG S.759 | ecosystem: Environmental > Aquatic > Marine > Intertidal zone > Estuary | place: USA: Columbia...
AGATTATTTATAGTATTGTGTATTAATGTATTAGATTTCAAAACCTAACATTTGTCATAAAATCCCATCAATTATTAAACTATATTCAACAATCAAACATACCTAATTGATTTGGATTATAGTTTTTCTCTTTACATGGATTTTGAGTTAATGGTCTATTCTATATTGGTTCTTGTGATGATTATTGCTTTAATAGATATGATTATAAGTGTTGCACAACAATCATTTAAAAAAAATAAGTCTGGAGATAATAGGAATGGTGGAGTAGGAGCCTTGATTTTAACCTCATTTTTCTTATGCATTCATGTAACCTTAATAAAAATGATTATAGAATTTATACAACGCAATTATTAATATTTTTTCAAATTCACTTTATTACTTTCAATCAAAAAGAGTTGATATTTTTTAATACTATCTTCCGAAAAATATTTAAAACATAGGTGATTTAATTTGTTTCAAGTTATAACACTATCCAAAGAGTATTGCAACACTATTTATACACAATTATATATTTTTATTCCATACATTTAATAGGAACTTTAAACCAATAATCTCAGTGAGCTAACATGTTGGAATTCAGCTCTTAAATTTGGAAATATCCTTTTTTTTTCTTAATTTTAAGACACTATTATTAAAAAATTGTTTCTCTACACATTTTTATAATGAAACAATTGACAATTATCGCAATAAGGCCCTCAATTTAAATTGCGAATTAATACCTCGTATTTATAATATAACCATATTATAATATAACTAAAACAGTTAGACTTTTCAACTTAAAGTTGTTTGGGAAATAATTAATTAATTCAATAATTATGAGTAAACACACAAGTAAAGTCCATGGTAAATTAAATTTTTTAATCGTGGCGGTTGTATTAGTAATTGGAGCAGTATCCTATTTACTAGTAACAACAGATGCAACTGATTTTAATCCATCACAATTATCAGGTTCTGGGGATAAATCAATCAAAGGTGTCGAAAAAGCAAAAAAATACGACAACAGAAATGATGTTGTAGTTAACCTTGATGGAGAAGAAGTTCAAGAATTTCTGAATAATCAAGATTTCCAGAAGATGATTGCAAATCCAGAATTTGCAAAACTAATTTCATCGGCAGACTTCCAAAAGATGATGGCAGCTCCTGATTTTCAGAAAATGATGGCGGCTCCTGATTTCCAAAAGATACTGGCAGCTCCTGATTTCCAAAAAATGATGGCGGCTCCTGATTTTCAAAAGAGGTTAGCGGCTCCTGATTTTCAAAAGATGTTAGCTACTCCTGACTTCCAAAAAATGATTGCGGCTCCTGATTTCCAAAAGATGATGGCGACTCCTGAGTTTCAGAAAATGTTGGCGGCACCAGACTTTCGAAAAATGTTAGCGGCTCCTGACTTCAAAAAAATGTTAGCGGCTCCTGACTTCAAAAAAATGATGGCGGCTCCTGACTTCGAAAAAATGATGGCAGCTCCTGATTTTCAGAAGTTAGCTGTATCAAGAGGTTTCCAAAGGATGTTGGCGACTCCCGACTTCAAAAAAATGATAGCAGCTCCTGATTTCCAAAAGATGTTGGCAGCTCCTGATTTTCAAAAGATGTTAGCGGCTCCTGATTTCCAAAAGATGTTGGCAGCTCCTGATTTTCAAAAGATGTTGGCAGCTCCTGATTTCCAAAAGATGCTGGCAGCTCCTGACTTCCAAAAGATGTTGGCAGCTCCTGACTTCCAGAAAATGTTGGCAACTCCCGACTTCAAAAAAATGATAGCAGCTCCTGATTTCCAAAAGATGCTTGCAGCTCCTGATTTTCAAAAGATGTTGGCGGCTCCTGATTTTCAAAAGATGCTTGCAGCTCCTGACTTCCAAAAGATGATGGCGGCTCCTGATTTCCAGAAAATGATGGCTCGTCCAGATTTTCAAAAGATGTTATCTACTCCTGATTTTCAAAAAAGGATAAGGTCTGCGGATTATTAATAAAGGATAGTAGCAAGAAAAAATTAAGGAGGAAATCATATTTTCTCCTTTTTTACTTAAAATCAATTCAAACATGAAAAAACTAATAGTTTTATCTCTTTTAAATCTTTTGTTTTTAAATAAAACATTTTCTCAATTCAGTAAAATTGAAACAATTGACTTTAACATTGTTAGTACAAGCCCACAGTTCGACTATGTTTTAAATCATGCCATACGGTGTTCTCATAACGCCCTTACTTTTCATAAAAATTTATTTGAATACGATCCGAAAGAGAAAATATTTGTATTGTTTCAAGATTTTGGAGATTATGGAAATGGAGGAGCGACTTCACTCCCTAATAATCTAATATCTACTTGTATAGCGCCCCTAAACTATGCTTTTGAATCAAGTGTGGCAGGTGAAAGAGTTTTTTCAATAATGAATCATGAGCTTGTTCATATAGCTGTATTAGATAATGCCTCAAAAAGTGATTTATTCTTTCGAAAAATATTTAATGGCAAAGTAAAGAGTTCTAACGATCATCCTATTTCTATGTTTTACAGCTATTTAACTAGCCCTAGATATTATTCTCCTAGATGGCTGCATGAAGGGATAGCTGTTTTTGTTGAAACCTGGATGGATGGAGGCAAAGGAAATGCACTTGGAAATTATGATGAAATGTTTTTTAGAACAAGAGTTCTTGAAGGAAGTAGAATATATTCACCACAAGGTTTAGCGTCTGCAGGTACATCCGCAGATTTTATGTCTAAAGCTAATTATTATTATTACGGCACCAGATTTGTAAGTTACCTCGCCTATAAACATGGGCCTGAAAAACTAATTGAGTGGGTTAAAAGAAAAGATGATAGTAAGAGAGGATTTGCTTCAAGCTTTAAACATATTTATGGAATCTCTATTTCTAATTCTTGGAGTAATTGGGTTGAATTTGAGAACGGTTTTCAAAACAAGAATATTGAACAGTTAAAAGAGAGTAAGATCAGTAAAGAAGAGCCAATTACTGATAAAGTGCTAGGTGGAGTTTCTTTTGCTTACTATGATAAAAAGAGAAATAACGTATATGTTGCAGTTAATTATCCTGGAAAAATACCACACATAGCTGAATTAGATTTAAAGACTGGGAAGATTAAAAGACTTAAGGATGTTAAGGGGCCAACACTTTTCAACGTAACTTCTTTGGCTTATGATGAGAAAAATGATTTGCTTTTTTATACCACAGATAATGACGATAAAAGAGATTTAAATTCATACAACCTAAAGACAGGCCAGTCAAAACTATTACAAAAGGACTGTCGAATTGGTGATTTAGCATTTAATAAAGTAGATGAGTCCCTATGGGGAGTTAAGCACCTAAATGGTATTAGTACACTGGTAAAAATACCTAAAATAAATCCTGAAAAACCAAATAATCAATACTCAGCTTGGGAGCAAAAATATACGCTGCCTTATGGTTCTGATATGTTCGATATGGATATTTCTCCAGATGGATTAAGTTTGAGTGCTGGATTAACAGACATTAATGGTAACCAGTTTTTAAATATTTATGAAATAAATTCCTTTAAATCATTAGATAAGGAAAATATTAAATTTAAAGAAGTCTTCAATTTCGATATTGCATCTCCTCAAAGTTTTAAATATTTTGCCGATGGAAGCTATTTATTAGGCTCTTCTTATTATTCTGGAGTAAGCAACATTTTTAAAGTAGACACAAATACTTTGGATATAGAAATTTTAACTAATACACTTACAGGATATTTTAGACCTGTACCTATAGATGATGAAAAGATATTTGCTTTTAAATATACAAGCAATGGTTTCGCTCCAGTTTATATTTATAAAGAAGAAAATATTGAAGTTTCTGGAATAGAATTTTTAGGAAATAAAACGGTAGAAAAATATCCAGAACTTGTTGGCTGGACGACAGAGGTTCCAAATTTTCAAAACTTTAATGATAAAACTCTTAATGCCAAAAATGGAATTTATATTCCTAAAAAAGAAATCAAATTAAATTACGCTTATCCAACTATAATAGGTTATAAGAACAAATTTGGTGTTGGCTATAAATTCAAATTTCAAGATCCTTTAGGTTTGCAGGTATTAGACCTTTCCGTATCCTACACTCCAAACAAATGGAAAAACCATTTTGATGATGCGCAAGGTGATATTGATAAAGATGAACAATTACATGCTTCAATCAATTATTCAACTGCTAAATTAAGTGGTTTTTTAGCTGGGAAATATGACTTTTACGCTTTTTATAATCGAGCTGACTTTTATGATTTATTTGGACCTACAAAACGGTCTAGAAAAGGAATACATATTGGTTTTGAGCATAATCAATCTTTAATATATGATAATCCTAGAAACCTTGATTTAAATCTAGGTGCGAGTGCTTATTATGGTTTAGATCAATCTCCAGCATTTCAACAAATTAATTTTCCGGATCAAGATTTTAATTCAAATATATTTTATAACATGTATACGTCATTGTCCTATAGAAATCTGAAAGGATCTGTAGGAGCCGTTGATGCAGAAAAAGGAATTAAATCATCTTTAACCCTAGCAAATACAGTCACAAACGAGAGATTCTTTCCTAGAATCTATGGAACTCTAGATCTTGGTTTTCAACTACCTGTAGATCATACATCCTTTTGGATCAGGAATGCTTTTGGAAATTCTTTTAGCAAAGACTTTAATCCATTTACCCGATTTGGTTTTGCTTCCTTTGGAAATAATTACATCGATAATGCATCATCGAAAATGTATAGAGAATCGTTTTCTTTTGCAGGCTTAAGTTATGATTCTGAAAAAAGTATTATTGCAAAAAGTTTTGTAAAATCAACTTTAGAGTTAGTATTACCTCCAGTTAGATATAGAAATTTTGGTTTTTTCAACTTATTTGCAACCCATTCTCACGCTACTATATTTGCTGGTGGTTTATTTATTAATAACTATGAAACCACAACAGATGTAAATCAGGATTCAAAAATAAAATACTCAGAAAGTTTTAGGAATATAGGCTTTCAAGTAGACACCAAGCTAGTTATGTTTTCTCATTTATCTTCAACCTTCTCATTTGGATGGGCAAGAGCATTTGAAGTTGGAAATGACAATAAATCTTATGATGAATGGATGATCTCCTTAAAATTCTAAAACCTGATGAATACTATATTTAAAAACAGTTTTTTAACAAGTATTATAGTCACAGCCCTATACCTTGTTCTTTTTTATCCACTCGTATTAATTGATATTCTTAATTTATATGACTTAGTATTAGTGAGTCTTTCAATTTTACCTGGATTTATTATTATGGCGTTGATTTATTATTTAGATGAACATGATAAAGAACCCTTATGGCTTCTCGCTATTGCTTTTATATTAGGAGCTTTAACCTTACATTTAGATATCAATATCTTAGAATACCTTTTGAGCTCTAAAGATATTCAAAATAATTTTTTAAGTGCTGGTAATGAAGCACTTACTGTGTCTGTAACAGAAGAGATTTTAAAGTTTGTAGTAGTAATGTTGATCATCTATCCAAATAAATATTTTGATGAACCTTTTGATGGTATAGTTTATTCTGTTTTTGTTGGAATGGGTTTTGCTACAGCCGAAAATTTAACTTTTGTACTTCAAGGCTCAGCATCACTTGCTTTAATGAGAATGCTCTCTGCAGTTCCAGCACATTTTGTATTTGCAGTAATTATGGGCTATTATTTAGGAAAAGCCAAAAGCAATAAGAAAGCACAATTAATATTTATTCTTTTATCAATTCTTATACCTATTAGTATTCATGCTTTGTATGACTATTTCTTATTTATAGATTTCATTCAAGGTATTTGGATCGGTGGAATTGTAACTCTTGTAATTGCATTATATCTAGCTAAAAAATCAATTCAAGAGCATATGAGTGCTTCTCCATTTAAAAACAATGAGTAAAGTATGTTTTTGTACCCTATTGGTATCTTAACAATTTCAAATGACTATAAAACATTGTAAAAAATACTTTCGTATTGGGGGGAATAACTTTACTAAATTATTAAAATTAGCTTAAAAGTATTATATTTATTAGTGTTAAAAAATATTTAATAATGAGGTTTCGCAAACTTATATCGGAACTTAATCGAAGGAATGTTTTTAAATCCGTTATTGCCTATTTAGCGGTAGCTTGGGTAATTATTCAAATTGCTTCTATTGTCTTGCCTGCGTTTGGCGCCCCAGATTATTCACTTAAAATTATAATTTATTTCCTTTCAGCTGGTCTTATTCTATGGGTCGGTTTTTCATGGGTTTACGACCTAACTTCAGAAGGTTTTAAGAAAACAGAAGATATTGTTGACAATGAAGAGTTTGCCAAGTTAACCGATAAGCGTTTGAATAAAGTTATAGCAGGAGCTCTTTTTTTAGCTGTATTATTACTTATTAGTATTAGCTTTTGGGCCGGAACACGTTTTAATGAGGGTTTATTAATAGAAGACAACAAAAAAATTGCGGTTATACCTTTTGTTGATAATTCAGAAGATAAAGAAGACTATTTTAAAGTCGGGATGACTGAAGCTCTTATCGCTGAATTGTCTAAAGTTGATGAGTTAACAGTTATGAGCCAGGAATCAAGTAGGTTGTTAACAGAAGTAACCAGTACAGCCAATATGTTTATTTCTAATAAGACTGCAGATATTGAGTATTTTGTTTTCGGTTCTATTAAACGTGATATAAATATTTTAAATATTCAAATAGAACTAAAAGAATCTTTGCAGGCAGAGGCAATATGGGCAAAGACATATAGCGACGATATTACTAAAGTTAGAAGCTTATGGGCTAAGGTAGCAGAAGATATTGTCAGGCAAATGGGTTTAATTGTTAAACCTGAAGATGCCAAATTATGGAAAAACTTAAGACCAGTTAGACCAGATATTTATGAACTCTATTTAAAAGGTAAACATTTATTAGGTAATTCAGTTCCAGGTGATATGCAAAAAGGACTTGCCTATTTAGAAGAGGCAAGAGATAAAAATCCTGGCGATTCTTATGCAAACTCTGGACTAGCTGAAGGCTATATAATGCTAGGTCATGGTTTTGCACCGCCTCCAGATGTATTTCCTAAAGCTCATGAAGCTGCCTTACGCGCTATACAGTTGGACTCAACAAATGCAAATGGCTGGGCAGCTTTAGCACATTATCACACCTATTTTGGATGGGATTGGGAGCTAGCTGAATATGCGTTTAATCGTGCGAATGATTTGAACCCTAATTTAGCCTATAACCATTATCATAGAGCCTGGTATTTAGTACTGTTCGGGAGAATGAATGAAGCTATTGATGAACATAAAAGAGCTCAAGAACTTGATCCATTTACGCCTTTACATACTGTTTGGTTAGGTGGTTTATATAGAATGGTTGGCCAGTATGAAAAAGGCTTAGCAGAAGTCGATAAAGTTGAACAGATGAAAGAAAATAATGTGCTTGGGATGTTAATAAAAGGAAGAATCCTTGTCGATCAGGGTAAAACAGAACAGGGCTTAGAAATTTTAAAAAAGGCCTCTCAAATTAATCCATTTACTAAATTTTACTATTACGGACAAGCAGTTATTCAGGTTGGCAACAAAGATGAAGGAATGGCATTAATCAAGGAGTTAGAGGCTATGCCAATTACCTCTTGGAACGCTCTTTGTTTAGGGCAAATGTATCTCGCTAAAGGAGATGTAGAGAATGCTATAAAATCGTTTAATATTGATGAAAAACATGCCTTTTATCCCTGGCTTAGAGTATTAGTTTTAAATAAGAAATCATTACAAGATCCAAGATTTTTAGAATTAATCCACGAAATGGGACTACCAGATCCAGCACCTTTGGTATATAACCCCGACTTAAACTAAATTGCTGTCTTTTGTTTAGCAGTTTTTTAGTAAATACCTAAAAAGTGAAAATCACAGGAAAGCGATATTTAGATTATAGTTCCTTTATTAAATTAAAATTTGGTGAGCGCGTTCAAAAGATATCTTTAGATACTGGATTTTCCTGTCCAAATCGTGATGGTTCTAAAGGTTTTGGAGGTTGTACCTATTGTAACAATAACACCTTTAATCCTGAGTATTGTGAGCCACAAAAAAGCATTAAAGAACAGTTAGAGCAGGGTATTGCATTCTTTTCAAGAAAAGGAAAAAACAAAAAGTTTCTCGCATATTTCCAAGCATATACAAATACATATGCAGATTTAAAAGCGCTTAAAGGTATGTATGAAGAGGCTTTAAGTATTCCAAAAGTTGTTGGTTTAGTTATAGGTACACGACCTGATTGTATTTCTAATGAAATTATTGAGTATTTAGATGAATTGTCAAAAACCTTTTTTGTTTCTCTTGAGTTTGGTGTAGAAAGCACGAAAGAGATAACCTTATTAGAAGTAAACAGATGCCACTCATTTGAAGAAACCAAAAAAGCATACAGTTTATGTAAAAACAAAGGGTTTCATTTAGGAGCACACATTATTTTAGGACTTCCTAACGAGTCTAAAGTAGATTTACTTAATCATGCTAAGGAATTATCAAAGCTGCCAATACATACTTTAAAAATACATCATCTTCAGATTGTTAAAAATTCTGTAATGAGTCACCAATACAAAAACAATCCAAAAGCATTTAATTTATTTTCAACTGAAGCTTATACAGAATTTGTTTCAGAATTCATTACATATTTGCGTCCTGATATAATAATTGAACGATTTATTAGTGAAGCGCCTAAAGAATTATTAATCGCTCCAAAATGGGGTTTTAAGAATTTTGAAATGGTTGTAAAAATTGATAAGTATCTTTCTAATGAGAACCTTTGGCAAGGAAAAAATTATAATTAACCAAGGATTTATTCTCTTAAACTATTAATATAAAATTTATTTTGTACTCTTTTTGTTTGATTTGTTATATGATTCAAAAAAAATGCCTAATAAAATATGATTATTACAATTTTATAGACTAATAATTAGGATATCAATTTAAATGTAAAAAGAGATGTTTTATGAAGTTTGTCATTAAAATCATGTTCTTATTATTATTAAATTTGCCATTTATTTTTTAAAACAATCTAACATGACAAGTAAATATAGTAAATGGCATCATCCTTATAAGCCAGCAAAACAATATGATAAAAAAGTAGCCTATTTCAGTATGGAATTTGGTATTGACCAGGCTTTTAATATATACTCTGGAGGTCTTGGATTCTTAGCAGGTTCTCACATGCGCTCGGGTCTTGAATTAAAGCAAAATATGATTGGTATTGGAATGCTTTGGAAATATGGTTATTACGACCAAGCAAGAAATGACGATCAAACTTTACATACAGAGTTTAATGAAAAAATCTTTGATTTTCTAGAAGATACAGGTATTGAAGTAGAAGTGAAGTTACATGATAATCCGCATGTAAAAGTAAGAGCTTATGTCTTGAAACCTGAAATATTTGGAACGGTTCCTATGTATTTCTTAAGTACTGATGTAGAAGGAAATGATTTTTTATCAAGAACAATTACCAATCATTTATACGATGCTAACGAGATAACACGTGTTTCTCAAAGTATTGTTTTGGGAATTGGTGGAGCAAAAGTTGTTGAAGCTTTGGGAGGAGCAGATGTGTATCATTTAAATGAAGGACATGCATTACCAGCTTTTTATTATTTAAAAGATCAAGGCGTGAAGAAAAATCAGATGGTCTTAACCACTCATACTCCGGAAAAGGCTGGAAACGAAGAACGCGATGCACGTCATTTAAATAGATGTGGATTTTTCGGAAAAACACTTTCGGATGAAGAACTTCAAAAAGAAAGTGTTAATGGAGGCATGGTTAATTATACATTAGCGGCTTTAAGAATGGCGAAAAAAGCTAATGCAGTTTCAAAACTACATGCTAAGGTTTCTAAAGATATGTGGAAAGGTTATGAGAAAACGTGTAATATTATTCCAATTACAAATGCACAAAATCAGAAATTTTGGCAAGATGGAAAGATAGAAAAAGCGTGGAAAAAAGAAAATGTAAAAGCATATAAGAAAAGAAAACTAGAGCTTAAAAAGGACTTATTTTTAGAGGTAGAGAAGCAAACTGGAAAATCATTCGATCCAAATGTGTTAACTTTTGTTTGGGCAAGACGTTTTGCAGGATATAAACGAGCTGATTTGTTATTACACGATTTGGAACGTTTTAATAGAATGATTTCTAACGCTAAATATCCTGTACAGATTATTTGGGCTGGAAAACCATATCCATACGATTTTTATGCGATTGATATTTTCAACCATTTAGTTCATCATTCTAAGCAAGCTCACAATTTAGCAGTTTTAATAGGTTACGAAATTGATTTGTCTAGAAAATTAAAATGTGGATCAGATGTTTGGTTAAATACACCAAGAATTACTCGTGAGGCTTCTGGTACTAGTGGCATGACAGCTGCTATGAACGGTTCTGTAAATGTTTCTATTAACGATGGTTGGATTCCAGAATTCCAAAAGAATGGTAAGAATAGTTTTGTATTACCAGAACTAGATCATAACATGCCTGTTTGGGAACAAGATAAACAAGATGCAGACAATCTTTACAATATTCTGGAAAATAAAGTAATACCAATGTATTACGACAATCCAGAAGAGTGGCAAAAAGTTGTATTTAAAGGAATGGACGATGTTATTCCAGAATTTACAAGTGCAAGAATGGCTGAAGATTATTACAAGAAATTGTATTAATTAGTCACTAAATATTATTGTATAAAAAAACCCGAACAATTTGTTAGGGTTTTTTTATAAATACAGTAAAAATTAATTCTCAATTGTTTTTAAGTACTCTTCAAGTGTTTTTAAGTGATTTACGATATACCACATATCTTTTGGGTCAGGTATTTTCTTTTCATAATTTGGCATATCATTCCTCCCTATATAGCTTTTGTAGAATATTTCCCCTTCTGTTTGTTCGTGAAATTCTTTAGATGAGAAATCTCCTATATTGCTATCAAATTCATCAGCTTTTGGTCCATCACCAATACCTGTTATCCCATGGCATGATTTGCAATGTTTAGCATATAACGCCTTGCCAATCGCCAAATTCTCCTGATTGGCATAGGTGGGGTTTTTCATTTTCACATATTTTGTAGGGATATCCCATTTTTCTTGTACTATAGAAGTAAAAGAGTATAATGCAAAAGATACAACTCCGATAATCATTAAAAGTTTAATTGTTTTCATTTTTTTTAATATTTATTAATTTTTAATTATTTTATTTCAACAATAATATCAAACATATTGTTGCAATTAATTTTTTTAATTTTCCCCTTCTAATTCTAAATTTTCCCCTTCTTTTTTAATTCTAAACAGGTTTATGATGCTATAAATATAATTTGACCAAACACCAACTAATAAAATTGTTAAGACTACATACATCCAAATAGGTGCATAATGAGACCATAATGTAAAAGTTGGTTTGTTAGTCTGTTTTTGAAATATTCCCCAAGGCACATTGTTTTTCTGAACAACGTTACCATAGTCGTCATGATTTTCTATTGAAACAAAAACATCAATATTCCCTTCAATATCGCCGGGTATATCTTCAGGGAACTCAAATTCAAATTCACCATCTTCAATCGTAGCTTCTTTAATAGGTAGATTGGATATAAAACCACCTACCGAAAATATAATAGGTGTTCCTTCAAGAGGTATTTTTGCCTTTAAACTATCTAAAGAATATGCATTTAATATAACTTTTTTTATACTATCAATTTCAACGAAATTTAGTTCAAGAAATACATCCTTAATAGCCAATTGTTTTTCTATTAATTTTAAAGCATTGGTATTCTCAAATCTGGCTAGAAAATTAATATAGCCCTCCGAATCTGTATAATAAGTTTGATTTTCTGGCAATGTTAAACGTGCAAAACCTTCATTGTCAGTTTTAACAGTACCTAAAAGGATTTCTTCTTCATCCGCTATATTAATAAAGTTAATATCAGCTCCATAAACAGGTAATTTAATTTTTCTGTCCTTTTTATTATTTGCCACGAAACTTACTTCTAATAAACGAGAATTATCATGTTGTTTTACTGTATTGAATTTATACAGCATTTTGTAATTTTTTACATCATTTTTTTGAGCAAAAATAGTATTATTAGAAATGAATCCAACTAGTAAAATGATTACAAAATATTGATATAATTTATTTACCATTACGTATTATTTTGAGTTACTTCTTTTTGTTTTACTTTGTGTTCTCTTTCATTATCTATAATCCCTGACATTGGTATTATTGGAATTAATTTCATTAATAAAATAAAAAATAATACAAATGCCGCTATTCCTGCAAAACTCAGTGCCCATTCAATCCATGTTGAAGAATATTGAATAAATTCGGGCCTGGTATCTTGAATTGGAACATAAGGTGTTTCCAATGTTGGTACAACTATTAAATATCTATTTAGCCATAATCCTAACACCGCTATAACAGCAGCAAACGTAATAGATTTGATGGTTCTGAATTTTTTAACAAAAAGAATAACAATTGGCACTAAAACCCCTATATAATTTGCGAAAATAAATTCCCAAAAATATCTACCAAATAATGTATCCAATAAAAAATGATTAGCTGTACTATGACTAAACCATCTGGCGAAATATTCACTAAAAGTAAAATATCCATACAGTAATGACATTACCAATAGAATAATCCCTGCTCCAATAAAATGTACTTTTCTGATATAATGTTCTAATTTATAATATTTACGAATTAAATACATAGAGATAATAATTACACCTAATCCTGAATATATGCCTGCAACAATAAAATATGGAGCAAAAATAGTACTGTTCCAACCTGGTTGTAAAGTCAAACTAAATATCCAGGCTAAAACTGTATAAGTAATAATTGCCATAGCAACAATCATTACAGACATCGTTTTAGTAATTTTATAAAGTCGATCCCGTTGAGATGTTGTGTCTTGGTATCCAATAGCTAAATATTTATATAATTTACGCCTCCATTTTGATGCATTTTCACTATTATCTCGCAGAATTGCAAAATCAGGTATGAATGTTAAAAACAAGTAAAGAACACATCCAATTAAATCTGTTAGTATGGCTAGAATATCCCAAGCAATAGGTGATTGTATTCGTGAATAAATAAATAAATAATGTAACCTGTCCAATCTACCAATACATAATAATATAAATATAGGTCCAACCATTAATGAT
>Ga0102815_10001837_pt1 | contig 13164 bp, 7 predicted proteins | sample ColrivemetaGS759_FD_79113 | JGI IMG/M metagenome (GOLD analysis project Ga0102815, IMG submission 79113) | Estuarine microbial communities from the Columbia River estuary - Ebb tide ETM metaG S.759 | ecosystem: Environmental > Aquatic > Marine > Intertidal zone > Estuary | place: USA: Columbia...
CACAGTCAGACCGCATAGCGCGCTGCACTACCGTCCGCCCGCGCCCGAAAGCATGATGCCGATAGACCAGAGGCCGACCATGCACTAACATTCAAACTGGACCACTCGATGGGGGCACTCCACTCTGACGACGGACAGGCTTATAACAACATGATAATATTTTATTTACTCTTCAGGAAAATCCTTGCACGTGCGCCTGCCGTGCACTTTGCCATAAATGCGATATGTTGGTTTCTGCTTGGACTATATTTCAAGGGAATTTCAGTTGGCCTGCTAGGGATAATCCTAGCAAACGTCATTATTCTTGCGCTTCTTGTTATTTACACCAGTGTTTTTAACAGAGCGAGACCCCTCGAACTACTCGACCAAAAGAGTATTTTTCTGAATAAAGATAAAAGCTTTTTTACCAAAGTATTTGTGATGGGTGCTCCGCTATTCGGCTTTTTGTCAGTTTACGCCTATTTGGGTGCTTTGTGCATGGCGGTAGCGCCTTACGTTCGGGAATGTTCCCAATTTGCTTTGCGCCTTATGAGACGGCATAATCTTCACCAGTTTTCCTTAGACGCTATTATCCAGTACAAACCAACTGTTTGTGCCTATGTCTCGGGCACGCCAAAGAGTGCCTATCAAATCAATATGTGGTTGGAAATTTTGGAAAAACTTCCGCATAAAACGATTATCCTCATCACAGATCGCAACATTTACTCACACATGCGGGAAACCTCCTTACCGGTTGTTTTTGCAAATACTATTGACGATGTTTTTAGTGTTTTCCAAACGGGTATCCGGTGTGTTTTATACCCTGCAAATGGCCAAAAAAACGCGCCGGCGTTTCGGTATAGTCAGGCAACGCATTGCTTCATCAACCATGGCGAAAGCGATAAGGGCGTTAACGCCAGCAAGTTCTTGATGGCTTACGATAAGCTGTTTCTTGCAGGAGAAATGTCATTGGAGCGTATGCTTGTTGCAGGCCTGCCTGTCAGAGATGAGCAAGTAAGATTTGTCGGCCGCCCGCAACTGGAACTGAGCTTGGAAAAGCGCAGTAGGGCAGGCATAAAAAAGATCCTGTACGCGCCAACCTGGGAAGGTTTTGTGGAGTCCGAGGATTACACATCAGTCGACACCGTCGGGCTGCAGATTATAAAAAACCTGCACAAAACAGGTAAGTATGAAATTGTATTCCGACCGCATCCTTTTACAGGACGCCGACGCAAGGACGCGTCAAAGTCGCTTCAACAGATCGTCGACTTTTGTAAATCCAGTGGTATTCGCGTCAGCAAAAATGATGACGAGAACATTTATCAAGCTATGAACGACTGTGATTTGATGTTGTCTGATGTGTCCAGCACGTTGGTGGACTTTCTGTTTACCGAAAAGCCGATGGTCTTGTGCATGGGCAGACAACCCGATGAGGCGCGCCAACAAGGCATGGCGTCGTTAAATGCAGCTTATAAGCTAAAAGAGAGTGCGGATGTGACGCGCTTGATTGAAGCTATCGAGCAACAAGACAGCTTGCGTTCAGTCAGGCAAAAAACAACTGAAAATTATATCGCAAATATGGGCGTTGGGTCATTTGATCGTTTTGCAGAAGCGGTCACTGAATGTGTCACGCCGTCTTGAAGCAACTCAAGTAGTCTGCGTTATTTCTATAAGTAATGAGATAAGCTGTTCTGGCTTAGGTAGGTTTTCCCCGAGAAGAGCTTCATACTTTGACCGATCAAAGTCAGCCGCAGTTTTCTGCGTTACCTTCATAAGCAACGAGATAAGCTGTTCTGGTGTCGGCGTATTGTCCCCTATAGGCGTGGCATATTTCGACCAATCAACATCGAATGCAGCGGTATTTCCGTCAAAGTAGGCTTCGCAAACTGCGCGGTTGTCTTCAGCAAAACTCTCCTGAAATTCCCTTGCGATATCCATGTTTGGCTGAAGTCGGCCTGCGGGTAATTCTGAACGGATCCAGCGGAGCATGATCTGGTTTACATGTTGCGGAAGTGACAGGTCCAGCGCATTGAGCTGGCGGACAGTTTCGGAGGACCACGCGCCCATACTTTCATTCCGACGCGGCTCAAACTTCATTTCATCCGCGAACTTTGCCAGCTGGGTTGTTTCCAGAAAATCGGATATCACACCATGCTCAAGTGCGGACGTGTTTACAAAGGGGCGTATGAAAAATGTCGCCTCTGGAAAAGCGGTGACCCACGCATCTAAAAGAACACGAGAGTTAAAGTAATCGTGGGCGCGGCCCGACATTTTACTCAATATAAATTCATCAAGGGTGGCCGTTAATCCGTGGCCGAGCATTGTTGAATAAAGTGATACGACATGTGCAATTTGTGGCCGCAAATAGACGACGATTTGTATTTTTCGATCGGTAAGCACCGGTTCCAAAAGCGTCTTGAGGCGCTTGAAGTGTGAGGGCTTAAAGCAGCGCGAATGCATGTGCTCATTGGAAATGATAAAATGATCTGGGCTGAGGCCATCAACCTCAGCAATCAGTTTCTGGGGGAGTTCTTCTTTAAACGCGGCATAGTCATCCGCGGTCTTAATATTCTGTTTCGCTTGAAGCCCGTTATCCACCCACTTTCCCTGTATATAAACCGGAATGGTGTTGTGATTTGCTGCACCAAGGGCTTGTGGGAATACGACACCTTTCGTGGCGAGAAATGCCCGGTTTTTGGCCAGAAAACTTTGGATGCTGGTTGACCCTGTTTTGGTCGTGCCGATGTGCAATGTCGTGAGCTTATCCAAGGCCTAAATCCTTCGCAGATCTGCGTAATTAAGAAGTTTGTTCATAACGCGCGCGACATGCCCCTGCAAGCGATCTATAAAAGTCCGAATGCCTGAGTGACCTTGCCTGTGCGTGGTTCGTGTTGAAGATCAGAAGACGACAAATCGCAGCTTACGTCAGTGTCCGAATTTAGGGGGGAAGTGGTTTCACTAAACTGGACAGCTTTGCGGCTTAGCTAAGATGTAATCTGGTTGGTGTCACGCCGCCTTTTGGGCTTGTTCTAGGCCGAAGTATGCGTCGTCAGGTGATCGTTTGTCGAGGGCCGTGTGGGGCCCTAAGAGTTGTAGAATCCAATCCAGCTTCGATCAAGGTCGCGATCCAGTCTGATCCTATGAACTGCGATCCTTGGCCGCCCTTCTAAGTGTCAAGCAGTAATCTGAGCCTGATTAATCTGTTTGTTGCGACGCGCTGTTTGCCGCGCGATCGTCACATCTGTTCAATCGGTGTCGCATCGTTTTGCTTGATGATGCGGGTCCTGGGCCGACGCTGTTACGTGCAATAAACTTCGGAGCCAAGTCTGTGACGATAGCTTGACCACATCATCAAGGTCAGCGACCTCATCATGCAGTTCGAGAGAACGACGTGCCAATGATTTGAGCGTAATCCTGTAGGCTTCTTCCACATCCCGATAGTCCGTTAAATCGGGCCGCCAAGCTGCAAGGGTTCGTACCAACTTCATGCGGGTCATGTTGCGCAAAAAGTCACGCAACCGGTCATGAAAACAAACATTTGTCGTCTGAATGATTTGCAATGCGACCCGCCGGGCCTGAACGACAGTTTTGCCGGACCACTTCAGGGGAGGCTCAGTTCACCTCAAGTGTGAAGTATGGGGCTTGCTCAGGGGGGGGATAAACCTTATACGATTAGTGATTGTTGATATAGCGATTTTGTTTCAAAGTGGAAAGAAGTTAAGCCCAGAAAGCTTCTTAATTCACTCTTTGGTGTTGAACAGATATAGGAACATAATTTGAAAGGCATTATTCTAGCAGGAGGTAACGGGACGCGCCTCTATCCGACCACCATAGTTGTGAACAAGCATTTGTTGCCAATATATGATAAACCGATGATCTATTATCCGTTATCTGTTTTGATGTTGGCTGGAATTACTGAAATTCTGATAATTTCAGGACCAGGGCATTGTGACCAATTTCGAGCGTTGCTCGGAGACGGCAGTAAATTGGGCATTTCAATTTCTTACGCAGAGCAGACAAAGCCACGTGGCCTTGCAGACGCTTTTATTCTCGGCAAGGATTTTATTGGCGATGATTCAGTCACCCTGCATTTGGGTGACAATATCTTCTTTGGGAACCTTCTGATCGACACAATCCGTCGGGGGATCCAAGAAAATACAGGCGCCACAACTTTCGCTTACCGCGTCTCTAACCCAAGTCAGTTTGGTGTTGTGGAATTTGACAGCACTGGTCGCGCCAAAAGCATTGAAGAGAAACCTCAAAAGCCCAAATCAAGCTGGGCTGTAACTGGGATATACATCTACGATAACGAAGTCGTCAAAATTGCCGAAACGGTCAAGCCTTCAGCGCGAGGCGAAATCGAAATTACCAGCATCAATAACGCTTACCTAGAACAAGGCAGATTGAGCGTTCAAAAGCTGAGCCGCGGCATCGCTTGGTTAGACACCGGAACGCCCGCTGATTTACAGTCTGCCGGACAATTCATTGCGACAATTGAACAACGTCAGGCCCTGCGCGCGGGCTGTCCAGAAGAGGTAGCATTACGTCAGGGGTATGTCTCTGTGACCGAATTTGCGGGACTTCTCGAAACAATGCCTAAGTCCGATTATCGCGACTACCTTGCAGAACAGCTTGCAATTTTTGTCGAAGGAGCTTGACCGCGTGACCTCTAAATCCATTATCGTAACAGGTGGGGCCGGTTTTATCGGTTCCGCCGCCTGCCGCCTTTTGTTGTCCAAAAATGCCAAAGTTATCTGCGTCGACAAAATGACATATGCTGCAACCAAAGCCACGATTGCGGCCGAACTGCAGAACCCGAACTTTATGCTTGTTGAACGTGATATCTGCGCGGACTGCTGTATTTCTGATCTTTTGGTTGAGCATTCCGTCGACGCAATCATGAACTTCGCCGCGGAAAGTCATGTTGACCGTTCGATCGCCTCGCCGCTTGAATTTATTCAAACAAATATCGTTGGTACCTACAATTTGCTCGAGCAGGCTCGCGCATATTACGAAACGCTGACAGGAGCTGCGCGCGAAAAATTCCGCTTCCTACACGTTTCTACAGATGAGGTATTTGGTGATCTTGAAGCTGACGCCATGCCTTTCAACGAGCAGTCATTGTATCAGCCATCATCGCCCTACTCGGCCTCTAAGGCATCGTCAGATCATTTGGTCCGTGCGTGGCAGCGCACATATGGCCTGCCGACATTGCTGACAAACTGTTCGAACAATTATGGACCTTATCAGTTTCCTGAAAAACTGATCCCTGTTGTGATCATGAAGTGTTTGGACGACCAAAATATTCCTATCTACGGCAAAGGCGATCAGGTCCGCGACTGGCTATTCGTAGAAGACCACGTCGATGCCATCGCCACCATTCTGGACAAAGCCGCACCCGGCAGCTCCTATAACATCGGCACCCGCAATGAACGCCAGAACATCGACATCGTGCGCGGCATTTGCAAAACGCTAGACCGCCTGCACCCACGTGCCGACCAAAAGCCCCACAATAGTGCCATCTCTTTTGTGACTGACCGTCCAGGCCACGACACACGCTATGCGATCGACCCCTCGCATCTTGAAAACGATTTGGGCTGGAAACCGAAAGGTGACTTTGACGTCAGCTTGGAACGCACAGTGCAATGGTATCTTGATAACCAAAACTGGTGGCGGCCTTTGCTGAAATAGCCTGTTAATCCCTTGCTAAAGTAAGCTTAAAACTCGACTTTTCTAAAGGATAATGATATGGTGTCGATCAAGTCGATAATCTCTAAGCAAATTTTTGGATCTTCCGGAAAGCTATCCGACAAAATCACGTCCAAGGCGGCCTCTGCTGTCGATACCACCAGCGCGGTCGAAGTGTTCCCTGTTGATGTCAGCGTTGTGATGCCCGTCTACAATTGCGAAGACTTCATCGAACAAGCGGTTCGAAGTATTGCCGATCATACTGATTGCCGATTTGAAATCATCGCCGTGAATGATGAAAGCCCTGACGGCGCATTGGATATTTTACGCCGGCTCGAAGCCGAAATTCCGCAACTCAAGGTCTTTGACCAGACTAACATCGGCGGCGCTCCGACCCTGAACCGCGGGATCAGCTATGCCTGCGGGAAATATGTGGCGTTTCTGGATTCAGACGACTGGATTCCACCACACGCGCTAGATATTCTGTTCGAGAGGGCAGAATATTCACAGGCAGAAGTGACTGGTGGAGCAATTGAGCGGTATCTTGAGGGTACTTATTACCCAGTCTATGATACATCTTACATAAGAGCGTCACAAGTCATTGATGTAAAAGATGACTTTAACCCTAGCCTGTTGCAGGACGCTTTTTATACTGGCAAACTATTTCTTAGAAGTCATCTCATAAAAAATAACATCTGGTTTCCACCTGATCTACTTTATGCGGATCGTCCTTTTGTTACAAAAGCGTTTTTGACAGCTAAAAAAATTGCGCTTACCCCAAATATAACTGGTTACTGGAGGAAGCGGCTGGATGGCGCTTCTATTACGGATGGATCTAGTAATCCAATTAACATTTTGGATAAAGCAATAGGCTACACTCCTTTACTGAAGCATAAGTACGAGCATAATGATGCCCGTTTCAAGGAGATCATTTTTTTAGAGGGTGTGAAGCGCATCTTTTGGAACTACCCAGATGCATTTCAAGCAAGTTACGCACCCGTATTTGCGCGCGCGATTTGCATATTACTTTCAGCCTATCCCGATTATAAAAAAGCTTCTTCTCTTTCGATCAAACAGCAACGTATATTAGAGCAGGCCGTATCCTACCGCCCGGAACATATGCATTCGTTCTTGCTAAGCCTAGAAGACGTGATCGCGCAATTTAACGGCGAGCCCGTGGTGGTCCTGGCGAAAGCACTGCGAGAGCTGCCCCATGTTGGCCGCAAACTTGCTCAGCCAGAGCCTGTACCTGTATTGCGGGATTTTGCCGCGCAAGAAGAAGATCTGTTTGTATTTGAAAGTTTCTTTGGGAAATCATACGGGGGCAACCCACGCTATGTTTTCGAAGAGCTTGTTAGATCAGGCCGGAAGTTCAGGGCCGTATGGGTGCATTCACCATCGCGAAAACCATTCAAGTTTAAACAGTTCAAGAATCCATCTGTTACTATTATTCAGGTTGCCCGTGGGTCCGCCGAGTATAAATCATACCTGAACCGGGCAAAATACTGGATCAACAACATCCGTTTCTCAGATGATATCCAGAAACCCGAAGGCACGATTTACCTGCAAACATGGCATGGCACCCCGCTCAAGCGCCTTGGGCTCGACATCGAAGTCGAAGGGACCGAAGCGGATGCGCGCGAGTCTTTCCTAAATGAGGCCAGAAACTGGGATTATCTGCTCGCTCAAAACACATATTCGTCGGACATCTTTAAACGCTCTTTTAACATCAGCTGCCCTGTACTGGACGAAGGCTATCCCGCAAATGATTTTCTGGTGGACCCCGTGCGCCGCGGCAAAGTGGCGGCCTATGTCCGCAAAACCTATGATGTTCCAGCGGGCAAAAAGATCATCACCTATGCGCCAACCTGGCGTGAAAGCAATCGCATTGGCTTAAAGTGGTCCTTCAAAAACCGCATTCAGATGGATTTCTTCCGCCTTAAAGAACGATTTAGTGATGAGTATGTCGTCCTCACGCGATTGCATCATCTGATGGCGAATACATTGCAGCTTGAAGGGCTTGACGGATTTACGCGCGATGCATCCAAAGAACCCGATGCAAACCGGCTCATGGCCGCGACGGATGTCTTGATTACAGATTTCTCGTCAATTTTCTTTGACTATGCCTGTTCGGGCAAACCCATGATTTTTCATATGTATGACATTGAGAATTATAAAAACAACCTGCGCGGGCTTTATCTTGATCCTTACACAGACCTGCCTGGTCCTGTGACAACCACCGAAAACGAACTGATCGCCGCGTTGGAAAACATCGGAAACTGGCAAGAAGAATACGGCGCGCGATTTGAGAAATTCCGTGAGCGGTTCCTAAGTTCGGACGATGGGGGTGCTGCCAAGCGCGTTGTTGATCGTGTTTTCTCTGTAGAACAGCATAAAGCTGATTTTGCGCATAAAATGCAGTTCCAGTTTGAAAAACCAAAAGCGCGGATTTTTGATAAAAAGCCTGCGAATGTAAGCTTTGATAAGGATATAACACTTCTCATTCCGCTTGTAGCGGATCGGAAGGATATCGCCAAAGACCTCGGTTTGGTTTTGGAAGAAATTGGTGATTTGGTTCAAATTCTTTTAGTGAAGCCAGTTTCTACGAAGCTTTCTAAAAAGACGATGGACTGGATCGAGACGTCAGCCTGCGATCTTTACTGTAATACTAACGACCACGCTGACGTGCCTTTGCTTACAGAAGCGATGTCTGATGTCATAGGCGAATACGTGCTGGTTCACAGCCTTGATGATGAAATCAATTGTAGCGCATTGAAACTGCTACATGAGAGAGCCAAAGTCGCGACAGCAGATGTCGCAGTATCGCGGTTATTGAACAAAGACGGAGCCCCACATTCAGCGACGTCTTATATTACCAGAGCCACGACTATAGTCACCGCATCAAAACATAATGATTCTGTATTTAGAGACACTAGTTGTGCCGGCAAGTTGTTTCGAACGGAGTTTCTGACCTCGACCAATTTGCAGCCGATCAGTCAGGAAGACAACAATGAGCGCAATTTTGTGATCAAGGCCTTTGCGCATGCAAAATGCATCACGGTCAGTCCGACGACTGTGGTAAAGCTTGTAAAGAAGGACAGCCAACCAAGTAAGATAGCCCGCCTAAATCAACTGCGTCAGCAAACGCATACCGTTAGTGGTATCCTGTTGGATAATCGGGTCGCGTCACGGTCGGTAATTTTGGCTTTAGCCTCACAATTAGCGCAGACCTTGCTTGAGGAAATCAAATTAACGGACAAGCCTAGCGACATTAAACGTCTTGGTACAATCGCCCGCGTTTTTTTGTTTTCCTATCCAGATTACGAAACCCTAGATGGCCTGGCTGCCGAAGACGTGGCTTTGTTGAATTTCATTAGACACCATCGTTTGGAAAGCTTGGAGGGCTTCCTACAGTATCAAAAAGACCTTCAAAACTCTCCAGTGTCAGATAATGAGGAAGAGGTGTACCCGTACCAGATAGCTATGGGCGCTCATAACGATACGTCGGACCTGCAAGCGTATAGGATCAGTGACAACGCGCAAAATGCTGTCGTGAAACAGATTGCAGATAACCACTTCGAGCATGATGAGGCGCTTGAAGTCATTCAACGGTTTGACCGGCACTTTGATACCGATACCTTTATGTTTATGCCGCAAAGTCAATATATTGCACAAAGCGAATTGATGGCGACGTTTCAGGGGTTATGCGATAAGTTGGCTCCTTTCACTGCTATTTTAGTAAAGCCCGAGAACATGCGCGATTTTGAGCCACCAAAGCATAATGGTTCTTCCATCGTGGTGGAACGGGGTACGACCGCGTATTATTTCTGGCTCTCACGCAGTAAGTATCTGTTCACCGATATGCTTGTGGCTGACGTTCTAAAAGGGTGGGACACAGACGCGGACGGCAAATCACGTATTGTCGTGCAAACTGCATGCCAAGCGATGTCCAAGGACTATGTGCGGGTGGGGAAATCAGCGCTAACCACCGAGGCTGTGAAAGAGGAATCCACACTTTGGACATATGTTATTGCCGACAACGAGGCGGACGAGAAGTTGTTAAAGCGTCAACTGGCTAAGTCCTGCGAAGTGATTTTATCGAGACACCACTTACCGATTTTACTTGCTGACAAAATTGTACGGCGTGCCGCATCCACTGAATTTATGAATAAGGCTAGGATCAAATCCCATCAGCGGATGGTTGGAATGGTACTGCGTCCACAAAAACTACAGACGGATATTCAGCCCCCTCTGATTGACTTTTATTACCTCGCAGACAAGCTTCAGTATAACTTTGTTTTTGCAGTCCATGATCAGGGCCAAAACGACTGGGCCCCTTTGTTAAACGAGTTGCGTCGTTTTCTTACCCCGGATGGAGCCCATAACGGCTTGCAAACATTAATGTCAGGTGCAGATATTCTGGTCACAAATGTGACGAACCTTGTAGCTTCCTTTCAAGCTTTAGGTCGCCCTGTCATTACGCTAACCGAAGATTTTCCCGTGGTATTCGCGTCATCCGCCCAGAAAAAATCTTATAGAAAAGCGGGTCTGGTTTGGGACGAAGTCGAGTTAGCGCATGCCCTGCGCACGTTGGATATGTTGCCTGCCGAGACTTCGAACGAAACTGGTACAGTCGCAAAAATAGAGATAGACAAGATTAACGAACTGCTCGTGCAGGCGCTATTTAGTGACCGCCCCCGACTTCAGAACAGGCTGCAATCAAATGATTAATGTTGCGATATTCCCCTGCGGATCAGAAGCCGGTTTGGAAATCCACAATGCGCTGCGGCACGAGAAAAATATCACACTGTTTGGTGCGTCGAGCGTGTCTTGCCATGGTGAGGTGTTGTTTAATAATTATGACAATTCGCTACCATTTATCACTGCAGACAATTTTGAGAGCGAGCTTAACGCATATTTGGTGCGCAACAAAATCGATTTCATCTTTCCTGCTTATGACGAAGTCATTGTAAAGCTCGCCGAAATTGGTGATCGCCTTGCCGCAAGAGCCGTTATTCCATCTGCGGAAGTTTGTAACATTTCTCGGCAAAAAAGCGCAACTTACACGCGGCTGGCAGGTTTGGATTTTGTACCCGGATTTACGTTAGACCCAAAAAGCATCACCGATTTTCCTGTATTCGCTAAGCCGGACAAAGGGCAAGGATCCCAAGGGATTAAGAAGATCGAAAGTAAGATCGTGCTCGATGATTTTGTGGCACACAACAGTGGTATGATTTATTGTGAACTATTGACCGGCACTGAATATACAATCGATTGTTTTACTGATCGCCATGGCCAGCTAAAATTTTTTGGGCAACGCACCCGGGAGCGCGTTAAATCTGGCATTAGTGTGCGAACCACAACGTCTTTGCCAACTGACGAAATCAGACAGATTGCAACTGATATCTTGGAACGCATTCCGTTTTGCGGAGCTTGGTTCTTTCAACTAAAACGCGATGCCCAAGGAAAGCTAAAGCTATTGGAAGTCGCCGCACGTGTCGGTGGGTCGATGGCGGCAAGTCGCGTTTGTGGTGGAAACCTCGCGCTTATGAGCCTTTATGACCTGCAAGGCATAGACGTTAATACGGTCACCACTAGCGATGAAGTTACGCTGGAACGATATTTGGGAAACCGATTTAAGCGACACCTCAATTATGACCACGTTTACTTGGACTTTGACGACACAGTGACCCACAAGGGGAAAGTCAATTTGCAGGTCCTTCAGTATCTGTATTATTGCCATAATCTGGGAAAAGGGGTCACGTTGATCACGCGACATCAATTTGATCTTGATAAAACGTTGTCGGATTTACGCTTATCGCGCCAGATGTTCTCGGACGTTATTCATATTGTTGATGGTAGCGCGAAAAGCCAGCATATTCGTCCCGAAAATGCTATTTTCATTGACGATTCATTTGTCGAGCGATTGGACGTACATACACAATGCTCTATCCCCGTGTTTAGTGTTGATGCTGTTGAATCCTTAATAGACTGGCGTACTATTCCTTAAGTTTCGCGCTAAGTATAAAAACGCTAAAACAAAAACTTTAACACATATAAATCCTGATAAAGAACCGTGATGATGAACGAAATATTTATAACACGGCCTATCTTGCCTGACTTGGGCGAGCTCATGGAGCTCCTCGAGCAGTCTTGGGACGCCGCGACACTCACAAATTTTGGTCCACACGAGCGGAACCTGACAGCGCAACTGCAGACATATTTTGATGTCGATAACCTGTTACTGTTTAACAATGGACACATGGCAATCGAAGCGATGTTAAGTACGCTGGAACCTGGGGGAGAGGTTATTACGACTCCCTTCACGTTTGCATCGACTATTCACGCCATATTGAATACGGGGCATACGCCCGTTTTTGTAGATGTGAATGATGAAGATCTGGGTCCCGATCCGGATCAGGTCCAACAAGCGATTACACCAAACACGCGCGCGGTACTTGGTGTACATGTCTACGGGGTACCCTGTGATCTCGCTGCATTGGAAGCAATTGGCCGCGACTATAATATTCGTATTTTATATGATGCGGCCCATACATTTGGCGTACAGCATGATGGCCGTAGTCTTGTGTCATACGGTGATGCCGCCGCTGTGTCCTTTCATGCAACAAAAGTATTCAACACGGTGGAGGGTGGGTGCCTATCCGTAAACACGGATGCAATCCCGTTGCAGCGTTGCAAAGATTTCCGTAACTTTGGGCTGACGGTAGATGATGTTGTCTCACAAAGTAGCAATGCCAAAATGAGTGAAGTTCATGCGGCTGTTGGTTTACTGAATTTGAAAGCCGTTGATGCAGCCCTCAAACGCCGTAAAATTGCGGCATCAAAATATAATGCCACATTAGCGGAAGCCTTAGAGTTTACATTACTGTCGCCTACCAGCCCCAACGCGTCTTATTATCCGATCATTATATCTGGCAAGCAGGAGAATTTAGCTGACAAACGAAAACGCTTAATCAGCCATATGGCTGAGAAAAAAGTCTTTTCACGCCCTTACTTTTCACCGGCATTGCATAAAACAAGCTATTTTTCGGATTTTTCAAAGGGTCGAGACTATCCACGGACGTCCTTATTGGCCGACAGTGTTTTGTGTCTACCCATTCATGATAGTATAACTGAAAACGAACTCGATCGTGTCTGTGAGGCGCTACTCTCATTTTAGACATATCTGAGCTATAGTTGAGCTTGCTGGTAATCCCTCGAAAACTAGCCGTGTTCAAAAGTAGAATTTTCTCGGCATGATGCCTGAGTGAGGTGTGAAGTGGTCCTGCTTTTTAGGACAGGTTTGCGGCTCAGCTACGATGTAATCGGGTTGGTTTCATGCCGCCTTCTGGGTTCGTTCTGTGTCGAAGAATGCGTCGTCAGGGGATCTGCTTTGCCCCCTTAAAACTGGACCATTTTGAGTTAGAGTTTCCGACTGCTACTTTTCTGGCTGGAAGAAGGAGTGGAAGCGATGAATGCATCCAAATTCACGGACGC
>Ga0102815_10001840_pt1 | contig 13151 bp, 12 predicted proteins | sample ColrivemetaGS759_FD_79113 | JGI IMG/M metagenome (GOLD analysis project Ga0102815, IMG submission 79113) | Estuarine microbial communities from the Columbia River estuary - Ebb tide ETM metaG S.759 | ecosystem: Environmental > Aquatic > Marine > Intertidal zone > Estuary | place: USA: Columbia...
CTCCTGCTGAAGAAGTAGTTGCTGAAGAAGCTCCTGCTGAAGAAGTAGTTGCTGAAGAAGCTCCTGCTGAAGAAGTAGTTGCTGAAGAAGCTCCTGCAGAGGAAGTGGTTGATGATTCGCCATCAGTATCACTTGAAGAAAGAACACCAGCTCAGATCGTTAATGATTTTGAAACCAAACAACTAAAAACTGATATTCCTTCTTTTAGACCTGGAGATACAATTGTTGTATCAGTGAAAGTTAAAGAAGGAGACAGAACAAGACTTCAAGCTTTTGAGGGTGTTGTAATGGGTGTAAAAAAAGGCGGTTTGAATTCTTCATTTATAGTTAGAAAAATTTCAAGTGGAATTGGTGTTGAAAGAACTTTTCAAACTCATAGCCCAATAATAGATTCTATTAAAGTTAAAAGAAAAGGCGATGTAAGACAAGCCAAGTTATTCTATCTTAGAGATAGATCAGGAAAATCTGCCAGAATCAAAGAAAGATTAGATTAATCAAATGTCATTAGAAAATAAAAAGGAACATTTGATTAGTTCCTTTTTAGATTCTCTATATATCGAAAAAGGTCTTTCAAAAAATACAGCCAGTTCATATAAAAATGATATTTCATCATTTTTTCTTTGGTTAAATAATGACTCATTAAATCCCTTAAGCGTAAAAGCTGTCGATATTAATGTATATGTTTCAAAATTATTTGGTGATGGTTTAAAAAGCTCGTCGGTGAATAGAAAAATTTCAGCTATTAAATCTTTCTATATTTTCTTATTGAAAAAGAAAATTATTAATAAATCTCCAGTTGCTGAAATTATTATGCCTAAACAAGAAAAATATCTTCCTATTTCAATGTCTGAAGAAGAGGTAGAAAGGCTTTTAAATAGCCCAAACCTAAATATACCGATTGAAAGAAGGGATAAAGCAATGATAGAAGTTTTATATGCAACTGGCATAAGAATCTCTGAATTAATAAATTTAAAATTAACAGATATAGATCTTAATAGATCAATTCTAAAAGTTCTTGGAAAAGGTTCTAAAGAAAGGTTGGTACCATATGGCGAAAAAGCTGCGGATTCTATTAATTTATATCTAAAAGATCGCAAACATTTAAAATCAAAGGAAATTTTTCTTAGCAACAGAGGAACAAGAATTACAAGAGGTGCTTTTTGGCAGAGAATTAAAATCTATATTAAAAGAGAAAATCTTAAATTATCTATTTCACCACATACACTCAGACATGCCTTCGCTACACATTTATTAAACCGTGGTGCTGATTTAAGATCTGTTCAAATCTTGCTTGGACATAGTGACTTATCTACAACCCAAATATATACTCACATTGCAAAACAACGATTAGGCGAAATCCTTAAGAAACATCATCCTAGAGGTTAAAGTGAAAAATTCATTAATTTCATTTATTTTAATATTTTCGGTCTCAGTATCTGCATCACAAGACAATATAAGAGAAGGCTTAAAAAATATATTGCCTGATGGAGCTGTAATTGAGCTAATTGAGCCTTCTCCAATTCCAGGTATTTATGCTGTGTATTATGGAGATCTTCAACCAATATATGTTACTCAAGATGGATCTTTTTTTATTTATGGAGACATATATAAAATTAATGTTAATTCAATTTCTAATATTACTGAAAAGAGTATTGCAGAGAGAAGAAAGTTAATTTTACAAAATATTCCATCAGAAGAACTAATTTCATTTAAATCTAGTAACGAACAATTTTCTGTAATTGTTTTTACTGACGTTGATTGTGGCTATTGCAGAAAACTTCATAACCAGATTGATGAATATAACAGCTTAGGCATATCCATAAATTATGCAGCATTTCCAAGATCAGGTCTTGGAACATCAGCATTCACTAAAATGGTTGGAGCCTGGTGTTCTAATAACCCAAAAGATAGCATGACAAAATTAAAAAATAATTTAACATTAGATATTTCTTTTTGTGAAAATCAACCGGTTTCCAAGCAATATATTATTGGTAAAAAGTTAGGCGTTGATGGAACCCCATCTTTTTTTTCTATGGATGGAGAAATGTTTCCAGGTTATATTGAGCCAGAAGAACTTTTATTAAGATTAAAGTCATAACAAGATGCCTGATCAAGATTTTACAAATGCAAAAAAGTTACCACCTTATATTTTTGCTCAGATTAACTCTTTAAAATATGAAGCAAGATCTCGAGGCGAAGATATTATTGATTTTGGAATGGGTAATCCTGATCAAGCAACTCCAGAGCCTATAGTTGATAAACTAATTGAAACTGTAAAAAATCCAGCAACACATAGATATTCTCAATCTGCTGGTCTTCCTAAGTTAAGACAAGCTATTAAAGATTGGTATGCAAGAAAATATTCTGTTGATCTAGATCAGGAAAATGAAATCGTTACTTGTATGGGATCAAAAGAAGGAATAGCTCATCTTTCACTGGCTACACTTTCCCCCGATGATACGGTGCTAGTTCAGTCTCCTACTTATCCTATTCATTCATATGGAGTTGTTATTGCTGGAGCACAACTTAAGTCCATTACGCTTAAAGAAGATTTAGATAGTTTTTTATTTGATATTGAGGAATCTATCCTCAGCTCTGCTAAAAAACCAAAAATGGTAATTATTAACTTTCCATCCAATCCTACAACTCAGTCAGTTACGATTGATTTTTTTAAGAGTATTGTTGAGATTGGTAAAAAGTATGATGTCTGGGTTATACATGACCTAGCCTATGCAGACATAGCTTTTGATGGATACAAGGCACCATCTATCTTGGAGGTAGAGGGAGCTAAAGATATCGCTGTAGAGTTTTTTACATTATCAAAATCCTATAATATGCCAGGCTGGCGAGTTGGTTTTTGCTGTGGTAATTCTCAATTAGTACAAGCTTTAACTAAAATCAAATCATATTTAGATTACGGAACATTCACTCCTATTCAAGTTGCAGCTATTAAAGCAATTAATGATTGTGATAATGAGGTTTCATCAATATGCTCTATGTATGAAAGCAGAAGAAATGAATTATGTGACGGTTTAAATAGAATTGGCTGGGATGTTGAAAAACCTCTTGCTACAATGTTTCTTTGGGCAAAGATTCCCGATAAGTATTTAAAACTTGGCTCTCTTGAATTTAGCAAGCTACTTATTGAGCATGCACAAGTTGCTGTATCTCCAGGTGCAGGTTTTGGTGAAGACGGAGATGAATATGTCAGATTTTCTTTAATTGAAAATGAGCATAGAACGAGACAAGCAATTCGAGGTATTAAACATTTTTTATCTATGGAAATATAATGAAAACTCTTAAAGTTGGTATTTGTGGTTGGGGAAATGTTGCCACAGGTTTATATAAAGCTATAAATAATAATGCTGATGCTATTGAATTTAACTCAGGCGCTAGTTTATCTATTGAAGTGATTGGTGCAAGAAGAGACAATCCAAAATGTGATTCAGGCAAAACTTTAATCGAAAGGGATATTTTTGCAGTATTAGATCATGATATTGATGTTGTTGTTGAGCTTATAGGTGGTGTTGAGGTAGCAAGAGACCTTATTCTTAAAGCAATTAAAAAAAAGAAACATGTAGTTACTGCAAATAAAGCTGTCATTTACCATCACGGAGATGAGATATTCCAATCTGCCAAAGATTATGGAGTCAGGGTTTTATTTGAATCTTCAGTATGTGCTGGCACACCAATAATTAAACTGTTAAAAGAAGAGTTAGCAGCAAATAAAGTATCTAAAATTTCTGGAATGCTAAATGGAACTTCAAATTTTATTTTATCTAATATGGAAGAAGGTGGAGATTTTGATTCAACTTTAAAGTTAGCTCAGGAGGAGGGCTATGCAGAGCCTGATCCTACCTTTGATATCGAAGGTATGGATGCGGCTCATAAAATAGGCATACTTTCTTCTCTGGCCTTTGGGACATCATTACCACCCTCAGATTTCCATATAGAAGGTATTACCAAGATAAAAAAGAGTGATTTTTACTATGCCATGGATATGGGATATACAGTTAAACATCTTGCTGTAGCAAAATTACACAAGGGTACAGTTGAGCTAAGAGCTCATCCAGCACTTATAAATCTTAAATCTCATTTGGCTAATTTGAAAGGTGTTAGAAATGGCATGGAGATTGATACTGACTTAATTGGCAAGATACACATTGCTGGATCTGGAGCGGGACAAGAATCAACAGCATCAGGACTAATTTCAGATTTAGTTCATTTATGCTCTTCAGTTGATATTAATACTTCTGAGAAACAACTTAATAAAAAAAGCCCACCAATGTCAGATTTTTCTGAACTTATCTTCCAATATTATTTTTATATTGAAGCATTAGATATTCCAGGTGTTATGGCATCCATAACATCTCTTCTTGCATCAAGAGGGGTTGGTATTGAATCAATAGTTCAAAAAGAGGAATTAAATGGTGAAAGTGTTCCTATCATTTTAATCACTGATCCTTTTAAAGAGCAAGAACATGGCCTGTTAAGAGAAGAGATTTTAAATCTTAACTCTGTTAAAGCAATAAGATCAATTAGGATTGAAGCTGAATAAATATGCTATTTCATAGCACAAGAGGAAATGATTCAGGACGGACCTTTGAAGAGATTCTCATGCAAGGATTGGCAAATGACGGTGGATTATTCATGCCTGACATTTGGCCTCAAGTTGATTTAGAGCATTTAAAGACACTTAACTCTTTTTTAGACATTGCAAAATATATTGTTCCACTTTTTACGAAGTCATCTTTTTCAGATGATGAGGTTTTAAATATTTTAGATGAAACATGGCATGATTTCGGAAAAGAAAATCTCGCTGAAATTCATAAGTTAGATAATTCAAAGTATGTTTTAGAGCTGTTTCATGGACCAACAGCTGCATTCAAGGATTTTGGCCTTCAATTAGCTGCTGCTTTTTTTAATCAATCCTTAAAAAGGCAAAACAAAACTGCGGTAGCTCTTGGAGCAACTTCAGGAGATACAGGTTCGGCTGCAATCGATGCTTGCAAAAGATTTGACTCTATAAAAAGCTTTATATTATTACCAGATGGAAATATGTCTGAGGTACAACGAAGGCAAATGACAACGGTTGATAGCCCTAATGTATTTACATTAAGAGTGAATGGCTCATTTGATGATTGCCAATCAATTGTGAAAGAAGCTTTTAAAGAACGAAGTTTTTTAAAAGAAGATCAATTCTTACTTGCTGTTAATTCTATTAACTGGGTAAGAATAATTGGTCAGATTTGCTATTATTTTTACGCTTCCTTAAAAATTACAAATTATGATGAACCGCTTAATTTTTCTGTACCTACTGGAAATTTTGGTAATGTATTTGCCTGTTATTCAGCTCATAAAATGGGCATGCCTCTAAATAAAATTTTAGTAGCAGTGAATGAAAACAATATCCTACATAGATTTTTTTCTGATAATGATTATTCCAAAACAAAAGTCTCTGAGACTATCTCTCCGAGTATGGATATAAGTATTGCAAGTAATTTTGAAAGATTAGTATATGACTTTTATGCAGAAAGAGATTCAAAATTATGTTCAGACTTTTACACAAATTTTCCAGAATCACCAATTAAGCTTGAAACAAGTATGTGGAATAAATCAAAAGATATTTTTTTAAGCTACTGCGTTGATGACATTTCAACAATAGAAGCTATGAAGAATACCCAAAAGAAGTTTAACTATCTTATAGACCCTCATACAGCAGTGGCATCTGAAGCAGTTGGAAGAATATCTGAAAATATACGAGGCAAAGCAGTTATTTTATCAACAGCCCATCCAGCAAAATTTCCAGAAGTTATAAAGAGTGCAAATTTAACACTAGAAGATATTCCAAATAGCCTATCAGTTATATTTGATAATGAAGAAAGAGCATACAACTTTCCAGCATCCAAAGATCTAATTTTTGATTTTATAATAAAGAATAATTCTTAATATGGATTCAACTGAATTAAAGTCTGGTTTAAATGATCTGCAACTTCGCTTAACAGATATTAGAGAGGGTGTTTTTGACGTTTTATCAAAAGAAAATCGACTAAAACAAATTGAAGATGATCTTGCAAAAGAAGAAGTTTGGTCTGACTTAGAGTTATCACAAAAAATAAGTAAAGAAAAAACTGCTTTAGAGAAATCCTTAGCTTCTTTTAAGTCTGTAGAGGAGAAAGTTTCAGATGGGTTGATGTTTATTGATATCGCAGAAGAAGAGGGGGATGAATTATCTATAAAGGAAATTATTGAAAGTTTTCATGAAATAGAAAAATTAGTATCTGAGCTTGAGTTTAGCAAAATGTTTACCAACAAAATGGACCCTGCCTCTGCATACATAGAAATCCAATCTGGATCTGGAGGAACAGAAGCTCAGGATTGGGCTGAAATGCTTTTAAGAATGTATTCAAAGTGGTCTGAGGGTAGAGGTTTCGATATAAGTCTCATAGAGATATCACATGGAGAAGTTGCTGGTATTAAATCTGCAACTCTTCACGTTAGTGGTGAATACTCATATGGCTGGTTAAGAACAGAAACTGGAATTCATAGATTGGTTAGAAAATCACCCTTTGACTCTGGTAGTAGAAGACATACCTCTTTTGCATCGGTTTTTATATCACCTGAGGTCGATGATTCTATTGAAATTAATATAGTTAATGCAGATATAAGGGTTGATACCTATAGAGCTTCTGGTGCAGGGGGGCAGCATGTTAATAAAACTGATTCAGCGGTAAGACTTACTCACACTCCCACAGGTGTAGTTGCACAATGTCAAAGTGATAGATCACAACATAAAAATAAAGAAAATGCCCTTAAACAATTAAAATCTAAATTATACGAGTTAGAATTACAGAAACAGAATGAAGAAAGGCAAGAACTTGAGGAAAGTAAGTCAGATATAGGTTGGGGCAGTCAAATTAGGTCCTATGTTTTAGATCAATCTAGAATAAAAGATCTAAGAACAGGTTATGAAACTGGAAATACCGCAGCTGTACTAAATGGCGATCTTGATGAATTTATGAAAACAAGTCTAAAAGCAGGAGTTTAGATGTCTGAAGAAAATATTGGTGGTGAAGAAGGAATTATTGAAGAAAGAAGAAAGAAGCTTCAGCTTCTTAGAGATAAAAATAAAGCATATGCTAATGACTTTTTTAAAGAACATTATGCAAAATCCTTGCATGAAATAAATGATTCCTTTTCTAAAGAAGAATTAGAAAAAAAGAATATTACAGGAATTTCTGTTGCTGGCAGAATTGTTCTTATGAGAGTAATGGGTAATGCAAGCTTTGCCACGATAAGAGATACGAGTGGTGACATACAAATCTACGTAAGTAAAAATACTATTGATGTTGATCTTTACGAGGATTTTAAAACATGGGATCTTGGAGATATTATCGGTGTAAATGGTAAGTTATTTAAAACTAAAACAGATGAACTGACCATAGAAGCCAATGAAGTAAAGTTGCTTACAAAATCTATCAGGCCAATGCCGGATAAGTTTAAAGGCTTGGCAGATATAGAAACTAGATATAGACAAAGATATTTAGATTTAATGAGCAATGATGAGCCTAAAAAAGTCTTCTTAAATAGAACTAAGATAATAGAATCTTTTAGAACTTCATTGAAAGATAGATATTTTCTTGAAGTTGAAACTCCTATGATGCATCCAATACCAGGTGGTGCTATGGCAAGACCCTTTGTTACTAAACATAATGCACTAGATAGAGAATTATATCTAAGAATTGCCCCTGAGTTATATCTTAAAAGATTGTTAGTAGGAGGCTTTGAAAGAGTCTTTGAAATAAATAGGAGCTTTAGAAATGAGGGCCTGTCTACCAAGCATAATCCTGAATTTACAATGCTTGAATATTATGAAGCTTTTACAAGTCTCGACAATACAATTAAGTTTACTGAAAATATGCTCAAACAAGCATGTAATGAAATAAACGATAGCTTAAATATTTCTTGGGGTGAAGATGAAATTGATTTATCAAATTTTAGAAAAGAAAATTTAGCTGACCTTGTTTTGGAGCAGAATACTAATTTATCTATGAACGATATTGATCAAATGAAAGGAAACGAACTTTTAGAAATTTTTGAAAGTACCGTTGAAGAAAAATTAATACAACCAACCTTTGTGATTGGTTACCCTATTGAGGTATCTCCTCTATCAAGAAGAAATAATGAGAATCCTAATATTGCCGATAGATTTGAGCTATTTATTGGTGGAAAAGAAATTGCTAATGGATTCTGTGAATTAAATGATCCGGACGATCAGGCAGAGAGGTTTAAAGATCAAGTTAAAGCTAAAGATACTGGAGACAAAGAAGCAATGTCTTTTGATAGGGACTATGTAACAGCACTAGAGCACGGAATGCCACCTGCTGTTGGTGTTGGAATAGGAATAGATAGGGTTGTAATGATGATTACTAACCAAACCTCAATAAGAGACGTTATTTTATTTCCTCAGCTAAAATCCTAACTGTTTCCTGTAGGTATATCTTTATAAGGCAAACCTTTGTCCGCTCTTGCATCCTGAGGCAAGCCAAGAACTCTCTCAGCAATTATATTTTTAAGAATCTCATCAGTGCCACCTGCAATCCTAAGGCCAGGGGCTCCTAGCCAAGCATTTTGAAAGCTTTGAATTTCTGCATTGTCAGTTTTTAGCATTCCAGACATATCTAGTGAGTCCATTCCAAAATTACCAATATCTTGAAGCTTATTCGCGCTAACTATTTTAGTAATTGAAGCTTCTGGTCCTGGTGTTTCTCCTTTTGATAGTGCGGACATTGTTCTTAATTTAGTATTTTTTAAGCCATTAGCTTCACAATACCAATCAGCTATTGAAGATCTTACAGATCTATTATTAATTAGAGGTTCACCTATGTCATCTTGATTTTTAGCCCATCTAAAAGCTTCCTCAACATCAGCCCCATTAGCATCCCCAACAGCTAATCGTTCATTCATTAGAGTTGTAATAGCAACCTTCCATCCATCACCTATCTCACCTAGCCTTTGACTATCTGGAACTACAACATCATTAAAATAAACCTCATTAAAACTAGAGCCACCTGTTATCTGTTTTATTGGCTTGATATCAATCCCTGGAGATTTCATATCAATAAAAAAGAAAGTCATGCCCTTATGTTTGGCTAAACTTGGATCATGCCTAACAACCAAAATACCATAATCAGAAAAATGAGCACCAGATGTCCAAACTTTTTGTCCATTTATAATCCAATTATCTCCATCTTGAACAGCTTTACTCCTTAACCCAGCAACATCAGATCCAGCTGATGGTTCTGAAAATAATTGACACCATATTTCTTTACCTTCAGCCATGGGCGGCAAATATCTAGCTTTTTGTTCTTCTGAAGCATATTCCATCATGACTGGGCCACACATTCCTAATCCAATTTCAAAAATTCCTCTTGGAACATCAAATTTAGATTCTTCCTCAGACCATATAATTCTTTCAATAGCAGAAGCAGCAATACCTCCATATTCTTTAGGCCAATGTAACATTGCCCAGCCCGCATCATATTTCTTTTTTTGCCAATCCTTTGCAGCTTGAAGAAAATCAATATTTGCAAATTCATTTTTTTCAACACCTATTTTAAGTTTTGCATTTTTCTCTAACCATTCTCTACAATTTTTTCTAAAACTTGCCTGTTTGGGGTTATCTTTAAAGTCCATATTTTTCCTAGTTAATGTTTGATTTTTCTAAATTTGATACCAGCTTCTCTTTCCAATTTGAAAGAGAACCAATATTTAATGAAAGTAATTTAGATCTTTTATAAAAAAGGTGGCAATCATATTCCCATGTAAAACCATTACCGCCATGTGTTTGTATATTTTCTTTAGAGCATAATTGGAATGCCTTAGTTGAACTTACTCTTGCAGTAGCAGCTGCCACGGGTAGATCTGATGAATCAGATGATAAAGCCCATGCTGCATAGTACGAGTTAGATTTCGCTAATGTTATTGCAACATACATATCAGCTAATTTATGTTTTATCCCTTGAAAAGAACCGATTGGCTTTCCAAACGCATACCTTTCCTTTGCATATTCTACTGCCATATCTAGTGTTGCTTGAGACCCACCAACCTGCTCAAAACTAAACAAAACAGCAGCTTGATTAATTATTGATTCATATTGCTCCCAGCCATTATTTTCATCACCAACTAGCATACTTGGAGTACTATCTAACTCTATACAAAAATGCCCTCTACTATCATCTACAATTTCTTGTGAAGAGATTGTCACACCTTCATCAGAATGATCTATTAACCTCAAATCAACTCCACCAGAAGACTTACAAACAATAATTGAATGTGTTGCTATGCCTCCATCTGGAACAGCAATTTTCTTACCAATAATTTTATTATTAGAAACTTCAGTAGTAATATTAGAAGAAGACGGCGCTAAAAAGTCCTCAGTAACAGCAAGCGTTCCAACAATCTCGCCACTTACAAGTTTTGGAAGGATATCTTTTTTAAGATCTTCACTTGCATATTTTATAATTGTTTCAGTAAACAAATATACAGATGATGAGAAGGGAACAGGCGCAAGAAACCTGCCTAACTCTTCAGCAATAACACAAAGCTCTAAATGACCAAGTCCAAGACCATTAAATTCTTCAGGAATTCTTATACCTGTCCATCCCAATTCAACTATTTTTTGCCATAATTCAGAATCTATAGACTCCGACTTATCTAAAACAGACCTGCATCTTTTAATACTGTTTTCTTTGGCAAGAAATTTTTTAGCCTCACTTTGAAGAAACTTTTGATCATCTGAAAAATCTAAATTCATATAAACTCTTATTAGTTATTGTAAAATATATAGTATGTTACTTTTTAATTATAATTTCTAATGAATAAAGATATCAGACCAGATAAAACATCTCCAGCTTATTTAAAGAATAAAAATTCTGGCGGTCTATTTAAAGGTTTTCTCTACGTCTTGTTGTTTATGAGCATTCTCAGTCTAGCTATATGGCAAAATTATAGTTCTAGTTCAACTAGCTCTAAAATTCAATCAACTGAAGATAGGCTAGCAATTATTGAAGAACAAATGAATATTGCAGATGAGGTTAATAATGACTCTCTCACAGATATATCCTCCTCAATACAATTTTTAGATAAAGAAATAAGAAAGCTTTGGGATTTAAGCAATAAAAGGAACAAGATAAATATTTCTAAATTGAAAGATTCAAATAATGATCTTAAAAAATCAATTAAGGAAATCAATCAATTGCTATCAGAACATAAAATACAAATAGATACGAACACATTATTTATTAATGAAAGCGAACCGTTATTAAATAACCTTAAAAATATAGAAATTAAATTGAAATCACTTGAGACTCAACTAATGCTTCTAGATGATTCTGTTCAGGCTTTAAATAATTATAAAAAACAACTCAATCAATCAATATTAGAAATTCAAACTGAAATGTCATTGATGGATCAAGAGTATAAAAAAATAGATATTGAAAATTGACAATGTCATTATAAATGTTAGTTTGATATGAGTATGAATAGGACTTTTTTACAAGTTTTTCTCTTATTAGCTTTTATTCCTTTAGCTATATTAGTAGGTTATGGGGTTTTAGTTGTTGCCCCTATATTTTGCTGCTTCCTGGCAATTAATTCTTATAAGTTTAAAAATTATAAAGAAATGTATATTTGGATGGGCGTTGGGGTGCTATCATTTTTTCTAGCACTTTATATGTTAGGAGTCATATGATTATAAGAGGGGTTATATTATCAGTTTCAATTATCTGGCTTATTACTGGATTCGTAACATGCCTAACACCAGGCGTAAATAATATTTTTCTTCCAGTAGAAGTTACAAATCAGGATCAGGCAATACTCATAAGATCAATATCAGGTATTTTTATCGGTCTTGGATATCTTTCAACTAGATTTGTATTTTCATCATCAAGAGTGCAAATTGGAAATGTATTATTATCTATATGTTCATGTGCTATTTTTTCAAAAATTTGTAGTTTTATTTATGATGGTATAACCACTCATTCACTGTTAGTTTTTTCTATTTTAGTTGTTTATGGCTTGGGACTTTATTATCTGCAAAAGAAAAGAAAAAATGAAATTGACTATAACTTGTAAATTATATAATTAATCTTTCCATACTATATTAATAGTCTATATAATGCTTCAATCCGGGGATGTGGTGGAACTGGTAGACACGCTTGGCTTAGAACCAAGTGCCGAAAGGCGTGGGGGTTCGACTCCCTCCATCCCTACCATTAACAATACTGAAGTTAATTTCTAACATAATATATATAAATATAAGCATTATAAAATGTTGACATTTACTTCGTTGCTTGTATTCTTCAACCGGTTTATAATGAAATCAGCCTATAAATAAGCATTTTAGAGAGGAAACTACAATGAAAAATGTAAAGCTAATAATGTTAATGTTAATTCCATTTGTTCTCGTTTCGCAAGAAGTTGAGGAAGTGATAGTAACAGCTAACAAAAAAGAACAAACACTACAGGATATTCCAATGAATATATCTGTTATTTCCGAGGCTTCACTTGAAGAGCGAGGTATCAATAATCCAGAAGACTACCTACGTACTCTAGCTGGTGTATCTACTCCAGGTGGCTCTAACTACTATACTTTCAGGGGGTTAAACACTTCTACTTCGCAGCGTTCATCTGGAACCTCAACTACATACGTAGATCAAGTGAGTGGATCTTTGATGGGTTTATTTGATGTGGAAAGAGTTGAAGTTTTAAGAGGACCTCAAGGTACTTTATATGGTTCTAATGCTATTGGCGGAACAATTAGATATATAACAAATAAGCCAGATTCTTCTGCTGCATATGGAAAAGTTAGAGTAGGCTATGGTTCAAAAAGACTTGCTTCTGATCCTGAAACAACGATTGAGGCAATGTACAACTTACCAATTTCAGACTCCTTAGCTTTAAGAGCTGTTTATTCACAATTAGTTTCTCCTGGCATATATAAAAATATCCAAACTGGAAATACTGTTGGTGAAGAAGATGACTCACAGTTAATGTTAACTTTAGGATTTAATGATGGTGGAAATCTTAATGGTTTCATTAGATATTTTAGTGCTAATAATAAAGCATTTGGTATTTTAGAACCCGGTCAA
>Ga0102815_10001854_pt1 | contig 13103 bp, 11 predicted proteins | sample ColrivemetaGS759_FD_79113 | JGI IMG/M metagenome (GOLD analysis project Ga0102815, IMG submission 79113) | Estuarine microbial communities from the Columbia River estuary - Ebb tide ETM metaG S.759 | ecosystem: Environmental > Aquatic > Marine > Intertidal zone > Estuary | place: USA: Columbia...
GAGAAAACTGATGGACTTCATGTGGGTGAAAACGCCGCTGGGGCGCTGGCTGAGCTGGTACGGTTTACACCAGCACGAGGTTATCCCGGTGCACCAGTTCCTCGTCGCGCTGGTAGCCCAGCAAGCCCTCGATCAGGCCCGACGGTGAACCCATAATACGCCGGGTTTCATCGGCACTGTAATTGACCAGGCCGCGGGCGATCTCACGGCCGCTGCTGTCCCTGCAGGACACCATGTCACCGCGGGCGAAGCTGCCCTGCACTGCTCGCACACCCACCGGCAGCAGGCTGCGCCCTGATTCGCACAGCACCCGTACCGCGCCATCATCGAGCTCCACACTGCCCTGGATTTGCACCATACCCGCCAGCCACTGCTTGCGCGCATTCTGGGGCTGCTTGCCGGTACGCAACCAGGTGCCGGCATTGTCGCCGCCGGTAATCGAGGCAATAACCCCCGGCACCCGACCCGAAGCAATAACCGTTTCGGTACCGGAACGCGCGGCCAGCCGGGCCGCCCGCAACTTGGTGACCATACCCCCGCGCCCGAGCACACCACCCTCCCCGGCCATACCGTCGAGCCGGGTATCGTGAACATCGCACTGCTGTACCAGTTCGGCATCGGGGTTGCGGCGCGGATCTTCCCGGTACAGACCCTGCTGGTCTGTCAGCAGTAACAGCGCGTCTGCATCGATCAGGTTGGCCACCAGCGCCGCCAGGGTATCGTTGTCGCCAAAGCGTATTTCCTCGGTAACCACCGTGTCGTTTTCATTGACGATGGGCACCACACCCAGCCGCAGCAGGGTTTTGAGGGTACCGCGGGCGTTGAGATAGCGATCCCTGGCGGTCACATCGTCGTGCACCAGCAGGATCTGGGCGGTAGCGACACCGTGGCCCTTGAAAGCATTCTCATAGCTTTGCACCAGCACCGACTGGCCCACCGCGGCGGCAGCCTGTAACTCGTGCAACAGATGCGGCCGACTCTTCCAGCCCAGCCGCACAATACCGGCCGCAACGGCGCCACTGGACACCAGCACCACCTCGCAACCGCGCTCGCGCAGCGCCACCAGTTGCTCCACCAGGTTGGCGATCACCTGCTCATCCAGGCCCCGGCCATCATTGGTCAGCAGGGCACTGCCGACCTTTATCACCCAGCGCCGGGATTCCGCGATTTCAATCCGCTCAGCCATGAACGTGCCTAGGGCGCATATTCCACCTCAACGTCATAGTCGTCGTCATCGAAATCATCGTCATCGTCATCACCACCGCGATGCTCACGGCTCTCCCGTGCCTCGCGACGAAACTCGGCACGCAGGTCAGCAATACGCTTGCGGGCCTCCTCCTGCATGGCCATCTGCATGGCGTGCTCAGCCTCGGCCAACTCAGGCTCGGCGGCCTCCAGCGCCCGGCGCTCTTCCAGGTAGGTCATCATATCGGCGCACAGGGTATCGGTACCCACGCCCTTGATGGCAGAGATTTCATACACCGGCCCCTGCCAATCCAGCGCCTTCAACACCGCTTTGCGGCGCTCGGCAAAGGTATCCGCGTCCACCAGGTCACTCTTGTTAAGCACCAGCCAGCGCTCCCGCCCGGCCAGGGTCGGGCTGAAGCCCTCCAGTTCACGAATGATCGACACCGCCGCCTGGGCAGGATCGGACTCGTCATAGGGCGCCATATCCACCAGGTGCAACAGTATCCGGTTGCGGGTCAGGTGGCGCAGGAAGCGAATCCCCAGGCCGGCGCCTTCGGAGGCACCTTCGATAAGCCCGGGTATGTCCGCCACCACAAAACTGCGATGGGACTCGACCTTGACCACGCCCAGGTTGGGCACCAGGGTGGTAAAGGGATAGTCAGCCACCTTGGGACGAGCGGAGGATACTGCCCGGATAAACGTGGATTTACCGGCATTGGGCAGGCCCAGCAACCCAACATCTGCCAGCACTTTCAGTTCCAGCTTGAGATCGCGCACTTCGCCCTCGGAACCGGTAGTGGTCTGCCGCGGGGCCCGGTTGGTGCTGGACTTGAAGCGGGTGTTGCCCAGTCCATGAAACCCGCCCTGGGCGACGATAAGCTGCTGACCCGCTGCCGACAGGTCTCCCAGCACTTCGCCGGTGTCTTCATCGAGCACGGTGGTACCGATGGGCACTTTCAGGATCAGGTCTTCTCCGCCCTTGCCGGTACAGTTGCGGCCGCGGCCGGATTCCCCGCTCTCTGCCCGGTGCACCCGCTGGAAGCGGAAGTCCACCATGGTGTTGAGGTTAACGTCGGCTTCCACGATGACGCTACCGCCATCGCCACCGTCGCCACCGTCGGGGCCGCCTTTGGCAATGTATTTTTCGCGGCGGAAGCTCAGGCAGCCATTGCCGCCTTTGCCTGCCACCACCTGGATACTTGCCTCATCTACGAATTTCATTGGCTTTCCATTGTATTAATCGCCGGGTCCGGGGACTCCGGGCTGTTGGTCGACAGTATATCTAATATCTGTCTTGTATTTTTCTTTGTGGCGACTTTCGCTGGTTCAGGGCTTTTTTCGGTCAAGTGATTCTTTGTGTCGTGCTATGCCCCTCGCCACGGCCATGCCTACACACTTTCCTGGACCCGCCGTAAATCCGTCCATGGAGGCTTGGGTTCGGCATCCATGCCTCACACAGTCCAGGAAAGTGTGTAGGCATACCCGCGGCTACTTCAGTTCATATTCCACAAATAGTGTGCGAAACAGCTGCTGGTAAAGAGTACTCGAGGTGAGGGTTCCGGGTATGGGGTAGCCCCTGCCGGACCGTGTGAGGCCATGGATGGCCGATCCCGAGCGCACATGGATGTGCTTGTAGCGTGTCCGGCAGGGGCTACCCCATGGCCGGGACCCGTCTTACCCGCACCCAACCAAAAAACCAAATCGAAGCAACAACAACCAAAAAAAAGCCCCGTCCAAAGACGAGGCCTTTTGATCTACCTGGAGTTAGCGCAGACTCAGGCGCTCACCACCTGGACGAACTTGCGGTTGTTGGGGCCCTTGACCAGGAACTCCACCTTGCCGTCCGCAGTTGCAAACAGGGTATGGTCCTTGCCGATACCTACGTTGGGGCCGGCGTGGAAACGTGTGCCACGCTGACGAACGATAATGCTGCCTGCCAGGACTGATTCACCGCCAAAGCGCTTCACGCCCAGGCGCTTGCTTACCGAATCGCGTCCGTTACGAGTACTACCACCAGCTTTCTTGTGTGCCATTGTTCAAACCCTCCTTTAGGCCGAGATACCAGTAATCTTCACCTCGGTGAACCACTGGCGATGGCCAGTTTCCTTCCGGTAGTGCTTGCGGCGGTTGAATTTAACGATTTTGATCTTCTTGTGACGACCGTGGGCAACCACCTCGGCGGTTACCTTGCTGCCGGCAACCACGGGGGTGCCGATCTTGACGCTGTCACCACCGCCAACCATGAGAACCTTGTCGAACTCGACAGTTTCCCCGGTAGCGGCATCAATTTTTTCCAGCTTGAGGGTTTCGCCCTCAATAACGCGGTGTTGCTTACCACCGGCTTCGATTACTGCGTACATATCTCGCTCCGTTGAGTTAGCCTGCTCGCAATTTGAAAAAAACCCTTATAAATCAAGGGGGCAAGAGCCAGGCACTAACAGTTAATTTACACTGGCAACCACCACAGGCGTTCGCAGCAGGGGCCAGAGGGCGGCGATTTTACTGAAATCCACCGCCAACAGCAAGGCCTGTTCGTTTATAAAAACAAGGACTTATACCAGACCTGTGCCCTGCTGCCGGGCATCCAGTGGTGGCTTGACAGTCCGGGGGGCGCACCCTAGCATGCGCGGGCACTTTCACATCCCTTTTTATCTATGGAAAAAATACGCCTCACGGTCGCCACTGAGTTTGAGCGGGTCAACCAGCTCATCGTGGAACAACTCCATTCCAATGTGCCGATGGTGGAAAATGTAGGCCACTATATCGTCGATGCCGGCGGCAAGCGCCTGCGGCCGCTGCTGGTATTGCTGACCGCCTCCGCGCTGGGCGGCTGCGAGGCGGCCCATATCAAGTTCGCCGCCATTATTGAATTTATCCACACGGCCACGCTGCTGCACGATGATGTGGTGGATATCTCCAGCCTGCGCCGGGGCCGGCCCACCGCCAATGCCGAATTCGGTAATGCACCCTCGGTGCTGGTGGGCGACTTCCTGTATACCCGCGCCTTCCAGTTGATGGTGCAGCTGGCCGACCTGGATATTCTCGACCATATGGCCGACACCACCAATACCATCGCCGAGGGCGAGGTGCTGCAACTGACCCGGGCAGGCCAGGCCGAGACCACCGAGGCCCAGTACCTGGACGTTATCACCCGTAAAACCGCTATCCTGTTCGCCGCGGCCTGCTATGGGGCCGCCACCCTGGCTGGTGCCGACACCCGCACCCGGGAGGCCATGCGCGAATTCGGCCTGAACCTGGGCATCGCCTTCCAGATGATCGACGATGTCCTGGACTATGAGGGTGACCCTGCCACCATGGGCAAAAACGTGGGCGACGACCTTACCGAGGGCAAGCCCACCCTGCCCCTGATCCATACCCTGCGCGAGGGAAACGCCGACGAGCAGGCCCTGGTACGCCAGGCCATTACCGACAAAACCGCCGAGCAGATTACCGGGGTGGTGGCTGCCGTGCAGCGCTGCGGCTCGCTGGATTACACCCGCAGCCAGGCCCGGGCCTATCACGACCTGGCCATGGCGAGCCTGCAACAATTGCCACCCAGCATCTGGCGCGATGCCATGGAGCGGGTCACCCACCTTTCCATCAACCGGGATCATTGATCTTACGCATTGCGCCGCCCAACCACGGTTCATATACTCAAAGCCACATTTGTTTCCACACCCCAATAGGGTCCAGTGATGGCGTTCCCACAGCTTCTGAACACCCTTCCCGCCTATCCCGTTTTACAGGCCCTGGCGGAATCCCTGCAGAGCGCATCCCTGGTCCAGCTCTTCGAGGAAGACGCGGCGCGAGCCGATGATTTCACCCTCGCTGCAGCCGGCCTGCACCTCGATTATTCCAAGCAGCTGCTGAGCCAGGAGGCATTGGCGACGCTGCTGCAGCTGGCGGAACAGGCCGGACTGGCCGGGCGCATCGAAGCGCTGCTAAGCGGCGAGCGGGTCAATAACACCGAGGACCGGCCCGCCCTGCACAGCCTGTTGCGCGCCGCGGCCAGCCCCGCAGGGCTGGAGGCTGATTTCAAGGAAGTGCAGGCCACCCGCGAACGCATGCAGGCATGGGTAGAGCGTCTGCATCGCGGTGAGCTCAAGGGCTATTCCGGCGAGGTGATTACCGACGTGGTCAATATCGGTATCGGCGGTTCGGACCTGGGGCCACGCCTGGTCACCGAAGCGCTCAAGCCATTCCACGGCCCCATCAGCTGCCACTATGTGGCCAACGTCGACCCGGCGGACCTGCAGGACACCCTGCTGGAACTGGACCCGGAGAGTACCCTGTTCATCGTCTGCTCCAAGTCGTTTCGCACCGAGGAAACCCTCACCAACAGCCTGGCCGCGCGCGAGTGGCTGCTCAACGCGGGCGCCGCAGCAAAGGACATACACAAGCACTTCCTGGCCATCACCACCAACCTGAAGGCGGCTGCCGAGCTGGGGATCAGTGCTGAGAACTGCCTGCCCATGTGGGACTGGGTGGGTGGGCGCTACTCTGTGTGGTCGGCGGTTGGCCTGAGCAGCGCGATCGCCATCGGCTGGGATAATTTCGAGGATTTCCTGGCCGGCGCCCGGGGGATGGATGAACACTTTGGCAGCAGCCCCCTGGCCGGCAATATGCCAGTGCTGCTCAGCCTGCTTGAGCTGTGGTACTGCAACTTCTTCGACGCCGGCAATCACGTGGTGCTGCCCTACGACAACAGCCTGCAGCGGCTACCGGATTTCCTCCAGCAACTGACCATGGAAAGCAACGGCAAGCGCGTCAGCGCCGATGGCGAGCCTCTGGGCTATGCCACCGGGCCGGTGCTGTGGGGGTCTGCCGGCACCATGGGCCAGCACTCCTTTCACCAGTTACTGCACCAGGGTACCCGCCTGTGCCCGGCGGATTTCATCCTGGTGCTGACCACCCACACCGGTATGCACCGGCAACACCGGCAGCTGGTGGCCAACTGCCTGGCCCAGAGTCGGGCACTGATGGTAGGCCGCTCACTGGAAGACGCCGAGACCGCATTGCGGGGCCGGGGGCTGACACCGCACCAGGCCAGGCAGCTGGCACCCCACCTGGCCATGCCCGGCAACCGGCCCAGCAGCGTGATCAGTATGCATGCGCTGGACCCTGCCAGCCTGGGCGCCCTGCTGGCATTGTATGAGCACCGTACTTTTTGCAGCGGCCAGCTCTGGGGTATCAATCCCTTCGATCAATGGGGGGTGGAACTGGGTAAGGAAATCGGCACTCAAATCCTGGCGCAGCTGGATGGGAATGCCCAAGGTAAGGCGATGGACCCGGCCACCGAGCGGCTGATAACAGCGTGGCGCAAGGCCCAGTCCTGAGCGAGCGCGTGCGAGCACCCGGCGAGAGGGGGATCAGCCGTCGATAAGCGCCAGTAGCTCACCGGTCTTTGCCGCCATCAAGGCTTCATCAGCCCGGCTTTCAACATTCAGGCGCACAACCGGTTCGGTATTGGACATCCGCAGGTTAAAACGCCAATCCCCCATGTCCATGCTCAGGCCATCCACGTGCTCAATACTCAGCGCCTGCTCACGGTACTGGTCTTCCGCCCGCGCCAGCACTGCGGCAGGGTCATCAATGGTGCGATTGATCTCACCACTGCAGGGGTAGGCGGCCACGCGCTGGGCTACCAGGGTAGACAGCGGCTGGCCGCTGGCACAGATCAGGCCGGTCACCAACAACCAGGGGATCATGCCGCTGTCGCAGTAGGCGAAATCGCGGAAATAATGGTGGGCGCTCATCTCACCGCCATACACGGCATTTTCCTTGCGCATGCGTTCCTTGATAAACGCGTGGCCGGTTTTGCTCTGCACCGCCTCCCCGCCCAGCGACTCGACAATGTCGATGGTATTCCAGACCAGGCGCGGGTCGTGCACCACCCGGGCCGGCCCCTGCTGCTTGAGGAACGCCTCGGCCAGCAGGCCTACCACGTAATAGCCCTCGATAAATTCGCCGCTCTCATCAAAGAAAAAGCAGCGATCAAAATCCCCATCCCAGGCAATACCCAGGTCGGCATTGTGGTCGCGCACGGCCGCGATGGCCGCCGCGCGATTTTCTACCAGCAGCGGATTGGGCACCCCGTTGGGAAAGTTGCCATCGGGCTGGTGATGCAGTTTGATAAATTCGAAAGGCAGGTGCGGCTCCAGCAGGTCGATTACCCGGCCGGCGCCACCGTTACCGGCATCCACAACAATTTTCAGGGGCTTGAGCGCCGCCACATCCACATAACTGAGCAGGTGCTCCACATAGGCTGCAGCGGTATCCAGGGGATGTAATTGCCCGGCTTTGGCTGCCGGCACAAATTCATCCTGCTCCGCCAGTGCCTTGATATCAAACAGGCCGGTATCACCGGAGATGGGGCGGGACTCCTCGCGCACAAACTTCATGCCGTTGTAGTCCTTGGGATTGTGGCTGGCAGTAACCGCCACCCCGCCATCCATACCGGCATGGGAGGTCGCAAAATAGATTTCCTCAGTACCACACAAGCCAATATCGTAAACATCCACCCCCTGCTCGAGCAGGCCCGCCACCAGGGCTGCCTTGATCGCTTCACTGGTCAGGCGAATGTCATGACCCACGACCACCTGGCGCGGCTTGACCACCTCGGCAAAGGCGCGGCCGATCCGGCGGGCAATTTCCTCGTTCAACTGGTCCGGGATACGGCCGCGAACATCGTAGGCTTTGAAACAGGTAATTTCTTTCAACACGGGCTCCGCTTACTGGTCTGAATAGATATGTTCGTAGACATAGTTGGTGGCCTCCACAAAGCCCGGTACGCTACCGCAATCGAAACGGCGGCCCTTGAATTTGTAAGCCATGACACAACCGCGCCTGGCCTGGATCTGCAGGGCATCGGTGAGCTGGATCTCGCCGTTGGCGCCGGGCTCGGTTTCGCGAATAATATCGAAGATGTCCGGGGTGAGGATGTAGCGCCCGATAATGGCGAGGTTTGACGGCGCATCCTTGGGATCAGGCTTCTCCACCATTTCATCCACCCGGTAGATACCATCCCTGAGGCTCTCCCCGGAAATCACCCCGTATTTGTTTACTTCATCCGCCGGGACTTCCTGGATTGCGACTATCGAGCAGCGAAACTGTTTGTACAGCTCGGCCATCTGCGACAGCACCCCGGGCCCGTCATTGATGCACAGGTCATCTGACAGCAGCACGCCAAACGGCTCGTTGCCGATCAGCGCCTGGCCGGTAAGGATGGCGTGGCCAAGGCCTTTCATTTCCCGCTGGCGCACCATGGTAAACACACCCTTGTCGAGTACGCTGCGGATACTCTTCAGGTAGGTTTCCTTGCCGCTGCCGGAAATCTGGTGCTCCAGTTCGTAACTGATATCGAAGTGGTCGGCGATCGCCCGCTTGCCGCGGCCTGTCACCATGGCACAGGTGGTCATCCCGGCCTCGATAGCCTCCTCCACCCCGTATTGCACCAGGGGCTTATTGACTATCGGCAGCATTTCCTTGGGCATGCTCTTGGTAGCTGGCAGGAAGCGGGTTCCATATCCCGCCACGGGAAACAGGCATTTGGTGATCATGGCTTGAACCTCCTTGTCAGCGGGCTATTTGCCGCGGCCATATACATCTTCATAACGTACGATATCATCCTCGCCCAGGTAGGCGCCGGATTGCACCTCGATAAGCTCAAGGGGAATACGACCCGGGTTGGCCAGGCGGTGTTTGTGGCCAAGCGGGATGTAAGTGGACTCATCCTCCCCCAGCATGAACACTTTGTCCTCACAGGTGACTTCTGCCGTGCCCGACACCACTACCCAGTGTTCGGCGCGATGATGATGCATCTGCAGCGACAGGGTCTGGCCCGGGTTGACCACGATGCGTTTCACCTGGAAACGCTCCGACACCACCAGCGATTCATAGGAACCCCAGGGGCGATAAACCCGCCGATGCAGTGATACCTCGGGGCGCTTCAGGTCTTTCAGGCGATTGACGATGCGCTTGACGTCCTGCACTTTCGAGCGGTCCGCGACCAGGATGGCATCGGCAGTTTCCACCACCACCAGGTTGGCGACACCGGTAGCCGCCACCAGGCGTGAATCACTACGAAAATAACTGTCGCTACAGTTGTCCAGGATAACATCGCCTTTACAGACATTGCCGTCATCATCGCGCTCGGCCACTTCCCACAATGCCGACCAGGCGCCCACATCACTCCAGCCACAATCCAGTGACACCACAGCGCCGGCGTCGGTTTTTTCCATCACCGCGTAATCAATACTGATGCCGGGACACGCCGCAAACGCCTGGGCGCCGGGGCGCACAAAATCCAGGTCAGTGGTGGCTTCCGCCATTGCCTGCTCGCAACAGCTGAGGATCTGCGGGGCATGAGTACCCAGTTGCTCGATGTAGGTCGCGGCTTGCAACAGGAACATACCGCTGTTCCATAAATAATTACCGCTGTCCACATAGGCCTGTGCGGTGGCCGCATCGGGCTTTTCAACAAAGCGTTCAAGATCGTAGAGGTCGGGGTCCAGTGCAGCGCCACACTTGATGTAACCGTACCCGGTCTCCGGACTGGTGGGAACTACCCCAAAGGTCACTAACCGGCCCTGTTGTGCCAGCGGCACCGCTTTGCTGACGGCGTCCGCGAAAGCATCGACATTCTGGATCAGGTGATCAGCCGGCAAGACCAGCAACAATGCATCAGGATCAGTCTTGAGCGCCTGGATTGCAGCCAGCGCCACCGCCGGTGCCGTATTGCGTCCCTGGGGTTCGAGAATCATCGCGCTGGTGCCCAGGCTGACCTGGCGCAATTGTTCTGCCACCATAAACCGGTGCTCTTCATTGCACACCACCAGTGGCGGCGCCTCCTCGAGCCCGGAGGTGCGTCGCAGGGTTTCCTGCAACATCGATAATTCGCCTGCCAGGGGCAGGAACTGCTTGGGATGAGACTCTCGGGAGACCGGCCAAAGCCTGCTACCGACACCACCGGAAAGAAGTACGGGTGTTAACATTGAAATCCTGTATCGCCGCTGCGACGGCTATGAAAAATGCGTGTTTCGATTATTATCCGCAGTGCCGGATATAAGGTGGCGCCCAGTTTAGCGGATGCCCATATGCTTGGCTACCAGCGCACAACAGACTGTGATGCCGCTCACCCACGCGCCCGCTCCGGGCTCTTTTACGCTGGACTTGTGAGCCCCAGCTATTAGAATGATCGGAACTCCCGGAACCTCGCGCTGTCCCCGGCCATGCCGCCTGCTGCCATTCGGGCTTTCAGGTGTACAGCAAAGCAACACAGGACGCTTCATGACTGCAAAGAACTCCTATGACAAGGCCGAATTGATCGCCTGCGGCAACGGCGAACTGTTTGGCCCTGGCAATGCCCAGCTCCCGGTAGACAACATGCTGATGCTGGACCGCATCGCCCACATCAGTTCCGAGGGTGGCCAGTTTGGTAAAGGCGAGATCATTGCTGAACTGGATATCCACCCGGACCTGTGGTTCTTCCAATGCCACTTTCCCGGTGACCCGGTAATGCCCGGCTGCCTGGGCCTCGACGCCCTGTGGCAACTGGTGGGTTTTTTCCTGGGCTGGCGGGGCAATCCCGGCCGCGGCCGCGCCCTGGGTTGCGGCGCAGTCAAATTCAGCGGCCAGGTACTGCCGGACGCATCCAAAGTAGTCTATAACATCCAAATACGTCGTGTTATCGAGCGTAAACTGGTAATGGGCATTGCCGACGGCACTGTCTCGGTGGATGGTCGCGAGATCTATAGCGCCTCCGATTTACGCGTCGGCCTGTTCAAATCAACAGAGTCTTTTTAATCCTATGACCAGACGAGTAGTAATAACCGGGCTGGGCATTGTTTCCTGCCTGGGCAACGATGCTGCCACCGTGACGAGCTCCCTTTATGAGGGCCGCTCGGGCATAAGCCAGCGCCAGGAACAAATCGATGCCGGTATGCGCTCCTTTGTTGCCGGCGCGCCTGACATCGACATTCCCTCGCTGATTGACCGCAAGCAATTGCGCTTCATGGGCGACGCCGCAGCCTACGCCTACATCGCCATGCAACAGGCCATTACCGACTCCGGCCTGGACGACAGCGCTGTGTCCAACGTACGCACCGGCATTATCGCCGGCTCCGGCGGTGCCTCGGCGGCGATGCAGGTTGAAGCAGCCGATATCCTGCGTGAGCGCGGCCTGCGCCGGGTCGGCCCCTACCGGGTCACCCAGACCATGGGCAGTACGGTATCTGCCTGCCTGGCGACACCGTTCAAGATCAAGGGCGTGAATTACTCCATCTCCTCCGCCTGCTCCACCAGCGCGCACTGTATCGGCAACGCCATGGAGCAGATCCAGCTGGGTAAGCAGGACGTGGTTTTTGCCGGCGGTGGTGAAGAACTGCACTGGGCCATGAGTTGCCTGTTCGACGCCATGGGTGCACTTTCAACCAAGTACAATGACACCCCCGAGCGCGCCTCCCGCGCTTACGATGCTGATCGCGACGGCTTCGTTATCGCCGGTGGTGGCGGCATGCTGGTGGTTGAAGAACTGGAACACGCCCTGGCCAGGGGCGCGAAAATTTACGCCGAGCTGGTAGGCTTTGGGGCCACCTCCGACGGCTATGACATGGTCGCCCCCTCTGGTGAAGGCGCGGTGCGCTGCATGCAACAGGCACTGGCTACCGTGACCGGGCCGGTCGACTACATCAATGCCCACGGTACCAGCACCCCGGCTGGAGACATCCAGGAACTGAAAGCGGTGCGCGAGGCCTACCGCGAGCGGGACCATATCCCGGTGGTAGGCTCCACCAAGTCCCTGTCGGGCCACTCCCTGGGCGCCGCCGGTGTGCAGGAAGCCATTTACTCCCTGCTCATGCAGCAGCAAGGTTTTATCGCAGCCTCCGCCAACATCGACAACCTCGACCCTGAAGCTGAGGGACTGCCCATCGCCCTGCAGCGCCAGGACAAAGTCGATCTGCAGCGGGTCATGTCCAACAGCTTCGGTTTTGGCGGCACCAACGCCTCGCTGGTGTTCCAGAAGTACACCGGCTAGGGCCCAATACCCCCGGGCGGGCCGATCCGGACCCGCCTGTTTTTCCTACACACCGCTTTTTCACCCCCTGATTTTCACCTCATTGCCGCTTGCATTCGCCCTTTTGCCGGACTACTGTATATTCATACAGTATATTACCGGAATGGCAACGAGACAGAGAGGCAGCCACCATGAATGAAATGCTCGAACAGGTTATCAACCGCCAGGACACCTGGCGCGGCCGTCACAGCCACTTCCAGCAATACAGTCATTCCGCCAACAACGACCTCTACCAGGGTCTGGGGGGCTTACCCACGGGCTATGCCAGCCTGGATACCCGGCTGCAGCAGGGCGGCTGGCCACTGGAAAGTACCATCGAGGTATTGAGTGACGGCAACGGCCTGGGCGCTATGGGCCTGTTCCTGCCGGCCATGGAGAAGCTCAGTGAGCAGGGGCGCTGGCAGGTTTTTATCGCCCCGCCCTATATCCCCTATGCCCCCCTGCTGGCGGCCAGGGGCATCGACACCCAGCAGATCCTGCTGGTACATCCGCAGAACCGCCAGGACCTGCTGTGGAGTACCGAGCAGGCCCTGCGCAGCAGTACCTCCAGCGCCGTATTCAGCTGGCTGGGCGCGCAGCAATACAGTTACAGTGAGCTGCGCAAGCTGCAGCTGGCCGCCGCCAGCGGTGACAGCCTGGCGGTATTGTTTCGCCCCAACCAGGCGGCACAAGGCCACGCCCCAGCCAGCCTGCGCCTGCAGATGCGCGAATACCGCAAGGTGCATATCCTCAAGCAGCGCGGTGGCAACCAGGGCATTGATGTGACCCTGCCCGAGGCAGAGGATGTACCCGGGCAGCCCCAGCTGTGGGAGCTGCCAAGCTGGCCACAACAATGCCAGCA
>Ga0102815_10001857_pt1 | contig 13099 bp, 12 predicted proteins | sample ColrivemetaGS759_FD_79113 | JGI IMG/M metagenome (GOLD analysis project Ga0102815, IMG submission 79113) | Estuarine microbial communities from the Columbia River estuary - Ebb tide ETM metaG S.759 | ecosystem: Environmental > Aquatic > Marine > Intertidal zone > Estuary | place: USA: Columbia...
GGCAGCCACGCCCAAGCCAGCCCCATCGACGGCGTGCATCTGGCTCCCGAAACGCACCAAACCTTGGGGCACGCCATCGCTGAGGCGGTGAAAACCCTATAGCCGACCAGAACGCCGCAACCGCCAAAGGAACACCGCAATGTCCACCCATGGCTACGATCAAGGCCGCCTAAACCTGCCCTTTGTTGGCATCTGCACCTTTGGCAAATACCCCTATGTGCAGGACTGGAACACCATCGACGCCGACGTCGCCGTGATGGGCGCACCCTTTGACGCGGGCACCCAATGGCGCTCCGGCGCACGCATGGGGCCACGCGCAATCCGCGAAGCCTCGACGCTGTTTTCCTTTGGCCACGCGGGCGCCTATGACCATGAGGACGACATCACCTACCTCGACCCCGCCAAAACCCGGATCGTCGATATCGGGGACGCCGACATCATCCACACAGACACGATGCAGAGCCACGCCAATATCGAATACGGCGTGCGTAAAATGCTAGCGGAAGGGGCGATCCCGGTGGTGATCGGCGGCGATCATTCGGTGAATATCCCCTGTATCAACGCGTTTGAGGGCCAAGAGCCGATCCATATCGTGCAAATCGACGCGCATCTCGATTTCGTCGATGAACGCCACGGTGTGCGCTACGGCCACGGCAACCCGATGCGCCGCGCGGCTGAGAAACCCTATGTGACGGGCCTGACGCAAATCGGCATCCGCAATGTCTCGTCTACGGCGCGCGACGGCTATCAAGACGCGCGCGCCATGGGCTCGGATATCCTCTCCGTGCGCCAAACCCGCAAACTGGGCACCGAGGCCTTGCTCGACCGTATCCCGGCGGGCGCACGGTATTACGTCACCCTCGACATCGACGCCTTCGATCCCTCGATTGCACCCGGCACCGGCACACCCAGCCACGGCGGATTTCTCTACTATGAGGTGCTCGAATTGCTCGACGGCCTCGCCCAACGCGGCGCTATTGTTGGGATGGACCTCGTCGAAGTCGCCCCCGACTATGACCCGACCGGAAGCACCTCGACACTGGCGGCCCAGATCTTGATGAACACCATCGGGCGCATCCTGCACCACCGATGAGCTGATTTCACAGGTCGGAATTTGAGGTTCCGTGGCACAATGAAGCGACAATTTGACTAAATTGCCCCCATCTTTGTGCCAAAAATATCCTGGGGGTGAATTGGCGCAGCCAAGAGGGGGCAACGCCCCCTTTGCCAAACAGCCACCCCAAGCACCCAAAAAGAAAAAGGAGGGCCAAAGCCCCCCTTCCCCAATTTCAAGTCACGCTTTGGATCAAGCCGACGCCAACCGCGCCGCAACGTTGTCCCAGTTGACCAACTTCTCAAGGAAGTTGCTCAGATACACAGGGCGCTTGTTGCGGAAATCGATGTAATAGGAATGCTCCCAAACATCACAACCCAGCAACGCGGTCTGCCCAAAGCACAGTGGGTTCACGCCGTTTTCGGTCTTGGTGACCTTCAGCCCGCCATCGGCATCGCGCACCAACCAGCACCAGCCGGACCCAAACTGACCGGCGCCCGCTGCAGCGAAATCATCCTTGAATTTCTGCACCGATCCGAACGACTCAACAATCGCGGCGTCCAACTCGGATGGCATCGCATTGCCGCCTGGCCCCATCATCTCCCAGAATTGGGCGTGGTTCCAATGCTGCGACGCGTTGTTGAAAATGCCGTTCTGCGCGACCGAGCCTGCCTGATAGGTGCCGGTCACGATCTCTTCCAGCGACTTGCCTTCCCATTCGGTGCCAGCAATCAGCTTGTTGCCGTTATCGACATAGGCCTTGTGGTGCAGATCGTGGTGATATTCCAACGTCTCTTTGCTCATCCCCAGCGAAGCAAGGGCATCATGGGCATAGGGCAGGTCAGGCAGGGTAAACGACATATCGGTCCTCATTGGTTGGTTGTCCCGTTGAGGCTAATAAGGGTCTAGAGCCACCAAAGGTCAAGCCCGTCACGACAGTTGTAATGGGGGTAGGGTGGGGTTTTACCCCACCGCTCGTCATCAGGGCTTCGGATGGTCGTCATAATCGCCGCGCAAGATGCGCTGGCTGTCGCCCTCGGGGTCATCATATTGGCCACGCCGCAGGGTCCACCAGAAGCCGCCCAGACCGACCAGCCCTAACACCAAGGAAATCGGGATCAGTATCGCTAGAATATCCATCGTTCCTCGCGCCCTCGCCCGCTCTATTTCAACCGCAGTGAATTCAACGCGACGGTAATCGACGACGCTGACATTGCCAAGGCGGCGATCAACGGCGAGGCCAGACCGACCAGCGCAATCGGCACGGCGATAATGTTATAGCCAAAGGACACCGCGAAATTCTCGCGGATACGGCGCACGGCCCGCATGGAGACCCTCTGCGCCTCGGGCAACGGGGCCAACGAGGTGCCCAGCAGCACGATATCCGACGCCACGCGCGCGGCGTCCAAGGCAGAGGCCGGCGAGATCGACACATGCGCCGCCGTCAGCGCGACCGTGTCGTTCAACCCATCGCCGACCATCAAAACCTTGTGGCCCTCGGCTTGCAATGCGTTGATCGCGTCGGCTTTGTCTTGCGGCAGCGCCTCGGCGCGCCAGTCGTCGATCCCCAAGCGCGTTGCCAACTCGCCAACCGCGCCAGGCACGTCGCCAGAGATCAGGATCACGGTTTTGCCCTGCGCCTTGAACTGCGCGACGACCTCTTCGGCGCCATCCCTGAGGCGATCAGCAAAGGTGATCGCACAAGGGTCGCGCCCACCGATCGAGAGATAGGCCGCCGTCACCTCCAGCGCCTCAGCCCCGACCCAATTCGCCCGACCCAAACGCACGCGCTCACCGTTCCACAGCGCCTGAACCCCGTGTCCCGGGACCTCGGCAATGTCTGTCAACAGCGCTGGGATCACGCCTTGCGCGCGGGCGGCACTGGCCAGCGACATCGCCAGCGGATGCCCTGAGGCCCCACCCAAAGCCGCCGCGACCTCTAGGTCTTGGGGCGTGAGGTCGCCCAGATTGACCGGCTCCGGCGTGCCCATCGTCAGCGTGCCGGTTTTGTCGAACACGACGGTATCAACCTCGGCCAGTCGCTCCAGCGCCGACCCGTCCTTGATCAACAAACCAGCGCGGAACAGTTTGCCGGACGCGGCTGTCACCACGGCAGGCACAGCCAAACCAAGCGCGCAGGGGCAGGTGATGATCAGCGTCGCCGCCGCGATGTTCAGGGCATAACGTGCGTCGCCGCCGGTCAGATACATCCACACCAGAAACGCACCAAAGGCCAAAACATGCACGCTGGGCGAATAGAGCCGCGCGGCGCGCTCGGCCAGCGTCGTATATTTGTTGCGCGCATTTTCCGCCACCGCGACCAGATCGGCCATGCGGTGCAATGAGCTGTCTTTGCCCGCCGCCGTGACGCGCACGGTCAGCGGCCCTGTCAGGTTCACGGCCCCCGCCGAAACCACCAAATCGGGGCCTGCGAAAACCGGCAGCGTTTCGCCGGTCAGAAGCGAGCGGTCGATCTCGGACGTGCCTGCGATCACCACGCCATCCACCGGGATGCGCCCGCCGGGGCGAACCAGCACCAGATCACCAATCGCCAACGTGGCAACCGAAACCGTTTCCTCGGCTGTGCCGTTCAGCCGGATCGCGCGCGGCACCTCAAGGGCGGCCAATTCCTGCGCGGCAGAGCGCGCCACAGCACGGGTGCGGAAATCCAGATAGCGCCCGGCCAGCAGGAAGAACGTCAGCATCACAGCCGCATCGAAATAGGCGTGATGCCCGCCGTTCATCGTCTCATAAAGCGACATCCCGGTGGCGAGGATAATCGCCAGCGAGATCGGGAAATCCATGTCCAGACGGCCCGCACGCACCCCGGCCAGCGCCTTACGAAAGAACGGCTGGCCCGAAAAGGCCACCGTCGGCACGGCAATCGCGGCTGAAATCAGGTGGAACAGATCGCGCGTGGCATCCGTCGCCCCGGACCACACCGCCACTGACAGCAGCATGACATTCATCATGCTGAACCCGGCCACGCCCAGCCGCATCAACAGATCGCGGCCTTGTTTGTCGGTTTGGGTCATTGACAGCGTGCCGGGGTCCAGCTCGTAGGCCGGGTAACCCAGTGTCGCCAAGCGTTCGATGATCTGCTTCGGTGTGACGTCGATATCGGCATCAACGGACACGCGGCGCAAGGTCAGGTTTAACCGCGCCGAGCGCACACCCGGCATCACGTCCAGATCCCGCTCAACGGTTGAGATACACAGCGCGCAATGCGCGTCGGGCACCGATAACATGATCCGCGCGCCCTTTTCAGCCTCCGCCGCCGCCGCGCGTTCCAGCGCCGAGGGAGTCGCCAAACAGGCGGGGCAGGCAGAGACAGAGGGGGCGTCCATGGTGTCGGTCATATCGTATCGGTCATTCTGTGGCCCTTAGCGGTGATGGATCAGCCCAAGGCGCTGGGTGAATTCGGTGCCGTCCTCGGCCAGTGCCTCGATATGCAAGTTCCAATTGCCATAATCGACATCAACATCCGCGACATAGGCCCCATCGACCAGCTGCAAGTCAGGAACGAAATCTTCCCGCGCGGTGGTCGGACGGCCCAAGGCAACCTCAAGCGAGGACACCGCAGCCGCCGAGCCGTCAGCATCGGTGATCTGCAAACGAAGCTGGCCGCCGGTCAGATCAGCCTCAGTTGTCCAGCCCAGCGCACGTTGGCGCGCTTGGCGGTCGTTGAAGCCTTGGCTGGCAACATAAGAGTTGCGCACCTCTAGGCCGGGGAAGGTATCAATCGCGACATAGGCCATCACGAGGTTCACACCGATGATAACACTGAACGCCCCCAGCGTGATCATCAAGACCCCGCGCCCGGTTAGTTCACGTCCACCCGATTGTGCCATTATTGGCCCCTTCCGTTAAAGACTGTCGGGCCGTAAACCCGCTCTTCTGAGCCTGTCACCGACACCCAAATCCGCACCGGAGTCGTGGCATCAGCGGATTCTGGCGTGTTCGGATGTGCCGTCAGATACACACGCTGGTTCAACTGCTCGTCTGGCCCAACCAAGACAGATTGCCCGTCGATACCCTCCATTGTCAGGTCAATCGTATCGAGTTCTGCGACCGACAGGAAGAACTCTCGAGGCTCTTGGTTCATGTTGCGCAACCGAATGTCATAAGCGTTGCGCACCGAGCCATCGGCCAGCACCACATGCGTCGGGTTGCGGATCGGCGAGATCGACATATCGACATCCGTGCGCAGGAACAGCGCGAGCAGCAGGCCCAGACCGATCCCCGCCCAGAGCACCGTGTAAACGATTGTCCGGGGGCGGAACACGTGCTTCCAGATCGACTTCGGCGCTTGGCCCTCACGCTCGCGGATTTCGTCGGTCAAAGCCATATAGCCGATCAGGCCGCGTGGCTTATTCACTTTGTCCATCACATCGTTGCAGGCGTCGATGCACAGGCCGCAGGTGATGCAGGCCAATTGCTGACCGTCGCGGATATCAATCCCCATTGGGCAGACGTTCACGCAGGCCATACAATCGATGCAATCGCCCAGCGCCTCGGCATCCGCGCCTTTGCGGTGCTTGCCGCGCGGCTCTCCGCGCCAGTCGCGATAGGCGATGGTGATGGTGTCTTCGTCCATCATCGCCGCCTGAATGCGCGGCCACGGGCACGCATAAATGCAGACCTGCTCACGGAAGAAGCCGCCGAACAGAAAGGTTGTCAGGGTCAGTATGACAATCGTGCCGACGATGAGCGTGTTCGCCTCAAAATGCAGCAAGTCGCGCAGCAAGGTCGGCGCGTCGGTGAAATAAAACACCCAAGCACCACCCGTCGCCACACCGATCAGCAACCAAACGAGCCATTTCAGCCCGTATTTGCGGATTTTCTCGAACCCCCATTTCTGCCGATGCAGACGCAGGCGCGCGTTGCGATCGCCCTCGATCCAACGCTCAACGAGAATATAGAGGTCCGTCCAGACGGTCTGCGGGCAGGCATAACCGCACCACACGCGACCCAGCGCCGAGGTAAACAAGAACAGCCCGATCCCGGCCATGATCAAAAGCCCCGCGACGAAATAGAATTCGTGGGGCCAAATCTCGATCATGAAAAAGAAGAAACGACGGTTCGCGAGGTCAACCAGAACCGCTTGGTCCGGCAGAACCGGGCCACGATCCCAGCGAATCCAAGGCGTTAGGTAGTAGATACCTAAGGTGAACGCCATCAGCCACCATTTGAGATTGCGGAACGCACCAGAAACACGGCGAGGAAAGATCGGCTCACGCTTGGCGTAAAGGCTGTTGTCGTCGGACGAACTCACGGAATCGCTCCTTATCGGGGGTCTTAAGCGTGAATTGCACGCTAACCTTAATCCAGCATTGACTTGAATCAATAATACGGATTCAAAAAGCGGGTTAAGAGCGACAAAGGCGCGCATCGGCAGGACTGGCCGAGCACGCCTTTGACGGTATTATCGACTGCACCAGACCCCGGGAAACGCGCGAACAGGATCGGGGCTGGTGCAGCCACTGGTGCCCCGATTGCTCGGAGCGCCAGATCTGTGTGGGGTCTACTGGCCGCCGCCCAATTGGTGGACGTAGGCCGCAACCGCGCGAATTTGCGCTTCTGGCAGACGCTCGGTGAAGCCGGGCATGATGCCGAAACGGGCATTCATGACAGACTCGCGGATCGTCTCGGCGTCGCCGCCATAGAGCCAGATCGCATTGTTCAGCGCTGGTGCACCGGCATAGATATCGCCTTCACCGTCGATGCCATGGCAGGCCGAACAGTTGTAGTCGAACACTTCGATACCGGCTTCGGCCAAGGCTGCATCATGGGGCTGACCCGAGATGTTCAGAACGTGGTTCACGACCTGATCAATCTCATCGGCGGTCAACAACTCATCACGACCAAAAGCAGGCATTTCCGACCAACGCGCATCCGGGAAGTCTTCGTTGCGGATGCCGTAGGTGACGGTCAGCTCGATGTCATCCAAGGTGCCGCCCCACATCCACTCATCGTCGAGCAGGTTAGGGAAGCCGCCAGCTTGCACGCCTGCCGCACCAGCGCCGTGGCACTGCGAACATTGCGCGCGGAACACGGCGGCCCCGGCGTTGACAGCAAAGTGCTGAAGCTCGGCATCGTCGGCGATGGCGGCCATATCGGCTTCCATCAGGCGATCATACCAGACTTGGTTGCGCGCATCGACGGTGGCGATCTCGGCGGCGACTTCTCCGCGGGTCGAGTAGCCCAGAATGCCGGTCGTTGCTGAGTTGATCAGCGGCCAAGCCGGGTAGAAGATCATATAGATCACGGCCCAGATGATGCTGATATAAAAGGACCAGAGCCACCAACGCGGCATCGGGTTGTCGAACTCTTCGATCCCGTCCCAAGAATGGCCCGTTGTTGGCGGATCGCCCTTGTTCTTTTTGTTGGGTTGAGCGGCCATTAGCGTGCTCCTTGGCTGTGACCATGGCCCGAGGAGGGGGCTTCCGCCCCGTCCTCTGCCGGTCTGTCGTCATTGCGAAAGATCATCGACGCCGTTTCAGCATGAACTGACTTGCTGCCGGGCCGGAAAGCCCAGATCACGATGCCGATAAAGAAGAGGGTCATGAACAGCAGATACCAGCTGTCCGCGAACTCTCGAAGAAGGGTGTAAGTTTCCATATCCCTCCCCCCTTAGCGGCTTGCGTCGCGCACGAACGTGCTGCGATCAACCAAGGTCCCGATCATCTGCATGTATGCGATCAACGCATCCATTTCTGTCAGTTCGGGCTGACCATCGAAGTTGCGCGTTTGAGCCGAGTGATACCGCTCCAGCAATCCTGACGTATCAGCGTCGGGGTTTGCTTGGGCCAAGAAGTCGGCGCGTGCGGTTTCCATCATCTCATCGGTGTAGGGCACACCGACAATTTGATAGGCGCGCAACAGGTCGGTGATATACTGCCCGTCGATTTCTTGGTTCAGCAAGAAGCTGTAGGTCGGCATCACCGATTCCGGCACAACGTCGCGTGGGTTGACCATATGTGCGACATGCCACTCGTCCGAATAGCGGCCACCCAGACGGGCAAGGTCAGGCCCGGTCCGCTTGGAACCCCATTGGAACGGGTGGTCATACATCGACTCTGCGGCCAGCGAGTATGGTCCGTAACGCTCGACTTCGTCGCGCATTGGGCGGATCATTTGGCTGTGACAGTTATAGCAACCCTCGCGCACATAGATCTCGCGACCCGCGAGCTCCAGCGGTGCGTAGGGGCGCATGCCTTCCACCTCTTCGATCGTGTTCTCAAGATAGAACAAAGGCACGATCTGCACGAGGCCGCCGATGGTCACCACCAGAAAGCTGAGGACCAGCAGAAGGGTGGCGTGCGTCTCGATTTTTTTATGGTGATCTAGAATTCCCATGTCACCCTCCGTTATTCGGCGGGAACCGCGGACGCAGCAGCGGGCTTAGCTTCGCCCACGCTGGTCACGGTTTTCCACAAGTTGTAGCACATGATCAATGCGCCGGTCAGGAACATCGTCCCACCCAAAGCACGGACAACATACATCGGGAACTTAGCGCCCACGGTGTCTGCAAACGAGTTCACGAGGAAGCCTTGCGCGTCAACCTGACGCCACATCAGACCTTCCATGATCCCGGTTACCCACATCGAAGCGGCATAAAGCACGATACCAATCGTCGCCAACCAGAAGTGCCAGCTTACCAGCGACAGGCTGTAAAGGCGCTCACGCTTCCACAGCTTTGGCACGAGGTAATACAGCATCCCGAAGGTGATCATCCCATTCCAGCCCAGCGCGCCCGAGTGCACGTGACCAATCGTCCAGTCCGTATAGTGCGACAGCGAGTTCACAGCGCGGATCGACATCATCGGACCCTCGAAGGTGGCCATACCGTAGAAGCCCACGGCAACAACCATCATGCGGATCACCGGATCGGTGCGCAGCTTGTCCCATGCGCCAGACAGCGTCATCAGACCGTTGATCATACCACCCCAAGACGGCATCCACAGCATGATCGAGAAGGTCATGCCCAGCGTCTGTGCCCAGTCAGGCAGCGCGGTATAGTGCAAGTGGTGCGGACCAGCCCAGATATAGAGGAAGATCAGCGCCCAGAAGTGGATGATCGACAGCTTGTAGCTGTAGACCGGCCGCTCTGCCTGCTTGGGGATGAAGTAATACATCATGCCAAGGAAGCCAGCGGTCAGGAAGAAGCCCACAGCGTTGTGGCCATACCACCATTGAACCATGGCCGATTGCACACCGGACCACAAAGGCACCGAGTCCGAGCCGAAGAACGACACCGGAATATGCACGTTGTTCACAAGGTGCAGCATGGCGATGGTGACGATGAACGACAGATAGAACCAGTTTGCCACATAGATATGCGGCTCTTTGCGCTTGATCAGCGTGCCCATGTAAATCAGCAGGAAGGCGACCCAAACGATGGTCAGCCACAGGTCAGCGACCCACTCTGGCTCAGCGTATTCTTGGCTTTGGGTCGAGCCCAAAACATAGCCGGTTGCGGCCAGCAGAATGAAGATCTGGTAACCCCAGAACACAAACCACGACAGATTGCCGCCAAACAGACGCGCCGCCGAAGTGCGCTGCACAACGTAGAACGCCGAGGCGATCAGCGCGTTACCCCCAAAGGCGAAAATCACCGCCGAGGTGTGCAACGGCCGCAGTCGGCCAAAGTTGGCGTAGCCGCCTGTTAATTCTAGGTTTAGGTCTGGAAAAGCCAGCTGAAAGGCAATGACAACGCCAACCAGAAAGCCAACGACCCCCCAAAAGGCCGTCGCGACCACGCCGTAGCGCACCACTCCATCCAGATATTCTCTTTGGTTGTGAACCGTTTCACCCATATGGCGAATTTGCCATAGGAAAAATCCCGCCGCGGCCAACATGAAAATAACCATGTGAACCAGATAGGCGAGATCGCGCGCGTGACTTGCTGCATAGGCAGCGATCACTGCGACTGCGGCAAGCACGATCAGCTTGGCGTAATCCCACATTGTTTGCGTCCCTTCGTTCGAATTATAGGCGTTTCCCACGACTCAAATCAGAGTCGGGCCTGTCGCGCCGTTGTCCTTATCGCTTGCCAAAGTTGCCAAAACCTTGATTCAGGTCAAGTCCGCGTGATCAACCTCTAGGTGCGCACTTGATGGAAATCAATGCGACCCTTGGTCTTTGCTGCGCAGACTGCCAAAGTAATGGTCGCACGGGCGGCCAACTCTGGAGGCAACCATGGATTTCAAATCAATCGTCACCTTTCTCGGCAGCGAGGCTGAGATGTCGGCGACCTTGCCGGCAGCACTGGAATTATCGCGGATGCATGACGCGCATCTGACCTCGTATTCGTTGGGTGTCGATATGACCCCGGCGGGCGGGTTTTATATGGGCGCATCGCCGATCTTGTTGCAAGAAACGCTGGAACGCGCACAGGCCGAGGCCGAGCTACTTGAAGAAACCGCGCGGAAACTGTGCAACAATCAAGCTATCCGCTGGGGGGCTGAATCTGCGGTGGTGCAATTCGGTGGCCTGCCCGCGCTGGTCGGTTTGCGGTCGCGGTTCTCGGATCTGGTGATCCAGACCAGCCCCTACGCAGACGGCGCGCTTCCAACACAAGAAGCCGTGCTCGAGGCCGCTCTGTTCGAGGGGCAAGCGGCGGTTCTGGTTCTGCCAACGGGCCGGATCGCGCCTGAATTCGGCAAGCGGGTTGTCGTCGCTTGGAACCAATCCAACGAGGCCCTGTCCGCCGTGCGGCGCGCCCTGCCGATGCTGCAAGCCGCCGAGCATGTCTCGGTCGCTGTCGTCAATCCGCCCACCCATAGCCCCGAACGCTCGGACCCCGGTGGGCTGCTGACCCAAATGCTGGCCCGCCACGGTGTCCGCGCCGAGGTTTCGGTGCTGGCCAAGACCATGCCGCGCGTATCAGACGTGTTAATGCGGCATGTCGAAGACATCGACGCCAGCGTTCTGGTGATGGGCGCTTACGGCCATTCGCGCCTGCGTGAGGCGATTTTGGGCGGTGCCACGCGCCATGTCTTAGAGACCGCCAAACAGGCCGTTTTCCTCGCACATTGATCGCGAGCGTTGATGCGTGATGGGTGATTGCTGTTTCGGGATCTGTCGGCCAGTTTTGAAACTGGTCGGCAGGTCCCACTGGTCGGCAGGTTCCGGCGCGTCGCTGTTCCTTACGAGAAGCTACAACTGCCCCTGTAATCGACAGCATTTTCGCAGCGCGCAAGCCGCGCAGGGATGACTGGATGCCCGCCTAAAAAGCCGGTCGGGGCGCTCTCTCGTCAGCAGCGCTTAAGCGGTTAGCTCGCCGTAACGGTCCAAAGCGTCTTGCAGGCTTGGTGCGTCATCAGCCAATTGACCGCCCGTTTCTTGGATCGCAGCCCGCGTGGCACCCACAACATCCAAGTATATTGCAGCCCCCGCCATATCGCCGCCCTCCATCGCTTGGATCGCATAGGCCATATAGGTCGAATAAACCTCTAGCTGTTCGGCTTCAGTGATATTCGCGATCGCTTCCACCCAGGAGTCAAAGTTTTGAGCGCCCGTTTCAGACAATGTTTCATAGCTGAACAGATCGGCAATCCCGTCCGTCCCGCCACTGCCCAAGGCGCCCAATGAGACGACCGAGGCGCTAGACAGTGACCCATTGATGTCGTCACCAAGATCAACAACTCCGGTGCGCACAGCGGCGACGGTTGCAATTCCAAGCCCGACAATCGCCGCCGCAAGGACCGTCCAATCGACCGTTACCGCGCCGCTTTCGTCTGAAAGAAAGTTACCAATTTTCATAGCCTTAACTCCGAAATATATGGTTAACAATTGATGAATATCGTGTGCATCCATTGCGGCTAGAATTGGGCGGATCAGCGGTATCATAGGGAATTTCATACACTCACGGGGCGGTCTGCCGTGCCCAATCGGCCCGGCACCTGCGGCGCGCTCTTGCCGATTCATTTCACCAAACGGTCAAAAACCTTGCTGATAATGCCCCGTGCGCCCACCATGCCTACTGAGTCGCAACCACAACAGAGAGAGAACCAGATGACCCGCTTATCCCGTCGCTCATTCTTGCTGTCCACGACCGCTGCCGCTGGTCTGGTGATGATCCACCCGTTCTCGGCGCGCGCCAGCGCAGGACAAGCCCATTTGCGCATTCTGACCACCACCGACCTGCATTGCCACGTGCAGGCCTATGATTATTACGGCGACCGCGCGAATGACACGATGGGCCTGTCACGGACGGCCTCGATTGTTACCGAGATCCGGGCCGAGGCCACAAATACGCTGACGGTTGATAACGGCGACTATTTCCAAGGCAATCCGATGGGCGACTATATGGCCTATTCGCACGGCATGTCCGAGGGCGATCTGCACCCGATTATGGCCGCGATGAACACGCTGGGCTATGACGCGGGCACGCTGGGCAACCATGAATTCAACTATGGCGTCGAGTTCATGGACCTTGTGAACGCAAAGGCCGAGTTCCCACAGGTCTGCGCCAACTTTGCCAGCAGCCTCGGCGCGACCCCGCTTGAGGATGCCCTGCACCTGCCGCCTTATGTGATCCTCGACCGGATGCTGACCGATGGCGCAGGCGAAGAGCACCCGATCAAAATTGGCATCATCGGCTTCCTGCCGCCGCAAATCATGCAATGGGACCGCGCGCATCTGCACGGGCGCTTTGAAACCCGTGGCATCGTCGAAGCTGCCGAAGCGTGGGTGCCGCAAATGCGCGAAGAGGGTGCCGATCTGATCATCGCCCTGTCGCACTCGGGTATCTCAGATTCGCCCTATGACCCGATGATGGAGAACGCCTCGCTGTATCTGGCGGGTGTCGAAGGCATCGATTGCATCGTCTGCGGCCACCAGCATCAGGTGTTCCCGTCGTCCAGCTTCGAGGGCGAAGGCATCGACAATGAGCGCGGCACGTTGATGGGCAAGCCCGCCGTGATGGCCGGGTTCTGGGGCTCGCATCTGGGCATCCTTGACCTGATGCTGATGCGCGATGGCGACGGTTGGGCAATCGACACCTCGGAAAGCAGCACGCGCCCAATTTCGCAGCGCAAC
>Ga0102815_10001863_pt1 | contig 13071 bp, 15 predicted proteins | sample ColrivemetaGS759_FD_79113 | JGI IMG/M metagenome (GOLD analysis project Ga0102815, IMG submission 79113) | Estuarine microbial communities from the Columbia River estuary - Ebb tide ETM metaG S.759 | ecosystem: Environmental > Aquatic > Marine > Intertidal zone > Estuary | place: USA: Columbia...
AAAGTTTATTTTAAAGTATTAAACAATGATTAAGAAATGTTTTTTAATATTTATTGGAATTATATGTGCGCTACTTGTAATTATATCATTTCCTTTTTTAAAAGAAAATAACTCCATTATTATTCCAAAAAAACTAAATCTCAAAAATGGTGATTTAATTTTACGTTGTGGAATATCGGCAGCAAGTTATGCTGTTCTTTTAGCCGATTCGAAAACTGAATTTTCTCATATAGGTATAATTAGTATTGAAAATGACATTCCTTATGTAATTCATGCAGTTCCTCATAAAAACCCATACATAAAAAAAGATAAGTTACTAGAATTTTTAAATGGTAAAAATGCATCAAAATATGCTATTTACAGAACAAATTTTAATGAAATTATTTTAAAAAAAGTAGTTTTTGAAGCACAAAAATTTTATAAAAACAAATGCATTTTTGATACTAATTATGACCTCAATACAGATACAAAATTGTACTGTACAGAGCTTATTTTAAAAGCATTTAAAAATGGTGGCATTTTACTAAAGATAACAACAAATGAACTGAATTATGGAATTGGCAAACACAACATCATATTTCCTTCAGAATTTACTAAACCTCCTATTTTCAAAAGAATAATTTAATAATATAAATAATAATTTAAAACTGTAATTATGAAAAATTCAACAATTTACAAAACACTCATTTATTTAATAATTATTTTTTGTTCATTTTCCTGTAGCAATGCAATTACTTCAAGTTCACCAGGAGATTCAATTGTAAAAGCTTATGATTTTATGAAAAACAAACAATTTGAAAAAGCTTCAAAAATGTATGTTACACGTGACGGAAAAGAATTTTCAGAACCTGAAACACAAAAAATGGAAGGTTTAGCTGCCATGGCTTATGAACAACATGAGAAAAAAGATGGAGTAAAAAATATTGAGATTCAAGAAGAAACAATTTCTGAAGACGGCAACTCTGCCAAAGTAAAATATATCATTCATTTCAAAAACGGAGATAAAGATAATGAAACAACTAATCTTCTAAAAATTGATGGGAAGTGGTTTATTAAAGTTTAACTATTAATTATAGAAACTTATAATAGTTTTTCTTCACAATATTAAAAATTGAATCAAAATATTCCAATAAAGTAAATTTCGCATTCAAATTGAGCTTGTCGAAATATTTTAACTAATTCTTTCAGAATGGGTTTCGACAAGCTCAACCTAACAAACATAACAATTAATTCTTTTAAGCCAGCCTTTTTTTAGAGTTTATCTAATCAATTTTTTATACTTAATTCGTTTTGGCATTAAATCTCCACCTAAACGTTTTTTCTTATTCTCTTCATAGTCCGAGAATGAACCTTCAAAGAAGTACACTTGAGAATTACCTTCAAAAGCTAAAATATGGGTACAAATTCTATCTAAAAACCAACGGTCGTGACTAATTACTACTGCGCAACCTGCAAAATTTTCCAGACCTTCTTCCAAAGCACGTAAAGTATTTACATCCAAATCATTAGTTGGCTCATCTAATAATAAAACATTCCCTTCTTCACGTAAAGTCATTGCTAAATGTAACCTATTTCGTTCACCACCTGATAATGTTTCAACCTTTTTATTTTGATCACTACCAGAGAAATTAAAGCGACTTAAATAAGCTCTAGAATTTACTTGTTTTCCACCCATTAAAATCAGTTCCTGTTCATCTGAAAAGTTTTGCCAAATTGTTTTATCAGGATTTATATTAGAATGACTTTGATCTACATAAGCTATTTTTGCAGTATCACCAACTATGAATTCTCCTTTATCAGGTACTAATTCATCCATAATCATTTTAAAAATAGTAGTTTTTCCAGCCCCATTTGGACCAATAATACCAACAATTCCTGCTTGAGGTAAATTAAAGTTTAAATCTTCGTATAATAATTTATCTCCAAATGCTTTTGAAACTCCTTTTGCCTCTATAACATTGGTTCCTAAACGCGGACCATTTGGAATATAAATCTCCAGCTTTTCATCTAATTGCTGTTGATCCTGACTCATTAATTTGTCATAATTTTTCAAACGTGCCTTTTGCTTGGTTTGACGCCCTTTTGCACCTTGACGCACCCATTCTAATTCTCGTTCTAATGTTTTTTGTCTTTTTGAGGCTGTTTTAGATTCTAAAGCCAAGCGCTTAGACTTTTGATCTAACCAAGAAGAATAATTTCCTTTCCAAGGAATACCTTCACCTCTATCTAATTCTAAAATCCAACCAGCAACATTATCTAAAAAATACCTATCGTGAGTTACTGCAATTACAGTTCCTTTATATTGTTGTAAATGATGCTCTAACCAATGCACTGATTCAGCATCCAAATGGTTCGTTGGTTCATCCAACAACAAAACATCTGGTTCTTGTAAAAGCAATCTACATAAAGCAACCCTTCTACGCTCACCACCAGATAAATGTTTAATCGGAGTATCACCATCTGGAGTGCGTAATGCATCCATGGCAATTTCTAACTTTGTATCTAATTCCCAAGCATTTGCAGCATCAATTTTATCTTGTAAAACAGCTTGCTGTGCCATAAGTTTATCCATTTTATCAGCATCTGAATATACTTCTTCTAAACCGAACATGTCGTTTATTTTATTGTATTCATCTAAAATTGCAACTGTTTCAGCAACACCTTCCTTTACAATATCAATCACAGTTTTAGAATCATCTAGTTGTGGTTCCTGAGATAAAAAACCAACTGAATAACCTGGTGCAAAAACAACATCACCTTGGTAATTTTTTTCAATTCCAGCAATAATCTTCAATAAAGTAGATTTTCCTGAACCATTTAAACCCAAAATCCCAATTTTAGCTCCATAAAAAAAGCTTAAATAAATATTTTTTAAAACAGGTTTGTTAGCACCTTGATAGGTTTTACTTAATCCTGACATTGAAAAGATTACTTTCTTATCGTCTGACATAATTATATTGTATTAATTTTATTAGTATCTGGTATTTGGTATTTGGTATCTAGTACTTTGTATTTAGTATTTTGTACGTATTTGAACTTGAGATTGCCTCTATCTTATTTTTAATTGAACAAAAGCTTCGACTCCGCTCAGCCTCCCTGTACAAGGCCTAATCTTAGATTTTAAATCTATAGATTTCCAGCTCTCCAAATATTAATTCCCTTTTTTTGCTGTTAAGTGGTTTCTTTACCCTTAAACTTTCAACTTTTAAACCTTTAAACTTTTAAACTATAACTTACACTCTTCCTTTTAAAGCATTAAATACCCAGGCAATTGCAAAAAATCCGATTCCAACAGATGCAAATCCCCAACCTGCTATTTCATTGTATCTAAAAGCACCAAGTGCAATAAGCCCCAATCCAACTATTATCATTATTGCTGTAGCCCAAGCTAATACTGTATTTTTATTCATTTTCTATTTTTTGTTTTGGTTAATTATCTTGAAAAGATATTTGTAGGCTGCAAATATCGTAAAATAAAAATGAAAACCATAAAAAAACACTCATATACCTATGAGTGTTTCCAAATTTGTGGATAAAAACAGATATTAAAACTTCATCGGAACTTCAATAAATAATAATTCTGTTTTTTTAGTTGCAAGTAGCTCAAATTCAATTGCTTGTTCAATTCCAATGGCATCCCTTTTATTTAAAACTGCATTTTGCAATGAAATACTACCTTCAATAACCATAACATATACTCCATGATTTTCTGATTTTAGCTTATATCTAAAATTTGAATTTTCATTTAAATCAATTCTTGAAATTTGTGCATCTTGATGAATTTTTAAACTTCCATTTGTTATTTCATCAATAGATGAAACCAAAACTTGAAGTTTATTTTTTCTTTCTGAAGCTTCAAACTTTTTTTGATCATATCTTGGTTCAACCTGTAGTTTGTTAGGAATAATCCAAATTTGAAATAAATTTATGGGATCAGTTAGAGAATTATTCATTTCTGAATGTTGCACACCCGAACCAGCTGACATCACTTGCACTTCCCCTGTTTCAATTGGAATCCATTTATTACCCATAGAATCTCTATGTTTTAATGAACCTTCTAATGGAATTGTAATTATTTCCATGTTCTCATGCGGATGCGTTCCAAAACCCATTCCAGCATCAATTGAATCGTCATTAAGTACTCTTAAAGCTCCAAAACTCAATTTTTCAGGATTATAATAATTTGAAAAACTAAATGAATAATTTGCTTTTAACCAACCATAATTTGCGGTTCCTCTTTCGTTGGCCTTATATATTTTTGTTTTCATTTTTACCTTAATTTATCTAATAAATTATTTAATTGTTTTGCTTCAACTTCGGAAATCTTATCCATAAAAATATGCATTTCATCAATTTTAATTTCATCTAATAATTCCAAACCTTTTACTGTAATTTTAACATAAACAACACGCCTGTCATTTTCAGATCGTATGCGCTCAATTAGATTTTTATCACATAATTTATCCATTAAACGTGTAGCATTGGGAGATTTTTGGACCATCCTATCTTTCACAGTTTTAACTGTAATTGCTGCTTTTGCGCCTCTTAATATTCTTAATATATTATATTGTTGTTCTGAAATATTAAAAGGTTTTAAAAGTGCATTTCCTATATTATCGAAATAATTTGCTGTAAACTTTATATTTAACAACGCTTTTATTCTTTCATTTGGGAATTTTGAATTTATTTCTTTTGCAAAATCTCCCATAACTATATTGCTTTTTTAAAAGCTTTTACAAGCTCTAAATGCTGCTTTTGCAATTCTTCATCTACTATTTTACCTTCTTTGAAATTTTCATTAAAAAAAGGAAATGACATACTTCCAACAATTTTTGCACCCATAAAAGGAAATCTTCCTAAAGCAATTTCCAGCATTGTAATTCCACCTCGTGCTCCTGGCGCAGCTGTTAAAAGTAACATTGGCTTATCTCTCCAAACTTTACCATTTATTCTAGAAAGCCAATCAAAGGTATTTTTAAAAGCAGTTGAATACGCTCCATTATGTTCAGCCAAAGAAACCACAAAACCATCAACCTTATCAAAAATATTATTTAACGTAATTAAATCTACTGAAAAACCTTGCTCATTTTCAATATCAATTGAAAACATTGGTAAATTATAATCGTTTAAATCAATTTTAACCAATTCAACATTTTTTATTAATTCACCAGAATATTCAGCTAAAATTTTATTAATCGAATTTTTGCTATTACTACCTCCTAATGTTATTATTTTTTTCATTTTATTCTAAATCTTAAATTTATTTTCAGGCAAATATAATCAAAATATATATAATTACCTAGGTAATTATTGTTTAGGTATATATTTAACATTTATTAACATTCATTTTGTACTTTAGCATACATCAAATTAAAATTAAAAATGGATATCAACTTCAATATAAACGAAGATTTTAACAAGCTACAATTAACATTATTAAAAAAGAAACTATTAAAAGTTTATAAAGGTGGTGGTGCCTCTAAAATAGAAAAACATAAAGCAAAAGGAAAATTAACTGCCCGAGAACGCATTGATTATCTTTTAGATGAAAAAAGTGAATCTGTTGAAATTGGTGCTTTAGTTGGTGATGAAATGTATAAAGAACAAGGTGGCTGCCCTTCTGGTGGAGTTGTAGTTAAAATTGGATATATTTCAGGAAAACAATGTATTGTTGTTGCAAATGACGCAACAGTAAAAGCTGGTGCTTGGTTTCCAATAACTGCTAAAAAGAATTTAAGAGCTCAGGAGATTTCTATTGAAAATAAAATTCCAATTATTTATTTAGTAGATAGTGCAGGTGTTTATTTACCAATGCAAGATGAAATTTTTCCCGATAAAGAACATTTCGGACGTATTTTTAGAAACAATGCAATAATGAGTAGCTTGGGTATCACACAAATTTCTGCCGTTATGGGAAGTTGTGTTGCAGGTGGAGCTTATCTTCCAATTATGAGTGATGAAGCTATGATTGTTGATAAAACTGGTAGCATTTTTTTAGCAGGAAGTTATCTGGTAAAAGCGGCCATTGGAGAAAGTATAGACAATGAAACCTTAGGAGGTGCAACTACCCATTGCGAAATTAGTGGTGTTACCGATTATAAAGCTAAAGATGATTTTGATGCTTTAAATAAAATTAAAAATATTGTTGATAAAATTGGTGATTATAACAAAGCTGGTTTTAACAGAGCTGAATCCAAAATCCCCATTGAAAACTCCGAAGAAATATTTGGAATTTTGCCAAAAAATAGGTCCGACCAATACGAAATAAGAGCAATTATTGAGCGCCTTGTTGATAATTCTGAGTTTGAAGAATATAAAAAAGATTATGGTAAAACCATTGTTTGCGCTTATGCACGTATTGATGGCTGGGCTATTGGTATTGTTGCCAATCAGCGTAAAGTGGTTAAAAATGGCAAAAAAGAAATGCAGTTTGGAGGTGTTATTTATTCAGATTCAGCCGATAAAGCAACACGGTTTATTGCCAATTGCAATCAGAAAAAAATACCATTGGTTTTTCTTCAAGACGTAACTGGATTTATGGTTGGCAGTAAAAGTGAACATGGTGGTATTATAAAAGATGGTGCCAAAATGGTGAATGCCGTAAGTAATTCTGTTGTTCCTAAGTTCACCATTATTATTGGAAATTCTTATGGAGCTGGAAATTATGCAATGTGTGGAAAAGCATATGATCCTCGTTTAATTGTTGCCTGGCCATCAGCAAGATTAGCAGTTATGGGTGGTGAACAAGCCGCAAAAGTTTTACTTCAAATTGAAACTGCTTCATTAAAAAAACAAGGAGAAGAAATTTCAATAGAAAAAGAGCAAGAAATCTTAAAATCTATTCAAGAGAAATATGAGGCACAAACCTCTCCATATTACGCAGCTGCACGTTTATGGACTGATGCTATTATTAATCCGTTAGATACTAGAAAATGGATTAGTATGGGAATAGAAGCTGCCAATCACGCACCTATTGAAAAACAATTTAATTTAGGTGTAATTCAGGTATAAATAATTGTAAAAACACTTAGTAATATTTACATTTGCATCACAAAATTTATAGTTAATTATGGGAAGAGCCTTTGAACTTAGAAAAGGAAGAAAAATGAAACGTTGGTCTGCAATGGCAAAAACTTTCACTAGAATTGGGAAGGATATTGTAATGGCTATTAACGAAGGAGGAGGAAATCCAGATACAAACTCTCGCTTAAGAGCAGTAATGCAAAATGCAAAGGCTGCAAATATGCCTAAGGATAATGTTGAGCGTGCAATAAAAAAAGCTGCAGACAAAGACACGAGTAATTATAAAGAAGTTTTATTTGAAGGTTACGCACCGCATGGTATTGCTGTTCTTGTAGAAACTGCTACAGATAACAACAATAGAACTGTTGCTAATGTAAGAGCTGCATTTAACAAATGTGACGGAAACTTAGGAACTTCTGGTTCTGTAATTTTTATGTTTGAACACAAGTGTACTTTTACATTAAATAAAGAAAATATTAAAACTGATTTAGAAGAACTCGAATTAGAATTAATTGATTTTGAAGTAGAAGAAGTTTGTGATGATGAAGATGGTATAATTATTTATGCACCCTTTGAGCAATTTGGCGCACTTCAAAGTTATTTTGAAGAAAATAATATAGAAATTCTTTCTTCTGGTTTTGAAAGAATTCCAACAACAACAGTAAATTTAAATGAAGAACAACAAGCTGATGTTGAAAAATTATTAGAACGTTTGGAAGAAGATGACGATGTACAAAACGTGTATCATTCAATGGAAATGTAAGTATGTTTTTAGCTGGTAAAAAAAATTCAGAATTAAAAAGTGAAACTTTACAAGAGGTAATTTGCCCAAATTGTAATAATAAAAATACTACTAAAGTTTCAGTAATTGGAACATACAAGCACCTATTTCACATTCCTTTTTTATCTGGTGGAAAGTACGGTAAATCTAATTGTAATAATTGCAATCAATCTTATAACTTTCACAATATGCCAAACTCAATAAAATTGGCTTATTATGAATTGAAGGAAACCGCTAAAACTCCTATTTGGTTTTACACAGGTTTAATAGGAATAAAAACTTTAGTACTTATTAAAATTTTTAGTAAGTACTTTTAATCAACTTTAAAGTTTCTCTTTTATTAATTTTTTGTGTAGGTGTTTCAATAAACTTCGAAATAAAATATATCTCCTTTGGAGTTTCGTATTTTGAAAGTGATTCCAACTCTTTTATTCTTTGTAAAAATAAATTTTGACTCTTTAAATCATTTGAGCTTTTAAACTCTATAATTAATACTAATTTTTCACCCAAACAAGTATCTGAAAGCCCGGCTACAAAAAAACGTTCATTTATTAGCACTGACAATTTTTCTTCAATTTGTTCTGGAATTAATTTTATCCCTCCTGAATTGATTATTGAATCGTATCTACCTAACCACTTAAATTCAGTTTCAGAAATTAATTCAACTAAATCGTTTGTTATTATTAATTGATTAGATATTTTGGGTGCATTTATTACTAAGCAACCTCTGCTATCTTTTGATATTTTAATGTTTGGAAGTGTTTTATAACGTGAATGATCTATTTCTCCTTCGAAAGGCTCAGAATGACTTTTAATAATATCTATTTTCGAGAAATTATTTAATTTTTTTATAGCAATATGTGTTATCGTTTCTGTCATTCCATAAGTAGCATAAATAGCTGTTGAAACACCTTGAATTTTATCAGATATTTCATTTGAGACCACGCCACCTCCAACAATTAGCTTTTTTATTTGATGAATTTGATCTAATGAATTATACAATTGTAATGGAACCATCGCTCCAAAATCGTACTCTTTTTTTAATCCAAATAATGGACTAGAAATTGGCTTTACAACATCTATTTCCCACCCTAATACTAAAGCCCTAACCAACATCATTTTACCAGCTATATATGTAGGAGACATGCATAAAAGTGCCGTTGTTCCATCAACTAAATTAAAAAATGCACCTGTTGCTTTCGCACTTTGTATCATATGCAATTTTTGAATTTTAATAACTTTTGAAGTTCCTGTAGAGCCTGAGGTTTTAACTTCTACAAACGATTTTTCATTAAACCATTCTTTTAGAAATAAACTAACTTCCGAAGAAATTTCTTTAGAAAAAACAATCAAATCTTCCTTTAAAGAAAATGATTTTCCTTGTAATTTAAATCTTGTATGAATTGAATTTTTAACTTTCAACTTTTAATTTTTATCAAGCTATGAATCGATCTTCATCAAATTCAACTGGCTTCATTATAGTTCCAAATAATTTTCCTTTCCAATTTGTCCAACCATATTTTTTTGAAAAAATAAATAGTACTAACGGATATAATACAAATACCGGCAAAAACATAAGCATATCTAATGAAGGTTCTGAAATATCAATTAACAAAGCATCGGTTTGGAAAACTGCCCAATTTGAACTTACCAAAACAGCTGCAACTATATTATTTGCAGCGTGAAAACCTAGTGCTAATTCCGTACCTTCATCCATTAAGGTAAAAATTCCTAATACTAACCCAGTTCCAATATAATAAATCATAATAATCCACCCTAGTTTATCAACTTCAGGGTTTAAACCATGTAATAATCCAAAAATTACTGAAGTCAAAGTTAATGCAACAAAAGATTTTTTAAACCAAACTCCAAATGCTTGCATTAAATAACCTCTAAACAGTAATTCTTCCATACTTGTTTGTATTGGCAAAAACACAATTGATATCAGTAGTAAAACAGAAAATTGAACAGGCTTAAAGTTCCAAATATAATCTTCAGGTGATATCATATAATCAACTGTAATTAATAGTGTTCCCATAAAAAACCAAACAAAAAAAGCATAAAAAAATCGAGTCCAATCTACCGATTCTCTTGATGTTATTACTGTTATTATTTTCCTATTATGTAATTTTTTTACAAATAAAAATAATAATAACAACAAAAATAAAAATGGTAACAGATTAACTAAGAAATCCATATTACTAGGCTCTTTATTCTCCATTTCATTATAAATACTTTCCAATAATTCAGGAAATACTAGATAAATAATTACATTTAGTAAAAACGGAAAAGTAACAAATGATAATGTTATTAAGTACGCCCACCACTTGTTATTTCCTTTAAATGCTTGTTGTATAAATTTCATTTTATTTTTATATTATTTTTTAAAAAACACTTCATCGAGCTTAATGTGACAATAACCCTATGTCCCAATTTTTAGATGAATTATAATGCAAACGTCCGTTTTTAACTTCTAATGGACTTTCAAAATTATTGGTAAATAAACCCCCTGTTCCTAAACCTTGTGGCAATTTATTATTCAAAGTATATGTCCACTGTGCAATAGCATTTAAACCTATATTACTTTCTAAAGCAGAAGTTATCCACCAACCAATATGTTGTTTTTTAGCTAATTTTATCCAATCTTCACTTCCTTTAAATCCACCAACTAAACTTGGTTTTAAAATAATGTATTGCGGATTTATTATTTGTAGTAATTCTTCCTTTTTTGTTACACTAAAAACACCTATTAATTCTTCATCTAAAGCTATTGGCAAAGGTGTTTTGGCGCATAAATCGGCCATTTCATTAATTTGACCTTGTTTTATAGGCTGTTCTATAGAATGAATATTAAAATCAGATAAACGTTTTAATTTCTCTAAAACTTCAGTTGGCCTAAAAGCACCATTTGCATCAACACGCAATTCAATTTGTCTTGAAGAAAAATCTTTTCTGATGCTTTTTAATAATTTAAGTTCTGTTTCAAAATCGATAGCACCTATTTTCATTTTAATAGTTGAAAACCCTGCTTTAAGTTTTTCTTCAATTTGTTGCTTCATAAATGCTTCACTTCCCATCCAAATTAAACCATTAATATTTATTGCTTCTTTTGATCGAGTAAATTTTGAAGGAAAAAATTCAAATGGATTGCTGCTTATTAATGATAAAACAGCTTGTTCTAATCCAAATTGAATGGATGGAAATTCAATTAACTCAACTAATAAATCATCAATATTAGCATTTATATTTTGGCAAAGCCAGTTTAATTTTTCTTCGTAATCTGGTCTATCATCAATACTTAAACCTTTAAAAACACCACATTCACCAATACCAATTTTATTTTCAGCAACTAATTTTAAAAAAAATGTTTCTTTCGTTTTCAAGATTCCTCTGGAAGTACCGCTAGCTTGTTTAAAATTTAGAATGTATTTTTGGTAGGTTGCCTGCATTTAGTTTAATAAAATTGAAAGGTACAAATATTTAAAAATTTATTTTATATTGGACAATAATTATATTTTTTATGGAAATTCCAAACATTCCAAATTTAATTTATTATGCTATTCCATTTTTTATAGCAACTGTTATTATTGAGGGAATTGTATTGTATAAAAAGCAACCTAAAAGTTATATTTAAAGGATACTTTTGCTTCATTGGTTATGGGAATTGGGAATGTATTAGTTAATTTATTAAGTAAGTTACTAATTGTTTTTATTTTTACTTTTATTTATCAAAATTATAGAATTAGCACTATTCCATTTGTTTGGTGGTCTTGGCTAATAATTTTATTTGCTGATGATTTTTGCTATTATTGGGCTCATAGAATGGGACATGAAAGTCGATTTTTTTGGGCTTCACATATTGTTCATCATTCATCACAAAAATATAATTTAAGCACAGCACTGCGTCAAACTTGGACTGGCGGATTTTTTACTTTTGTGTTTTATTTAATATTACCATTTTTAGGGTTTCATCCGTTAATGATATTTACCCAAATGAGCATTAGTCTATTATACCAATATTGGATTCATACAGAATTAATAGATAAAATGCCTCGTTGGTTTGAAGCTATATTAAATACACCTTCGCATCATAGGGTACATCACGGAAGTAATCCATTGTATCTAGATAGGAATCATGCTGGAATTTTTATTATTTGGGATAAATTATTTGGCACTTTTCAACCAGAATTAAAAGAAGAAAAAGTTATTTACGGGTTAACTTCAAATATTAATACTTTTAATCCTATAAAAATAGCTTTTAATGAATGGATTTCTGTTTTTAAAGATGCTTTTTCAACTAAAACTTCATTTACAAATAAATTAAAATATTTTATAAAACCACCAGGTTGGAAACATGATGGCTCTGGAAAATTAACTAAGGATTTAAGGCACGAATGGTTGACATCTTCTTCTAAAAACAACTTAAATTGAGCATAAAAAAAAGAGAAGCAAATAGCTTCTCCTTTAATTTATACAGATCGTTAATTCCTAAAAGAAATCAGCTTTATAACTACCATTATGAGGTTTATAATCTCCAGTAATAATTCTAATCATATCGATTATCCACCAAATCCCGAGACCTCCTAAAGTTACTATAAAAAGCAAATTAATGTACCACGGATTGCCTAAATACCACTTGTGGCCAGCCAAAGCACCTAAGAAAACACCTAATAACAAAGCAACACCTTGACTCTTTTCTGATCCAGCAGCAGCTGGAGAAACAAGTACCTCAGTAACTGAAGTTTTATTAATTTGAGCAGTGTTATCTAAAGTTATAACTCTTTTAACAGGAAAAGACGCATAACTAAAACTTGTAACTAATAATAACGATACTAATGATAAAATAATTTTTAATTTCATAATTTTTAGGTTTAAGTTTGTACTCAAATGTAATTAAAATGTTTAAAAAAAGTATGCCCTTTATTTTTATTTTTATTTTTTTGTTTTTTTGTGAGTTTATGTATGCGCAAAATGAGCAAGAATATTTAGGTATTATCAAATTAAATGATTCTTCTTTTATCTCTTATAGATTAAATATATTAGAAAATAATAATATAATTTCTGGCTATTCGATAACTGATATTGGTGGAGATCACGAAACTAAATCGAATATTTCTGGTGAATATAATGATAAAACCAATATACTATCTTTTAAAGAAGTTGGAATAATTTACACAAAATCTGAAGTCTCAGATTATGATTTCTGTTATATTAATTTTGAAGGGAAATTTAAAGATATAGATTCTAATAAAAATATTGAAGGAAAA
>Ga0102815_10001865_pt1 | contig 13061 bp, 11 predicted proteins | sample ColrivemetaGS759_FD_79113 | JGI IMG/M metagenome (GOLD analysis project Ga0102815, IMG submission 79113) | Estuarine microbial communities from the Columbia River estuary - Ebb tide ETM metaG S.759 | ecosystem: Environmental > Aquatic > Marine > Intertidal zone > Estuary | place: USA: Columbia...
ACCTGAGCTTCCTTGCCGACCTTGGCACGCCCGACCAGGGGTGGTTAACCACTCGAGCGCATCACCTGCTTGCCGTTGAATTCCACGATGACGTCGCCAACCTGAAGGCCGGCAGCCTCCGCCGGACTATCGTCGAGAACCTTGGCGACCAGTGCACCATGTGGATTTTCCATACCGAAAGACTCGGCCAGTTCACGCGTTACTTCCTGGATGAGAACACCCAGCCAACCGCGAGAAACCGACCCTGTTTCCTTGATCTGGTCGGCAACATCTACCGCCATCTCGATAGGAATGGCAAACGATAAGCCCATGAACCCACCGGTGCGGCTATAAATCTGTGAGTTGATGCCGATGACTTCACCATCCAGGTTGAACAGAGGACCACCGGAATTACCCGGATTGATCGCTACGTCGGTCTGGATGAATGGTACATAGTTGTCGCTTGGCAGGCTGCGGCCCTTGGCGCTGACGATTCCAGCCGTGACCGAGTGATCGAAACCAAACGGAGAACCGATGGCGAGAACCCATGCACCGACCTTGAGTTTGTCTGAATCACCAAAGCGCAATACCGGCAGGTCTTCATCAGCGTCAACTTTCAACACGGCAACATCCGAGGCTTCGTCCGAGCCCACTAGTCTGGCGACATATTCCTTGCGATTAGACATACGCACAATCACCTCGTCCGCACCGGTGACGACATGATGGTTAGTCAGGATATAACCATCCTTGGAGATAATGAAACCGGAGCCGAGCGATTGCGCCTCACGTCCGCGCCGATCGAGTTCATCACGATCGAAAAACTTCTCAAACAACTCGCCAAAGGGAGAACCCTCCGGCAATTCCGGAATGTTGTATTCCGGTTCGTCGCTCTTTCTTGCCCTGGTTTTGGTGCTGATATTGACCACCGAATCCTTTGCCGAATCGACTATTTTAGTGAAGTCCGGCAAGGCCGCCTGTAGCGACAGAGGAATGCTGATCAAAACGGCCAGCATAACTTGCCTGATAAGTCCGGGCCTGCTGCTTCTGGACCGGCCGATATCGGATCTGTGGATTTTGGGTAGATAATTCATTCTGATTTCCTGCTAGTTTTTACTACTGTTCTATGACCCCTGATCGGGGCCGGGGTTCACCCGCATAGCCCTGATATAGGGTGCCTGCCCCGCTTGTTCAAGTCTTCGCGTGAATTTGGCCGCAATCTTGAAACCGGCAAACAGGCCAAAAAGCGCAATTACCGTCACTAACCATTCCGCTAACGCGAGTAGCGCGGCCAGCAGACCGCCGAGTAACAAACCTAGCAGCGGTAGCCCATAGAGCAACAGGCTTGCCCTGACCAGCGCAGACTCGGGCAACTCCAGCACTACCTGATCACCGGGCTCACAATCCTGTTCACTATCGATCACTAATGGGCGCGGACGACGGCCTATTAGTCGGCTCAGGGCTCCGGTACCACAACCTTTGTTCAATTCGCATTGATCACAGGCACCGCCGCGCAGCAATTCAAGTTCCACCCGCTTGCCATCGCGGCTTTTCACCAGGGCGGTTTCAGTCAACATCGGTGCAGAATAGCTTCGAATGATACATGGCGGAAGTTTGATACCAATTCAAATGGATCGCAAGCTGCATTGGGCTGGCCGCTGCAGCCGTCGCGCAAGCGCCTATTGGGGCTGAAAGTTCACCGATTCAGCAACTTGCCTGACGGTAATCGCCGGTACTTCGCCGATGGCGGTTACCGAGTGCTCATTCAGAATTCGAATAAAGGCATTGACGGCCCCCATCGAGGATACACCGCTTTGCGTGAGATCGGTTTTCTTCTCGATAAATATCGACAAGGATGCCAGACCATCGGTGTACACCATCTGCTGAACAAACGAATCACCATCCGGGGTTTCACGACGCAGAACCGACTCGCGCCAGAACCCACCCGGGGTGTCCGTTAACTGCCAGGCATTATCTGCGGCAAAAGTCTCCGAGCTGTCACCACTGTGGTAACGCACCAGCGTGAAATTATCATCGATCGGCGGCATGGTATCGATAAACGGCTTGTTATCGCCATCGAACAATTCCAGACGCGTAAACATGACTTCTTCGATGACCTGCTCATTTTCATCGAGCAGGCTGGATTTCATCATCAAACCGTTTGCTTCATTGATCCAGAACTTCATGCCGTAACGGTACTGATCGCGTGGATCAATATGCACAACCACAACATCCATGTTGGCGATGCGATCCTTCCCAACAAGCTTGATCTGGTAGAATTTTTCCAACCGCGCTATGTCATCCGGAATAAAGATCGGCGAAAAACTGTTCTTGCGAGCCAGATCGACGATAACTTTGCGACTGGACGGCCAGATACAGGTCAGATTCTGGTTATCCCGAATGACTTCCCGCGCCTCTCCGTTAAGTGATAACAGATGCTCTTTTTCCCCTTGCTCGTCCTTGTAGTGCGATATCTGCATACCCTCGAGACGATTGTCCTGCATATAGACAAAATCACCCCGGTAATTAAGGCTACGCATCGAATCCGACATGCGCTGCACCCACTCCATCGCCGCATCGGCTCTAACCGGAGAGCTAACGAGATTCGATATCAGCAACCCGATAAGCAGTGGCGGCAGAACATTCTGCCTGAGGAATGATTTACTGCTCGGCATCAAAACCAGCAACTCTGGCTTGCGGAATTAATCCCTGCATGGAACTGGAATACTCGGTGTGATTGACCAGATAGGCATTCAGCTTGCGTTGTAACACAGGTGACTCCTGCTCCAGCTTCCAGCGCGTACCACTTTGCACCCGACTCGAAACCGGCACTGCGCTGCCCACAACCTGTTGACCTGCGAGCTGCTCTATCTTTTGTTGATCAGCCACTTGTTGATCAACACTGGCCAGGCCGTCATTCGGCAGGGCTCCCTGCTGCTGCAGAGGCTGCCATAACGCGACCGTTACAACCGCCACGCTGGCCGCAACCGCGAGCCCGGCGAAGGGTCTGAACCATGCACGCGACAGCAGAGGGACAACAATGTCCAGATCATTGACCTGATCACTTTGCTTGTCATGTGTCTCGAGATTCGGTGACGGTTGCCGAATCTTTGCCATCACAGCATGGTGAAAGTCGGTATCGATAGCCTGTGGCAGTTCATTGCGCAGTGCCTCCCCGATGATCTGGTAACGGCGCATACGATATTGCAGGTTAACGTCTGCCACCACTTCGTCGAGCACGGCAGTCACATCTGCTTCGCTATCGCCGTCCAGTAACAGGGATAAATTCTCGTCTTGATGTTTCATTTCCAGATTCCGTTTAAACCAATATTAATATCGTCATTTCCACAACTGCTACTTAGTCACTCTAACAGGGGCCTTAGTTCCTTATCGATTACATCTCTGGCACGAAAAATCCTGGATCTGACGGTACCGATAGGGCAATCCATAACTTCAGCGATCTCTTCATAACTCAAACCATCGATTTCACGCAAGGTAATCGCAGACTTTAAATCTTCCGGCAACTTGCCAATCGCAGCGAACACCGTCGCCTTGATCTCCTCGGTCAGCAACAGGTTCTCGGGGTTGTCGAATACCTTCAATCGCGACTCGCCCTCAAAATGCTCCGCATCTTCGACATCAACCGTATAGCCCGGAGACTTGCGCGCCCGCGAGGCGAGATAATTCTTCGCCGTGTTCGCGGCGATACGATACAACCAGGTATAAAACTGGCTGTCACCCCGAAAACTGTTGATCGCCCGGAACGACTTGATAAAGGCATCCTGAGCAATATCCTGGCATTCGGCATGGTCCGAAACGAAGCGCCCAACGAGATTGATCACCTTGTGCTGGTACTTCTGCACCAGCACATCAAAGGCGGCCGTATCGCCGGCTTGCACACGTTTAACCAGTTCTGCATCGAGCAGATTTGTCCCCATTGATAACCCTGTTGTATTTATTAGCCGGTAATAACCAAAACTTATCACCGAGGCGTTTTGATAGAGACCGATTATATTCTAAAAAGTTCTCGCATATAGCCGCTTTTGGGATGCGAAAGATTTCACTATACTGACTCGATTTAGACGTGGCAGATCATTATGGGTCATCAATACAAATTCGACGTTATTATTGTCGGTGGCGGTGCCGCCGGGCTCTCGGCAGCGTTGCACCTGCCCTCATCGCTGAAGATCGCCGTGCTGGCGAAAACTGCGGGCGAGCAACACTCCAGTTACTGGGCGCAGGGTGGTATCTCCGCGGTGCTGGAACCCGACGACAGCATCGAATTGCACACCGACGATACGATAGAGGCAGGCGCCGGGCTTTGTGATGAAGCAGTGGTCCGCTTCTGTGCCGGCGCGGGTCGCGAAAACATCGAGTGGCTGGCTGACCTGGGTATGCCGTTTTCGCGCGATCGTCAAGAAATCAGTAGTAGCGGTTTCCATTTGACACGCGAAGGTGGGCATAGCAAGCGCCGGGTGGTGCACGCTGCTGATGCCACCGGCAAGGCATTGCAACAAACCCTGCAGGCGCATGTACTGGAGCGCAGCAACGTGCAGGTCTTCAATCAGCATATTGCGATCGATCTGATACACCAGCAAAACAAATGCGTCGGCCTTTATGCGCTAAACCGCGAAAATCAGCTCGTCGATCTGTTCGGCGCGCGCAAGATCATCCTCGCCACCGGTGGTGCCAGTAAGGTCTATCTCTACACCAGTAACCCCGATGGCTCCACCGGCGATGGTATCGCCATGGCCTGGCGCGCCGGTTGTCGCGTGGCAAACATGGAATTCATCCAGTTTCACCCCACCTGCCTGTATCATCCCGACGCCAAATCATTTCTGATTACCGAAGCGATCCGCGGCGAAGGTGGCAAGCTGCTGCTGCCAAACGGAAAGCGTTTCATGCCGGATTTCGACAGTCGTGCGGAGCTTGCGCCGCGCGACATCGTCGCACGCGCTATCGACCACGAAATGAAACGGCTCGGTGTCGATTGCGTCTATCTCGACATCAGCCACAAGAGCCGGGCTTTCATCAAATCACATTTCCCAACTATTTATCAGCGCTGCCTCGAATTTGATATCGACATTACCAAGCAGCCGATCCCGGTCGTGCCCGCGGCACATTACACCTGTGGTGGCGTGATGGTTGATGTCGACGGCCGCACCAGCCTGGAAAATCTATACGCAGTTGGTGAAGTCGCCTACTCAGGTTTACATGGCGCGAATCGTATGGCGAGCAATTCACTGCTTGAATGCCTGGTATTTTCTCAGGCGGCCGCGAAACAAATCGCCGCCGAAATTGATACCGGCAAGAAGTTGCCGACACTGGAACGTTGGGATGAATCTCAGGTTACCGATTCCGATGAGGACATCGTGGTCTCGCACAACTGGGATGAATTGCGACGCTTCATGTGGGATTATGTCGGTATCGTACGCACCAATAAACGCCTCGAACGGGCACTGCACCGAACCGAGTTACTCAAAAGTGAAATAAACGAATATTACGGTAATTACAAGGTCTCGGCCGACCTGCTGGAATTGCGTAATCTGGTTGTGGTCGCCGAGCTGATCATTCGCTCGGCACTCGCGCGTAAGGAAAGTCGCGGGTTACACTTCACTCTCGATTATCCGCAAATCAGTAATAAGTACCTGTCACCCACGATTCTTGACCCCGGACAACAGCGCCAAAGCCCTGCCAAACTCGCATCCATCTAGTTGTAACATCAGGGTTCCCAATCGATGGCGCTTACTTAAGCACACCCTCCATGACATTCATTCTGGTCGGGACAAGACCGTTGACTGGAGGATTTTTTTGCGCAGTAAACCGCAGGCGGCGAAGCCGCCGAGGCATTCGCGAAAAACTCCTCCAATCATCCGACCGTATTCAGACTCTGGATGCACCAGTGTTTTGGCTTATGTAAAAACCACTTTGACCCAACCCAAAGGACACTTGATTCAATGCAGCCTAATGATATTCGCTCTGATTGGGAGAAGATCGATGATTGGAGGATTTTTTTGCGAAGTAAACCGCAGGCGGCGAAGCCGCCGAGGCATTCGCGAAAAACTCCTCCAATCATCCGACCGTATTCAGACTCTGGATGCATCAGTGTTTTGGCTTAAGTAAGAGCCATTGGTTGCGCAGTCGATTGTTTACCGCGGCGGCCTGAATCTCTGTCGGCTTCACGGCAACAACGCCACCAAAGCCGCTCAAATTACCTCTGGTTGCAACGCAGTGTTAGACTTCAGCCATGCTCGAACAGAAAACAATTACCCTGCAGACCAGCGGACGGGGTACCGTGAACATCACTGCTGACATTGAGGCTGTGCTGCACACCTGCGCTATCAGCCGCGGCCTGTGTCATGTTTTCCTGCATCACACGAGTGCTTCGTTAATCATTACCGAAAACGCCGACGATGACGTGAGGCGCGACCTCGAGAGCTATATCGCATCTCTGGTGCGCGATGGCGACCCGGCCTACCTGCATGACCAGGAGGGCCCCGATGACATGGCCGCTCATATCCGCTCGGTGCTGACACACACGGAAGTTACCATTCCAGTTGGCGATGGTCGCCTGTTGCTAGGCACCTGGCAGGGTCTGTTCTTATGGGAACATCGACTGCAAGCCCATCGCCGCGAACTGACCGTGACCATCAGTGGCCAGTGAGGCTAATAGTTTAAATTTATGTATAGTTATTATTTATCTATTCATATTGCCATTGCTGCACAAAATGGGAGAATGGACGGCATTGGCGCATCAAGACTCGAGACACATCAATGAAGATAATCCTGTTGGGGCCCCCGGGGGCCGGAAAGGGCACTATTGCTAAAGCACTGATGCAAATCGATGGGTCGGTGCAGATTTCGACCGGCGATATTCTGCGCCACGCTATTGCCGATAAAACCGATGTGGGCCTGCAGATCGAAGCGGCTATGGCAGCGGGAAACCTGGTCACCGATGATCTGATAATGAGTATCATGGAGCAGCGCCTGCTGGTCGATGACTGCAAGCATGGATATCTGCTCGATGGCTTTCCTCGCACCATACCGCAGGCCGAGGCGCTTACCAGCCTGTTGGTAAAACTCGGTGAAAAACTCGACTGCGTGCTGGAACTCGACGTACCGCGCGACGTGATCTTTGACCGACTGACGACGCGGCGCACCTGCACCAACTGCGGCGAGATTTACAACGTAAAATCGAAGCCGCCCACGGTCGATGGTATTTGTGACGTTTGCGGCCACGAAATCGTACAGCGTGATGATGAAACCGAAGAAGCTATTGAACATCGGCTGGAGGTGTATAACGAGCAAACCGCACCTCTGGCAGACTTTTATCGCAAGGAAGGCTTACTGGTGAGCGTGGCGTCGTCGGATCTGGACCCGGTGCTGACCGCCATCCGTGAGCACATGGATAGCTGAATCCTTAATCAGACTTCTGGGGTTCGATTTCGATGCGTTCGATACCGGCCACAAACACCTGAACTCCGTCCATGGTGGTGAAACCATCGCTGTGGATTTCATCCTTCTTCACCCGGTAGGACTTGGTACTGCCCGATTGCGTGTTGATGACGTGAACGGTGACAATCGAGTTGCGCTGATCGACCTCCAGATAAATCATCGTTCCCGCGGCCAGCACCATCACCACCATAAAGCCAATCGCAGCGTTTCGCATCAGCTTCCTGTTACGCACAGTCGCCGGATTCACCACCGTTCTCAGCTTTGGCTTGGCACGCGCAGACAACATCATCATGCAGCCCGCGATAACCGCAAGTGTAATGAGAATTTTACCGATCATTTGCTAGTTTGACTGATCTCTAGTTGCGGGAAAATGTGACCAGATGGTCGACGTTGAGCCGTATCCCGATACGCTCGTTAATTTTATGATCGTGGTGACTCGGCGCAAGACACAATACTTCCACGCCACTATCCATGCGCAGAAAGTAAAGAAAATCCGCACCCCGAAAGGCCTTCTCGACCACGATAGCTGACTCCGGGGACTCATCATCATGAACAATATCATCGGGTCGTATCAGTACATCAACCAGGGTTCCTGGAGCGGCATCGATCACATCGTCACTACGGATCATACCCAGTTCGGTTTTCACTGAAGTCAGGCTTTCCACCGTCGCCGGGATGATAACACCCTGACCGATAAAATCCGCTACAAATCGGTTAGCCGGACGATGATAAAGATCATAACCGCTGCCCTGTTGCATGACACTACCTTCGTTCATGACACAAATCTGGTCGGCCATGGCAAAGGCCTCGTTCTGATCGTGCGTTACCAGCACTGCAGTATTGTTTTCCTGTTTCAGTATGTTTCGCACCTCACGCGCCAGCTGTTCGCGCAGATCCACATCCATATTCGAAAATGGTTCATCCAGCAACAGGATGGAGGGGCGTGGTGCCAGGGCTCTTGCCAGCGCAACACGTTGTTGCTGCCCGCCGGAGAGTTGATGGGGATAGGCCTGGGCATAGGCCAGCATGCCGACGATCGCGAGCATCTCCTGCACTCTCCCCTGCTGCTCGCGACGCTCCAGTCGATGCAGGCCGAAGCGCACGTTCTCTTCGACCCTCAGGTGTGGGAACAAGGCAAAATCCTGGAATACCATTCCGATATTGCGCCGCTCCGGCGGCAGGCTGAAACCCGGGGTACTCACTTCAATATCATCGATAAGAATACGACCGCGCCAGGCGTTTTCGAATCCGGCTATGCTGCGCAAAACAGTGGTCTTACCACAACCACTCGGTCCCAGCATACAGCCGATTTCACCGGGCTTCAGTGAGAAACTGACCTGGTTTAGAACCTGCAGATCATCGTAACCCGCATCGAGCCCATCAACTTGCAATTGCGACGTCATGAGCCGGCTCGCGAGGTGGAAATACTGCGGCTGAGCAACAACACCGGCACCAGGCCAACGGCTACGATCATCAACGCTGCAGTCGATGAATCGGCGAGCCGTTCATCACCGGCGAGTTCAAAGGCGCGCACGGCGAGCGTATTGAAATTGAATGGTCGCAGTATTAGGGTCGCCGGCAATTCCTTCATCACGTCGACAAACACTATCAGAAAAGCCGTCAGCACGGTCGCTCTCATCAATGGCAGGTGCACTCTCAGTAAAATTTGCGCTGGAGTATAAGATAAAGAACGCGCGGCATCATCCATCGACTGCCTGATCTTGCCGAGACCCGATTCCACCGACTGCACCGATATCGCCAGGAAACGCACCATGTAGGCAAACATCAACGCAAACAGGCTACCGCTCAACAACAATCCACTGGAGAACTCAAAATGCTCACGCAGATAGCCATCGACCTGGTTATCAAACCACGCCAGCGGAATGATCACACCAACCGCCACCACGGTTCCGGGTATGGCGTAGCCGGTGGCTACCACTCGAATTGATGCTGTGACCGCTTTGCTCGCGAACACGCGCTTACCGTAAGCAAGAAAGAGCGCTAACACTACGGCCAACGCGGCAGCACTGGCCGCGAGCAGGATCGAATGCAGGGTGAGCCAGAGAAACGATGCATCTACCATGGTTTGATAGGTTTGTAGTGCCCATACCGCAAGTTGTCCGGCTGGCAGAATGAAGCCAAGGAATAACGGCAGCAAGCAAGCAGCAAAGGCAAACCAGGCCCGCGCTCCACGCAATCGATACTGCGGCAAAGAGCTGTAACGATTGGATGTATGATGATATTGTGCGCGCCGGCGCGACCAGCGCTCGATGATCACCAGCGTGAAAACGAACACCAGCAAAATTGCAGCCAGTTTCGCCGCAGCTGCTGCGTCACCCAGTCCAAACCAGGTGCGAAAGATACCGGTCGTAAAAACTCCCAGGCCGAAGTAAGAGACAGTACCGTAATCGGCGAGCGTTTCCATCAGGGCCAGCGACACACCGGCTACAATAGCCGGACGCGCCAACGGCAGTGCGACACGGTAAAAGCCAGACCAGATCGAGCAGCCAAGCGTACGGCTTACTTCCAGCACACACACCGACTGCTCCAGAAAGGCGGCTCGAGACAGCAGGTAAACATAGGGATAAAGCACCAGCGTAAACATCGTGACGGCGCCACCCAGCGAACGGATTTCAGGAAAATAGTATTCCCTGGGGCCCCAACCCGTCAGCTCCCGCAACCAGCTCTGCACCGGCCCGGCAAAATCGAACATCCCGGTGTAGGTGTAGGCGATGATGTATCCCGGAAAAGCGAGCGGCATTAACAGGGCCCAGGAGAAAAATCTCTTACCCGGGAATACGCATACACTGGTCAACCAGGCGCAACCGACGCCGATGACCAGGGTACCAACACCCACTCCCAGCATCATCAGCGCAGAATTCAGCAGATACTCACTGAGCACCGTAGTGCGCAGATGCTGCCAAACTTCGTTAGATGGATACAGCAGAAAGCTCGCAATAGTAAAAATGGGCAGGCTGAGCAATGCCGCCACCAGAAAGATGGTGGGCTTCCACAGTGGCAGCCGCTGGGAAAAACTTGCAGACAGGGAGCTCAGCTTACTTTACTCGAATTGAACCCGGCTTCAGGAAACACGAGCCTGGCAGAAAAATAATGTGGTTTGTGAGTTCTATTCAGCGCTACACTTGACCGGGCCTTACTTGACAAGCAAAGTCCTGACAAACAAATACCTGACCAATTAATCGACGACACAGCCCACAGCGGAAACACGATATTAATGAATTATAAGGCAAACGTAAATAATAACAGTTCTCATTTGCACTGAAAGACATAATGACAAGCTCCCCAGAAATTACCAGCTTGCTGGAAGACGACCGCATTCAATGGCAGGCAATCACAGATTACCTCGAGTCACGCGAGTTTGCGGCCGACAGTGCCGGAAAAATCGAGCAGTTGGCTATAGCCAGTCGCTATGCGCTGGCCCAGCTACAACGCAACCCGTCCTGGATCGATGACCTGCTCAAGCTGGAGCACTTGCAGCTGGCAAGCACGATTATCGAGTTCCCCGAGGGCGAGAAAATTGACCTCGATCAGGTTAAACGTACATTGCGTCAATATCGCCATCGCAAGCTGGTGGAAATCATCTACCTTGATACCGTGCTGGAGCAACCGCTGCAAGCGACGTTGTTACAACAGAGCGATCTGGCGGACCAGTTAATTCTCAGTGCCCTCGACGTTTGCCAACGTCAGCTATCGGCCAAACATGGCCAACCGCTCGAGGCTAGCGGAGCGCCGATGGCTTTGAATGTCATTACCATGGGCAAACTCGGAGGGCGTGAACTCAATTTCTCCTCCGACATCGATTTGATCTGTAGCTATGACAGCGACGGTGAACTATCGGGCTACGGGCAATTGACGCATCAGGAATACTTCAGCCGCGTGGTCAGAATGCTCAACCAGCTGCTCGGCGAGACGACAGGCGATGGCTTTGTCTACCGGGTCGACCTGCGTCTGCGCCCCTGGGGAGATTCGGGGCCGGTCGTTCTCAGCCATAGCGCGCTGGAGCACTATTATCAGCTGCACGGACGCGAATGGGAGCAGTACGCCATGGTCAAGGCACGCGTTATCTCGGGTAGCGACACCAGTCGCAAGTCACTCGCTGAAATGCTGCGTCCGTTTGTCTATCGCAAGTACCTCGACTACCGCGTGTTTGAAGGACTGGCTACGCTCAAGGCAAAAATCGATTCGCAGGCGAAAGCGCGCGGGATGCGGGTTAACCTGAAGCTTGGTCAGGGTGGCATTCGCGAAATTGAATTTTTCGTACAGGCTTTTCAAATCCTGCGCGGAGGCCGCAATCATCGCCTGCAATGCAGTGGCATTTTTCATGGATTCGAAGCCCTGGAGCAGTTCGAGATCGTGGAAACCGAGACCCTGCAAAGATTGCACAGAGCCTACTGTTTTTTGCGTCTGCTGGAAAACCGTATCCAGATGTTTGACGACCAACAAACACACAACCTGCCCGATAATACCCGGCAGCAACAACGCATAGCCGCGACTATGGGCTTTGGCGACTGGGACAACGTGGTGGCACAACTGCAACAGCACCGTCAACAGGTCGGTAGTTGTTTTAGTGAATTGTTCCAGCAAGACGAAAACGCCCCCCCTGAAGTCATCATCGACGATAGCTTCCCCGAGGGCAGCGAAGACCAACACTGGGACTTTATCGATAATTCTGGTATCGATGGTGCACAGGACATCACCGAGTCGCTGAATCGTTTTGTTAAATCCAGGTCCTGGGGCTACATGTCAGCGCGTGCCAGGCAACGCTTCAGCCTGTTGCTACCGGCCTTGATCGAGGCGCTGCGCATCAGCCAGCAACCAGCAATCCTGTTCGCCCGCCTGCTGCGTCTGTTTGCGTCGATAGCAGGTCGCAGCGTTTATTTCGAACTGCTGTTTCAAAATAAGGCATTGCTCAAACGACTAGCCTCACTGTTCGATCGCAGCGAATGGATCGCTGACGAAGTCTCGCAGTACCCAATGCTGCTGGAGAACCTGATCCAGTCCGGCGATCACGAACGTTTCGACAAGGCCATACTGCTGCAACGCCTGCAACAGCAGCTCGCTACCATCGCAGGAGACACCGAGTTGGAACTGGACACTCTGCGACTGTTCAAGCGCGAACAGACGCTGGTGATTGCCAGTGCCGAGCTCGCCCAGGAAATTGATGCAGACCAGGTCAGTCACTATCTCTGTGATCTGGCAGAGGTGGTGCTTGAAGCGGTTTATCAACTCTCCACGCAGGCGCTGCAGCAACAATATGGCAAGCCGGAATGCGGTGCCGCCGGTGAACGGCGCGCAGCCGAACTAGCCATCATCGGTTACGGCAAGCTGGGTGGCTATGAGATGCACTACCAGTCAGATCTTGATCTGATTTTTCTGCACGATTCGAGCGGCGAGCAGCAGCACACTGATGGTGTTAAGACGATTGAAAACTCGGTCTATTTCGCTCGCCTGGCACAAAAAATCATCTCCATGACCAGCGTGCTAACCGCTTCCGGCAAACTCTACGAAATCGATTCGCGACTGCGGCCCGAGGGTGCATCCGGACTGCTGGTTTCCTCCTCTGCCGCCTATCTGCGTTACCAGCTTGAAAAAGCCTGGACCTGGGAGCA
>Ga0102815_10001866_pt1 | contig 13055 bp, 11 predicted proteins | sample ColrivemetaGS759_FD_79113 | JGI IMG/M metagenome (GOLD analysis project Ga0102815, IMG submission 79113) | Estuarine microbial communities from the Columbia River estuary - Ebb tide ETM metaG S.759 | ecosystem: Environmental > Aquatic > Marine > Intertidal zone > Estuary | place: USA: Columbia...
CTCCGGGGCGCCTTGGGTGCCGTCCTCCTCGGACATATCAGCCAAGGAGGCCCGCCTCGCGGAGGCGGCCTTCCATCATTTCGCCGAGCCGCGCGGGGCTCGGGCTCATCATCACGCCCGCGGCCTCGAGGGCCTCGACCTTCTCCTTCGCCGTGCCCTTGCCGCCGGCGATGATGGCGCCAGCGTGGCCCATCCGCTTACCCGGAGGCGCGGTGTTGCCCGCGATGAAGCCGACCATCGGCTTCTTGACGTTGGCCTTGATGAACTCGGCCGCCTCTTCCTCGGCCGAGCCGCCGATCTCGCCGATCATGATGATGGCGTCGGTCCCCTCGTCCTGGTTGAAGGCGTCGATGACGTCGATGAAGTTGGTCCCGTTCACCGGGTCGCCGCCGATGCCGATGCAGCTGGACTGCCCGATCCCGCGGGAGGTGAGCTGCCAGACGGCCTCGTAGGTGAGCGTGCCGGAGCGTGAGATCACGCCGACGCGGCCCGGCTTGTGAATGTAGCCCGGCATGATGCCGATCTTGCACTCACCGGGCGTGATGACGCCGGGGCAGTTGGGGCCGACCAGGCGCGACTTGGAACCCTTGAGGGCCTCCCGCACGCGCACCATGTCGAGCACGGGGACGCCCTCGGTGATGGTGACGATCAGCTCCATCTCGGCCTCGATGGCCTCGAGGATCGCGTCGCCGCAGAAGGGCGGCGGCACGTAGAGCACGGTGGCATTCGCCCCGGTCTCCTTCTTGGCCTCGGCGACGGTGCCGAAGACGGGGAGGTCGAGGTGCGTGGTCCCAGCCTTCCTGGGGTTCACGCCGCCCACCATCTTGGTGCCGTACTCCACCGCCTGCTGGCTGTGGAAGGTGCCGGTCTTGCCGGTGAAGCCCTGGCAGATGACCTTGGTATCGCTGTTGACGAAGATGCTCATGATTTGCTCCTTGGCCCTCAGGCGCTCGCGGCGACGGCCTCGCAGATCTTCTGCGCGGCGTCGTCCAGGTCGGTTGCGGGAATGATGGGGAGACCGGAGCCAGCGAGCATCTCGCGGCCCTTTTCCACGTTCGTCCCCTCGAGGCGGACGACCAGCGGCACGTTGAGGTCGATCTGCTTCACGGCGGCGATGACGCCCTCCGCGATGACATCGCACTTCATGATCCCACCGAAGATGTTGATCAAGACGCCCTTCACGTTCTCGTCGCCGAGCAGGATCCGGAACGCGGCCGTGACGTTCTCCGTCGTGGCGCCGCCGCCGACGTCGAGGAAGTTCGCCGGCTCACCGCCATAGAGCTTGATGACGTCCATCGTCGCCATGGCGAGCCCGGCTCCGTTGACCATGCACCCGATGTTGCCGTCGAGCGCGATGTAGCTGAGGTCGTACTTGCTGGCCTCGATCTCCTTCGAGTCCTCCTCATGGAGGTCCCGCAGGGCGACGATCGCGTCGTGGCGGAACATCGCGTTCGGGTCGAAGTTGATCTTGGCGTCGAGGGCGCGGACGACGCCGTCGTTGGTCGTGACCAGCGGGTTGATCTCCGCCAGCGAGCAGTCGTACTCGGTGTACATCTTGGCGAGCCCGACGAGGAACTCGGCGCTCTGGGGCACGAGCTCCTCAGGGATCCCCATGCCGCGCGAGAGCTCGGCAGCCTGGTCCTCGGAGAGCCCCACGGCCGGATCGTACGCAGCCTTCAGGATCTTCTCGGGAGTCGACGCCGCGACCTCCTCGATGTCCATGCCGCCTTCGCTCGACGCCATCACGACCGGCAGGCTCTTCTCCCGGTCCAGGACGACGCCCACGTAGTACTCCTTCGCGATGTCGGAGCCCTCTTCGATCCAGACCTTGCGGACGAGCTGCCCTTCGGCGCTGGTCTGCGGAGTCTTCAGCATCATGCCGAGGATCGCGTCGGCCGCCTCGCGGGCCTCCTCGCGGGAGCGGACCAGCTTGACACCGCCGCCTTTCCCGCGGCCGCCCGCGTGGATCTGAGCCTTGACGACAGCCACGGCGCTGCCGAGCTCGTCGTAGGCCGCAGCGGTCTCATCGGCGGTTTCGCACACGCGTCCTGAGGGGACGGAGAGGCCGGCTGCTCGTAGCAGCTCTTTGGCCTGGTACTCGTGGATCTTCATGCCTGGGTGGGCTCCTGGCCTGATGCGGCGGAGCCAATTGGGGCGGGATGGGCGGGGATCGGACCAGAAGGGGTCGACCGACGCCAGGGGACGAATTGGCCGAGCAGTGTAGAGACGAGCCTCCCCAGCATCCACCGCGATCGGCGCTCCGCTAGGCTCTGACCCATGAGTAGCTCCACCGCACGCGCCCAGGGGGCCGGAGAAACCGACGCCGGCAGTTCCGCAACGGCGCCCGGGGCCATCCTCGTGGACGTCGAGCTGAGGGCCCTCGTGGCCGCTGGCTCCATACGCGGCGCCCGGGATATCGCCCCGGCGCAGATCCAGCCCGCGAGCCTGGACCTGCGCCTTGGACCCAAGGCACACCGGGTCAGGGCGAGCTTCCTGCCGGGCGTGGCCTCCATGGAGGAGCGCCTCGCGACCCTGAGCACCTCGACCCTCGACCTGGGCTCCGCCGATGGAGCCGTCCTGGAGCGTGGCCTGGTCTACCTTGTTCAGCTCGAGGAGACCCTGGAGCTCCCCCCCGACCTCGGCGTCCGCTTCAACCCCCGCAGCTCAGCGGGACGCTGTGACATATTCACTCGCGTCCTCTGCCCCGGTCATCCGCGCTTCGACGAGGCCCCCCCGGGCTACTGCGGGCCCATCTGGCTCGAGATCAGCCCGCTCTCGTTCCCCGTCAGGCTCCGCCGGGGCGACCGGCTCTGCCAGCTCCGCGTCCACCGCGGCAGGCCGGGGCTCACCACGGACGAGCTGCGCGAGGTCGTCGCGGAGACCCCGCTCGTCTTCGACGGGGACCGGCCGCTCGGCCCCGAGGAGACCCGCTTTGACGACGACGGCGGCCTGGAGCTCAACCTCGGGCTGCGCTCGCGAGACCCCGCGGGCTGGCGCGCGTCCCTGCATACCGAGGTGGTCGAATTTAGCCAGGAGGGCGCCCACGACCCCGACCTCTTCTGGGAACCCGTCCGCGCGCCTGGCGGCCGCTGCATCCTCGCCCCCGAGAGCTTCTACATCTTCGCCAGCAGGGAGCGACTCCGCGTCCCCCCGCACCTGGCGGCGGAGATGCTCCCTGTCGACATCGGCATCGGTGAGCTTCGGAACAACTACGCGGGCTTCTTCGACAACGGCTTCGGGTGGCGCGAAGACGCCGAGGGGCGCCCCGGCGGCAACGGGACGCCCGCGGTCCTCGAGGTCCGTGCCCACGACGTCCCATTCCTCGTCGAGGACGGACAGGTCTTCTTCCGGCTCAAGTTCTTCCGCGCCTCCGCCCGACCCCAACATCTGTATGGACAGGACCGACAGGGCGCCAGCTACCAGCGCCAGGACCTGACCCTCGCCCGGGCCTTCCGCAAACCCCCGTCAGAGTGACCTCCGACCCCGACAGCTTCTCACCGCGCGGCAAGCGGGTTGGCGTCGTGCACTACCGCGGCCACGTCGGCCAGCGCCTCAACGCGTGGCGGAAGCGGACGCCGCTGAACCCGTACTGGCTGGACTGGCGTCACCTCCGTCGCTCGGTGGAGGCCCTCGTGCCCCACGCCTCAGGAACCCTCCTTGATGTTGGCGTCTCCGAGGGACCCTATCGGGAGCTCTTCGAGGCTCACGTGGACCAATACGTCGGCCTGGAGTATCCGCCCTCCATCCTCGACAAGCAGCCGGAGATGTGGGAGATGCTCCCGCAGGTGAAGGCCCTCGTCCAGGTCTTCGGCGACGGGGCCCACCTCCCGGTTCGCACCGGAAGCGTCCGGACCGTGCTCTCCACCGAGGTCCTTGAGCACGTCCCCGACCCGCGCGCGCTCGTACAGGAGATGGCGAGGGTGCTCGAGCCCGGCGGGAAGCTGCTGCTCACCGTGCCCTTCATCCAGCCGCTCCATGAGCTCCCCAGCGACTACTTCCGCTTCACGCCCTCGAGCCTGGAGCGCTTCGTCGTGGACGCTGGCCTCGAGGTGATCTCCATCACCCCCCGCGGGAACTTCGCCACCGCCAACGGCGCGATGCTCTCCCAGTGGCTCATCCGCTCCTTCGGTGCGCGGCGCCGGCAGAGCGACGGGAGCGTGATCCCCTCCCCCCTCCGGAGCCTCCTCCTGATGCCGCTGACCGCGGCCCTGCAGGTAGGCTTCCACCTGGCCTCCCTCGTCACGAACGACGAGGCCGTCTGCCAGGGGTACGCAGTGGTCGCCCGCCGCCCCGAAGGCCGGGCGAGCTGACCACCGCTACATCAGGACGCCGCCGTCCTGACTGTGGTCCGGCAAGGTGTAGGCCTCGCCCAGCTGCTGGCGAACGTCTCGCTCGATCGCCTCGGCGAGGCTCGTCATGGGCGTGTCCGTCGGGCGGTTCTCGAAGGGGTCCGCCAGGGCCTCGCCGATGACCCAGATCATCCAGAAGGTGAGGATCACGGCGATCGTCACCGGAATCGTCCACCAGATCAGGTCCCTGCCGAGGGACCAAGGCACGAGCAGCGCGAAGAGCCAGAGGATCCGGGATGCAAGGTAGCCGTAGTGCGCCGGGAAGCCCGTGTTCTTGATCCGCTCACACCGGCCGAGGTGATCGGTCAATCGGGTCAGAGCTTCCTCGAGCGCCACGTGTTGATAGGTGTCGACCCAGCCCCTGCCGAGCGCGCCCCGCAGGTCCCTCGCTTGACGGTCGAGGAGCTCGTTCGGGATGTGCACGGACCGCTCCAACGCTGCCGCCTCCCCCTCGGGCAGCAGCTCCAACCCACCCTCGAGCACGGGCTCCTTCCGCAGGAACCGAGAGGTGGCGTAGACCCAGAAGATGTGGCGGTGGAGCAGATCCTCCGCGAGCTCGCGAACCTCAGCAGCCTCGCCCTCCGAGGTGGGCCGCATGAAGGACACCACCCGACGACCGAAGGTCCGTGAGTCATTCACAATCCCACCCCAGATCTTCCGCGCCTCCCACCAGCGGTCGTAGGCCGCGCTGGTCTTGAAGCCGAGGAGGATCGAGATCGCGGTGCCGAGCATGGCAGGGATGGCGATCGGGAGGTCCAGCGGCGTGTCGGTCTCACGCTCGTACAGCACGACCCCGACCGCGTATACGGACACGAGGACCATCGGCCCCACGGTCGCGCGGAGCACCTGAAGCGGATCGATTCGACGTCGAGTGATCATGGGTCTTGGGCGTTGATCGGGGGAGGTCCAGCGGCGCGGCTGCGGCGGCCGGCGCCACAGGAAGCGGGGCGGGAACCTCCGGCCCTCCCTCCGCGGGAGCAGGGTCGCCCGGCCGCTGGGGCCGGACCCGACGATAGCTTAGACACCAGACGCCCGGAGACGGGCGGCCCTGGCGCGGGAGACCCAGGCGTGGGAGACCCAGACCGGAGAGACCCAGACCGGAGAGACCCAGCGCGGAGAGACCCAGCGCGGAGAGACCCAGACGCGGAGAGACCCAGACGCGGAGAGACCCAGACGCGGGTCCGCCACGCGAGAGCCACGGTACGAGAGAGGCGGCCCACCGCCAGGTAGGGCCGCCCGATGCGACGCCGGCCCTCAGGGGGCCCGCGGCGACGCACGTCTCTATGCGGAGAGCAGGATCAGAAGCTGCCGTGGCGCGCGCGATGGCGCTTGTTGATCTTCCGCCCGCCGACGGTCTTCTGGCGGCTAAGGAAGCCGGTCTTCTTGGCCTTCTTGGACTTGCTGTTGCGAATCTTGAGCTTCATCGGTGTCGGTGCGCAGGGGCGCGGCGAACTTTCGGGGTGGGAAGAATAGGGACCCGGGGGCCTCTGGGGTGCATGGGATCGTCGAAATCCGCTGCAAAGCACCGGCGGCCGAGCTCGCCGGATCGTCCCCGGCCCCCACTGGGCCCCCACTGGGCCCTCATCGGGGCGTGACGGAGGCCCGAGAGCGAGTCCTGGCGGAGCGACCGCGAAGGATCAGCGGGGTCCCGTCATCTCCCCGGGGATCACGGCCTGGCTGAACTCGTCCTCGGTCATGAGGCCGAGGGCGGTCACCGCCTCCACGAGCGTTGTCCCCTCCTCGTAGGCCTTCTTGGCCACCTTGGCGGCGTTGTCGTACCCGATGTGGCGGTTCAGCGCGGTCACCAGCATCAGCGACTGGCGCATGAGGTGGTCGATTCGCTCGCGATCCACGTCGAGCCCAGCCACGCACTTCTCGCGGAAGGAGTCGGCGCCATCGGCGAGGAGCCGGATGGACTCGAGCACGTTGTGGATGATCACGGGCTTGTAGACGTTGAGCTCGAAGTTGCCCTGGCTCCCGGACACCCCCACGCACGCGTCGTTCCCAAGGACCTGGGCGCAGACCATGCTCAGGGCCTCGCACTGGGTCGGGTTGACCTTGCCCGGCATGATCGAGGAGCCCGGCTCGTTGGCCGGGAGCTTCAGCTCGCCGAGCCCCGATCGAGGCCCGCTTCCGAGCCAGCGGACGTCGTTGGCGATCTTCATCAGGGCGCAGGCGGCGGTCTTGAGCGCCCCGTGGCAGAGCACCAGCGCGTCATGGCCGGCGAGGGCGCTGAACTTGTTGGGGGCGGTCACAAACGGCAGGCCAGTCTCGGTGGCCATCTGCGCGGCGAAGCGCACGTCGTAGCCAGGCTTGGTGTTCAGCCCGGTCCCGACCGCGGTGCCGCCCTGGGCCAGCTCGTAGAGCGCAGGCAGGGTCGACTCCACGCCTCGGATCGCGTCCAGCAGCTGCTGGCGCCAGCCGGAAACCTCCTGAGAGAGCCGCAGCGGCGTGGCGTCCTGAAGGTGGGTCCGGCCGATCTTCACGATCCCCTCCCACTCGGCGCCCTTGGCCTCGAAGGCGTCCGCGAGGGCCTGCAAGGCGGGCACCAGGGTCCGAACGACCTCCTCGGTGGCCGCAACGTGCATCGCCGTCGGGAAGGTGTCGTTGGAGGATTGAGCGCGGTTGACGTGGTCGTTGGGGTGGACGGGGTCCTTGGAGCCGACCACCCCGCCGAGGATCTGAATCGCCCGGTTGGAGATCACCTCGTTGGTGTTCATGTTGGACTGGGTGCCCGAGCCCGTCTGCCAGACGACCAGCGGGAACTCGGCGTCATGATCGCCCTTCACCACCTCGGCAGCGGCCGCAACGAGGGCCTCGCGTGCCGCAGGCTCGAGGGCATCCAGTTCGCCGATCTCGCTGTTCACGATCCCTGCGCACATCTTGACCAGGCCAAGGGCGCGGATCATCGGCCGCGTGAAGCGCTGCCCACCGATCTTGAAGTTGTGCAGTGAGCGCTGGGTCTGGGCGCCCCAAAGGGCGTCCGCCGGGACCTCGATGGGCCCCATGGAGTCGGATTCGGTGCGAGTGTCAGTCATGGAACGCGACCCGCGAGGCACGCGGACCTTGTGTTGCGGTCATGGCCCGACCTGCAGGCCGGACCGGTGAAGTGCAGTGTTCGCGGCGAGCGATCAGAAGAGGCCCAGGTCGCGCATGGCGAGGACGTCATCGTGGATGGCGCCCGCCGTCTTCTGGAGCAGCGCCCGGGACTCGGTCTTCAGGGGGAGCTCGACGATCCGCTCGACCCCGCCGCGCCCGAGGATGGCGGGGACGCCCATGTAGAGGTTCTCGAGGCCGTACTCCCCGTTGAGCAGGCAGGCACAGGGCATCATCCGACGCTCATCCCGCAGGATCGAGGCGGCCATAGCCACCGACGCGGACGCCGGCGCGTACCAGGCGCTGCCGGTCTTGAGGAGCTTGACGATCTCGCCGCCGCCCTTCTTCGTCCGCTCCCCCATGGCCTCGACCGCGTCGCGGTCGATCAGGTCCAAGACCCCGATGCCGTTCACGGTGCAGCGATCCGGCATGGGCACCATGGAATCACCGTGTGCGCCGAGCACCATGGCGTCCACGTCCTGCACCGCTGCGCCCGTTGCCTCGGAGATGAACCAGGAGTAGCGGGCCGCGTCGAGGACCCCCGCCATGCCGATGACCCGCCGCGAGGGGAACGCGAGGGAGTGCCGCATGAGCGTCACCATCGAGTCGAGCGGGTTGGTCACCACGATGACGACCGCTTCAGGGGACCCGGCGCGGATGTACTCCGCGACGCTCTGCATGACCTTGCCGTTGACCTCGAGTAGATCCGAGCGACTCATGCCTGGCTTACGCGGGAGGCCAGCCGTCACGATGAAGACATCGGAGTCGTAGGTGTCCCGCGGGTCATTGGTGCCGACGACGCGGCTCGAGAAGCCCTCCACCGCGGCGGACTGGTTCATGTCCAGGGCGATGCCCTGGGGGCGGCCCTCGGCGATGTCGATCAGGCAGATCTCCGGCGCGAGGTCCTTGAGCGCGGCGAGATGAGCGCAGGTTGAACCGACGTAGCCGGCGCCGACGACGGTGAGCTTGGCGTTCTGATTCATGGTCGGGAGCAGGATAGTCACTCCGAGCGAGAGGCGAGGACAAGGGAGCCCGAATCCGGATCGAGCCGCGCGGGTCCGTCCAGGCTCGCAGGGTGTGGGGCGGAAACTGGCCGCCTATGAAGGCGCCTCGCCCCCCCCCTGATCGGGGGAAGGCGAGGCGCCGGGGTTCCAGGGCCGCTCTTAGAAGAAGAGGACGCTCACGCCGTCGGTGAAGTTCGACGTCGTGAAGCCGGGGATGAGGCTGTCACGGTGCCAGGCCTGGAAGTACCAGGTCTGCCCGGTCATGGCCGACATGCTGCCGTTACCGGTGGGGATGGCGTCGAGGTCGACGATGCCGGAGAAGCTCCCGGTGCTGCCGGAGGACTTGATGCCGCCCGCGACGCCGCGGCCGATGCTGCCGCCGAGGCAGAGGTTGCCCGCGCTGCCGCCGGCGCCGGCCACGAAGGCCTGATCCAGCGAGGAGATGAAGAAGCCGTTGGAGTTGACGGGGAGGTTGCTCGCCTCGAGCTCCATCGTGCGGGCGGACTGGTCCACGTTGCCGGCGGTGATGTCACCGGCCACGGCGGTGGAGTTCGGGTTCGCATCGCAGTAGCTGGTAATGACCGCGCCGCTGCCGGAGGGGTCACCGGGGACCAGGATCGAGACCTGCTGGTCGCCAGGGTTGCCCGGACGGAAGAGACCGAGCGTGGCGGTGCCAGCCGTGGGCTCACCGTTGGAGGTGAACCAGAAGCTGTAGGTCGTTCCCCAGCGGAGCGCGTTGGCGTTCTCGTTGACCGCGAAGGCCTCGGTGCTCCAGGTGATCGCGCCGCCCGCCTGCGTCCCGGTCCAGGCCGTGTTGGTGTACGGCTCGCCCGAGTGGTAGTGCGGGAAGGACATGCCGACGTCGAGGAGAGTCGAACCGGTGCCGACGGGCACGGAGAAGGACTCGCCGCTGAAGTGGCTGTTGTTATTGAAGATCGCGAACTCGTAGCGCCAGGTGCCGTTGCCAAGATCGATGACGTTCTGACCCAGAACGAACTGACCCTCGCCGGGGACGTTGACGTCGGTGACGGTGGCGTTCGGCTCGTAGACCGCCCAGGCCCGGATCGCGGGCTGCTCGCGGTTCGTACCGCCGCCGATGCTGAGGCTCGTGCCGGACTGCGGGCGGTTGAGGTTGCACCAGGAGACGTTGTTGAAGCCGTTCCCGGCCGCTGCGTCGTCCGGGGCGATGTACTGGGCCTCGCCGAAGTAGCGGGCCGTCGGGTGCTGAGACGCGAGCACGTCGTCCGCGGGGACCTGGATGCGCTTGAAGATCCGGTCACCCGTCTGGCCCTGCTGGGCGAACGGGTAGTTGAACCCGCCGGTGAAGGCGTTGACCTGGAACTTCGGGCCGAGGCCACTCTGCGAGCCGTTGAGGCCGGAGCTGTACGGATCCGAGCACCCAACACCGAGGCGCGAGCCGGTGCCCGAGCTGTTGCAGTTACAGCAGAGGTTCTGCTGCAGCGCGGTGAAGCCGTGCTTCAGCCAGCTCATCCCGACCTGCTCGAACCGTCCGTTCTCCAGGCGATAGATGTTCTGCCCGATGACCGGGTGGTTCGTGTTGTTCGCGAACCAGAGCAGCTCCTGGTCTCCCACGTTGCAGGACGTGGTCCCCAGCGCGTAAGCGGCCATGCCGTTCAGCTGCCCGTAGTTCGAGATGTTCGGGATCTGACCGACGATGACGTCAGCGCCAGGCTGTGAACCGGGGCACTGAGCGGCGGCGCTGGCCGAGAGCGAGGAGGCGAGCAGGCCAGCTGCGAGGATGGGGAGGATTCTCATGTGTTGGGCTGTGGAGGTACGAGCGGCGGCTGCTGGATCTCCGCGCGGAGATCTGCTGCACGAATGAGTGTCCTTGCCGGAAGTGGCAACCGCAAGACCGAACGTCCGGGGCCCCTTGTCGCACCGCGGCGGGTTGTCTCGATTCGACCCGGGTCACGATTCAACGAACGACCTCCTGGTCCCTGACTGGCCTCCTCAGGACCCTTCTGGTGACTGGATCAGCCTGCGAAACGAGCGCGTAAAAGCTGGCTCCACCCGCTCCGCAGGCGTCAGGCCATGACCGCCAGCGCGGCCGCTTCCAGTCGCTCCACGTCCCCCGCGCCCAGATCGAGATGCGTGACGAACCGCAGCACCTGTGGCCCCATGGCCATCACCTGGACACCCTGCTCACCGAGAAGCTCCGCCACGCGCGCCGCAGACAGCCCTTCTCGCTCCACTCTCACCATCGCGATGTTGGTGGCCACGAGGGAGGGGTCCGCCCCCAGTCCATCGATCCTGCCGAGCCGCTCCGCCACGTCGCGCGCCAGGGCATGGTCGAGCGCGAGCCGCTCGACGTTTTGGGCGAGGGCGACGCGGGCGGCCGCCGCGAGGAGGCCCGCCTGACGCATCCAGCCGCCGAGCCGCTTCCTGACGCGCATGGCCCGCGCGATGAAGGCCGCGTCACCGGCAACCACAGACCCAACGGGCGCCCCGAGCCCCTTGGAGAGACACAGAGAGACCGAGTCGGCGTGGGCCGTCCACTCCGCTGCCGGAATGCCCGAGGCCACCACGGCGTTGGCCAGCCGCGCCCCGTCGAGGTGCACCGGGACCCCCCGCTCGCGAGCCACCGCGGAGATCGCCGCGACCTCATCCATCGGGACCACCACGCCGCCCGCGACGTTGTGCGTCTGCTCAAGGCAAACCAGGGCCGTCTTCGGGCAGTGGATGAAGTCAGGGCGCATGGACTCCTCGACCTCGGCGGCGCTCATTCGTCCGTCCCGGCCGCCGAGGGTCATGGACTGCAGCCCATGGAGGAAGCCAGCGGCACCACCCTCGAAGGTGGTCACGTGAGCCCAGCGCTGACAGATGATCTCATCCCCTGGCCGGGTCCACGCGCCAAGCGCAACCTGATTGGCCATGGTGCCAGAGGGAACAAAGAGCGCCCGCTCCTTGCCCAGCCAGGCAGCGGCCTCCTCCTCGAGCAGGCGCACCGTCGGGTCTCCGTCGAGGACGTCGTCGCCGACCTCTGCCTCGAGGATCGCCGCCCGCATCGCGGCGGAGGGCCTCGTCACCGTGTCGCTTCGGAAGTCGGCGCCCATGACCTCAGCTCCCCCGCTGCTCGAGGTGCGCCCGCACCCGGCGGAGACCCTCGCGGATGTTCTCCGCGCTGTTGGCGTAGCTGAAGCGCATGTAACCCTCCCCGGAGGCGCCGAAGCTCGTCCCTGCGAGGCAGGCCACGCCGGCCTCGTTGAGCAGCTCGTCCTCCAGGACACGGCTCGCGATGCCGGTGCCCGAGGTATTCGGGAAGGCGTAGAACGCGCCCTTGGGCATCACGCAAGAGAAGCCCGGGATCGCGTTGAGCTCCTCGTGGATGATCTTGCGCCGGCCGTCGAAGGCCTCGAGCATGTCGTCCACCGCGCCTTGCGGACCGCGCATGGCCTCGATCGCCGCGACCTGGGTGGCAGCGTTCGCGCAGGAGCTGGAGTTGATCTGCAGCCGCTCCGCGTGGGCGACCAGGTCCGACGGCCAGACGCCATACCCCAGGCGCCAGCCGGTCATGGCGTAGGTCTTGCTCCAGCCGTCGAGCATGATCGCGCGGTCGCGCACCGAGTCGTACTGCAGGATCGAGACGTGCTCCTCACCATCATAGAGCTGACGGCTGTAGATCTCGTCGCAGAGGATCGTCACATGCGGGTGCTGCTCCAGCCCGGCCACGAGGGCGTCCATCTCCGAGCGCGGCACGACCCCGCCGGTCGGGTTGGCCGGCGTGTTGACGATGAGCAGTGAGGTCTGAGGCGTGATCTTGGACAGCACGTCCTCCGCCGAGAACGAGAACCCGCGGTCCTCGGGCAGGGCGTACGGCACCGGCTTGGCCCCTGACCAGTGGATCAGGCTCTCGTAGATCGGGAAGCCGGGGTTGGGGTAGACGATCTCCTTGCCGGGCTCACCAAACATCATGATCGCATAGAACATCGTGGGCTTGCCGCCGGGCACGATGAGCACGTTGTCCGCGTCGATCTCCGCGCCGCGGTACTCCCGCACGTTGTCCACCACGGCCTCGCGGAGCTCGGGGAGCCCCTTCGCCGGCGTGTACTTGTGGTAGCCGTCCGCGAGCGCCTTGCGCCCGGCCTCCACGACGTTGGGGGGCGTCTCGAAGTCGGGGGCGCCGATGTGCAGGTGCACCACGTCCTTGCCCTGGGCTTCGAGGGCCTTGGCCTTGGCGAAGACCTCGAAGGCGGTCTCGGTCCCGAGGACCTCCATGCGGTTGGCGAGGGTCATTGGATCTGTCGAGGGATGGGGACTCGGGAAACGCTCAGCGTCGCGGCACGCAGACCGACGCGGGGCGACAAGATTAGCGCCAGCACGTCCCCTTGGAGACCCCCTTCCTGCCGCCAGCCAGCGCTCATTTTCAGGGCCCCTCGTCAGGACGTCAGGCCGAGGCCCCGGCTCGACCGGCCACCCTCTCGTCCTGCCCCCGCCCCAATCGAGCCGTCCGACTGGCGAGCCGACCCCGTGACGCCACCTCGCGATCCGCCCGGACACGACCCGCTCGCCGGCGGCGCGGCCGCCCCCCTCCCCAGGCCGCCGGTCCCCAGGCCGCCGGTCCCCAGGCCGCCGGTCCCCAGGCCGC
>Ga0102815_10001876_pt1 | contig 12996 bp, 9 predicted proteins | sample ColrivemetaGS759_FD_79113 | JGI IMG/M metagenome (GOLD analysis project Ga0102815, IMG submission 79113) | Estuarine microbial communities from the Columbia River estuary - Ebb tide ETM metaG S.759 | ecosystem: Environmental > Aquatic > Marine > Intertidal zone > Estuary | place: USA: Columbia...
GCAATATTATTAAACTAGGACTTCGGAATATTATTTTCATATAATGAGGTAGTTTGTTGTACTGACTGTTCATTAAAGGGTTCAATAGTAACTCAAATTAAAGGTAATAAAAAATATAAAAGGGGAACCTAAATTAGACCATTCCTAGCATAAGGACCAATTGGCTTTTTTTTAATAGAAAATAGCACATTTCATTATTATCAAAAAGTAAAATGAAAAATTAACTTTCATTAATACTACGATTACTTTTATCCTATTGTAAGAATGAATTCTTCAAGTATTTAGCAATCCAATTATCATTTAAACAGATTTTTTTGATTTATAATTAATTATAAAAGTAAAGGACACAGGCAACCTTTTTGGAAATAGAGGCATACCTAATATAGCGGCTACTTAATCCTTTTTCAATACAACTGACAAAACGAATCAAGCTAAACAAGAACAGAAATATTATGAAATTTATCCACATATTTATTCTTCTATCCATTACTAATATAGCCATAGCGCAAGAGATTTGTGATAATGGAATAGATGACGATGGAGATGGTGCCATCGATATCCTTGACTCAGATTGCCTATGCACGCCCCCATCGGTAGGGGTAATTATGGAAGATTTCGAATCATTTTCTGATTGCCCAGAAGGTTTTGGAGGTTACTTAGATTTAATTACAGAATGGAAACCAGCAGGTACTCCACAAGGTGCAAATACTTGCGGTTTTTTAGGAGGTGCGATTTTCCCCGCCGTGCCTCTCCCAATACCCTCTGGAGAGGGATGTTTTGGAATGGGAGGAGACGAAGGAATAATTAGATGTCTATCCGATTGTTCATTAGTGGCAGGTGAATCATATACATTTAGTTTTGATGCTGTTGGCTTTACACAATTCTCAACAGATGCTGAATATGTTTTATTTGGTAGAAGTAGTTGTAGTGGGATTCCTAGTGGGCCCGCGGAATATGAGTATGATTGGTTGCTAAATTGTTCCCCCAACTTCCAATGGACAGCATTGGCTTCCTTTACTGGATCAAGTAACCTTGATCAATGGGAATCTTTAAGTAGTACATTTACAGCAAACGCTAATTATGGTGCTGTACTTTTAGCCTTCAGTTGTGATGGACAAGCCTATTCATATGTGGATAATGTTGAGCTTTCGGGAGATTTTGCTGGTGATGAATGTGATAACTCAGCCAATACAGATTTCTTAGTTGATCAGTCAGGAGATTGTGTGAGTGGTATTACACTTACGGTTGATCCCGACACTGCTATTCAGTATCAATGGTATTTGGAAGGGATAGCAATTCCTGGAGCAGTTGGTAGTTCATTGACCATAGATCCAATAGAGATAGGTGAATATCAAGTAAGAGCAATTTATGCCAATAGTCTCTGCGGTATATCTGAGGCAGTGACCATAGAAAACTCTGATATAGAAGTTCTTGAGCTAGAATTAATTACTACTGATCCAAACTGTGCGGGTGAAAGTTCAGGATCTATTCAGACCATCGTCGATAGCCAGAATTCTCCTTTTGAATTTGAATGGAATACTGGAAGTATTGATTCAGAAATCACTAATCTTAGTGTAGGTGACTATTCAGTTACTGTTACCGATGCCAATGGTTGTTTTGGCAGCTTTTCTTCCAGTCTTTTTGAACCGGATGAAATTTTAATAGAATTATTGAATACTTCACCGCTTTGTTTTAATGAGACCACTGGTTCCATCGAGGTAATTTTGAATAATCCTAATGATCCTCTTGACTTTATTTGGAATAATGGAAGTGAAGAGTCATCTCTATCAAATCTTGGCTCAGGAAGTTATTCAGTAACAGCTACCAATACCAATGGTTGCTCTGAATTTTTTTCAACAACAATCGCTCAACCAGATCCATTTTTTCTGAATGAGTTCGTTCTTCAACCAACCCTAAGCGAAGGAGGGATAATAGAAGTATTTCCAAATGGAGGAACATCCCCTTATGAATTTGATTGGGATAATGGATCTATCGAATCTTTACTTTCTGATTTGGAGTCAGGTATTTTTTCAGTCACAGCTACTGATGCTAATGACTGTTCTACCATTGCCGATTTTGAACTTTTTGAACCATTAGATGAGGGTGATATTCGGGAAAAGATTTATATTCCCAACGCCTTTAGTCCAAATGGTGATGGCGCGAATGATAAATTCGAATTCTTTTATTTTCCAGAAGATTTAATTTCTTCCGTCAAGCAAATTAGAATATTTGATAGATGGGGAGGATTAATTTATGAAGAATTAGACAAAGAACCTGGCAATACTCAATTTTGGAATGGAATGAAAAATGGTCAACTCGCAAACGCTGGAGTATATGTTTACTTGATCACCATTCAATCTTATAATGGCAAGCAGTTAGTCTTCTCTGGAGATGTAACCTTAACATTATAAATCTTTAACTATCTTTTCTAGAAAGAACCAAAACTATTGTGGCGTTGACAGCAAAAGCTGTCAACGCCACAATAGTTTTAGTTATAATGCGCAATTACTCCTTAATTAATTAAAAGCTTTCGCAGTACTTTTCTTGTTCCTCTATTAATTTCAATAAAATATATCCCTTTACCAAACTTAGCAACATTGATTACTTTATTATTGGCTGAAATAGTTTCTTGATGTATTAATTGACCCAAATTATTGAAAAAATTAACATCGAGTATCTCCTCACCTTTGTGCTGGATTGAAATTTGATCCGTCGCAGGATTAGGATAGATTAAAATATCATCTTCCCCTTTTAACGTTTCATCTGTATTCGTTGTACATTCAACAAATGAGACATCTAAATTAAGTCCTAATGATTGTAAATAATCCGGGCAGATCTCTGGTGCTCCTGTAACGGTGTATGCCCCAGCTGTAGTTACCGATAGAACAGGCGAAGTCTCCCCAGGGATTGGACTTCCATTCTTATACCAAGTAATATTTTTATTATAAGGTAAACCTAAAGTAAAGAACATTGTATCGCCAATACAAACCTCTGATCCTCCATTACTTCCGATAGTGAAATCACCCGTTGACATTACTATTACCGGTAAAAAAAGTAATCCATCAACTAAGACTTCTGGAGAGATTTCTGTACAACCATTCAAGGTAGTCTCTACTGCAAAATAATATAGTGCATCAGCAGGGTTGCTTATTGAGATTGTTTGTGAGGTATCTCCAGGAATGATCGAAAGATCTGGATCTTGGAATGCCCTCTTGTACCATTGATAGCTATCATAGGTTTGTGTAGATAAAGTCCCTGCACCATTAGGACATAAAATAAGGTCTCCACTTATGGTCGGGTCAAAAGGACATTGTCCATTCATAGTCTGACTAAGCAATAAGATTAAGGATAAAACTTTCAATATTTTCATTACGTTCAACTTTTAAAAACTATTTTAAATTCATTTGAAATCTTCACTTTTATAGACTGATACTATCAAGTATTTGGTTGGGTTATTATTTTATTAAATCCAACTTATTTACTGGAGCAACCTCTTTGAGGTAATCCACAACATGGAATCGCCCTTGAACTCACCAAGTAAAAGCCTAACTTTTTAAAATACTTCGCACAACTTCAAAGAAGATGAACCAACGTGTAAATGGTAATGCTAATATTCGAGCTTTAGATCTTCAGGTAGCTCAGGCCCTAAACAATTAAAAAATCAACTCCTTATCCTGATCATCCAAAGGTAAAAAAGTAATATCCAAATAACCTCCACTAGCATTATCATCAGCAACTATTTGAGGCCGCCCTTTAATCATTTCAATAGAGTTTTGATGGACATGACCTGCAAAAATGCCTAATAGATTTGGAGCAGTAAAAACTTTCTTGTGAAAATTAAGGGTTGTCTGAGTATGTCCACTTTCTGGCCATCTAGGACGTCTTTCTAATTCATAATTGCGATCTGTAACTGATCCCCAACTAGGGTTTCCACAACCAAATAAAATATTCTTCCCAGGAGCATACATTGGAATATGAACCAATAAAACCAATGGCATTCCACTAGCTACTTGTTCTGTAAAAAAGACTAATTGCTCCTCATTAATCTGATACGTAGAATTATCAATAGCCAAAAATCTGATTCCCTTGATATCGTAAGCAGCCATCAAAGGGTGATTGCCTTGATACAAGGGCAGTAATCGCTTTTCAATCCAAGTATCCCGTAAAGATTCTAACGTACCTTCCATCCCCTCATAATGCCAATCATGATTCCCTGCTGTATATATGTATGGAATACCGGTTTCCTTCAATTTCAACTGAACCCACTCGATTGCAGCTTCAGACGGAAAACTAAAAATATCACCGACCAATGTAATCACATCAGCATTTACTTCTTTTGCAAATTCAAGCGCATGTCCAAAGGCCTCCTCTGGATTCGTTGCTAATCGTGATTGAAAATGGGTAGTTTGATTATAAGCACCTGCCATTCGTTGACTGTACGCTTGGTAAGGAATGCCTCTTTCATCATCTCTATACAAATGCGTATCGGTAATATGAACTACTTTTATCGACTCCCTAATTACCTCAGCATAAAAGAATACTTTTTCCTGATCTATGGTAGCACATACCTTAACAGGTGGCTTTACTTCCTGATCAGTTGTTGTTGCAAAAGAACTCGTTGCAAGGCCAAGCCCTAAAGCTGTTGTAGTTTTTTTAAAAAATGATCGACGTTTCATAGCGTGTGATTGTTTTTACGCAAATTAGGAAAATTATTAGATTTCTCCGTTTGTATAGGCAGGCCAACCTTCCTCGCGGCAGTCACTCTTCCCACCGTAAGGTCTGGTATTGATCTTGACTTTGTCAATTATTGTATTTATTTGGTTGACTGATGAAACCAGAGGATGGTTGAATGCCTAGTAATATCGTAGAGCCTAAGCACTAGCGGAATTTATATTGCGCAGCGGGTAAGAATTAAGCTAAAAGCGATGGACTGAGTAGGAACCATTCAAACTCTAAAACGATATAAAGTCTATTTTTTCAAATAAAAAGTCAACGGCTCATTCAATAATACAGGAAGAGCCACTACTCCACTCACAGTTGCTCCAGGAAGTATAATACTGTCTACCAAATAATTCTCATCCATTTCATTCCAAAATCTCAAATTTGCCTTTTTCAATTTGATCGTATTGACAATATTTGGAATAAAATTGAAGACGAACTCGCCCAAAAAACTCTGATCGTCTAGAGTTTCACCCTCTCTTGGATGTGGTTGAGCCAAAAGCATATTCGCATCCCGCAAGTCTAATGGATTTAATAATTCATTTTCAGAATAAATAAGAATATCTTCCGAGAAGTATAAAGTGTCAACGCCGGGGTTATCTATTAAAATGGCTATCAGACTGACCCCTTCCAATTTTTCCATTTTAGCATATTTTCGATTTTTACTTTTTTTAAGAATATTATACTGATATGTGATTTCAACATTAGAACTATCCAATTTTTTTGGTGCGTTCGAGTATTCCAAATTTAGAGGATCAATAGATTTGTATTTGTAGGCACAGCTAGTTCCACAAAATATAAATAAACCGATCGAGACAAAAAGGTACAAAGAGGATGCATTATTTTTTTGGGTCATTTTCAAATTTTTGATAATAAATTGATGTAACTATATCTACTTTCTAAAGTGGCATAAGTTCTTATTCGTAGCTATTTCAGCCTAAATTTCGCCTATTCTTACTGGTGCTAACGCTCTGTAGTGTTATCTAGTATTCACGTTGCCTCTGCCAATGGTTGATATTTTTTTTTGTTACCAATGGAAGTCAGAGATTTTTTGAATACTTAGCACTACTTCAAAGCAGTGTCATCAACGTTTGTGCCTTTTGTTATTTCTTGATGTAAAACTAAAAGCCAGCGGGACACTAGCAATTAATCTTTCGTTCCCCAAGGAGCAGTTGGAGTTGCAATGGTTTTAGTTAAATCAAAACGAACGGTGAATAAGCGATCAGTTCCTAGACGACGAAGATTGTACGTGAGCCTTGTTTCATCTATTGTAAACCACCAAATGTTAGTAGACGCTGGAGGCAATATTGCTGAAGTATGTGCATCTGCAGGAAACATCTGAAGATTTGCTAAACCATGATTAGAACTTATGCCACCATATTGGGTTAAATCTTCTTCTGTACCATCCTTATGACGATGATCGTGCTTAAGACTAATTATTTTCTCATCATTCATCTTTAAAACCCAAGTACGCGATTTGTCCTCACCAACAAAAAAAGGAATTCTAATCTCGTTAGTATCACAAGAACGTACATGCATCACTAATTTTTTTCCTGTAAAACTATCTCCCTCGACTGCACCTGCTGTAATTACACCTTGGTAGGCATTCCCACAATGTACTTCTAATTGTTCCCAGAATTTTTCTGAACTGATTGGTACCTTCTCTTGTGCTATAATGTGTAGTGGTAAGAATAGTAATATATAGAGTAGTGCTTTCATATTTTATGTTTTTAAAAATTATTTATTTTGCAATTTTTAAACATACAGGAAAAATAGCAAGTGGTATAATTATGCGGTAAGTTTTATCATTTTATTTTTAATTAATTTTCCTTTTCCAAAAAACATTTTAGTCCTCGCTGGTACTAATGCTCTGCGGTAGTAACTAGCATTCAGTTTGGCTACGCCAATTATTGATAATGTCTAGTTTCCGATTGGAGTCAGAAACTTTTTGAATGCTTACCTTATGCTCGGAACTGCCAAAGAGTGACAATTCCAGCGTCTGTGCTTTTTGGTTATCTCTGTTTTTTAAAGGTGGATCTAGCGGATCAAAGGAACGTTGGGCCTAAGGGTAGCAACAGCGGAGAAAAACAAATAATTTCACACTTTAAATTAAAATATATAAATTCGACATCTTTGACTACTATCCATTATATTTGTTTTTTCATTATATTATATAAACAAGATCATACCAGCCATGAATACTAGATTAACTTTGCCCTTTTTTTTTACACTTTTTATAAGTAGTAATTTTTTTGCTCAACAAGAAACTTCTGATACTACTGTATTGCTGCTCGAAGAAAATAAACCAAAAATTGAAGAACAAATAATTTCTGAGTATATCTCAAAACAAAGGGATAGCCTAAAATCAATTTTCAATAAGGAAGTAGAAATCCTAGAGAAGCAGATTACAAAATTAGACACAGAGTTAAAAGAACAACTTACCCCAAAAGAAGAAATTACAAAACTAAGGAATCGAATTTCAAAAGTTGAAGCTATTCAAAAGAAGAAAGATGAATTATCAAAAGGTATTTTAATTGAAAATTATAACTCTGCTATACTCAATATCTTACGATTGGAAAAAGATATAAAACCGCTTGAATTACTTAATGCTTCCAGAGAATTTCATACCTCACTAGAAAAAGCATCTAATCCTTTAGAATACCAAGAATTTAAAAATTGGCTAACAAACTTTAGAAACTTTTTAGAAAAAAATAAATCTAAAGATGTCATTATCGAAATGGTGAGCAATCTGATTAATCCCAAAGGTGAATTGAATAAAACGCAAGCTTCTATATTTTTTTCTAATAGTTTAATCGTGCTAGGCATTGAAAAATTTATTAAGAACCTTGGAAAAAAAAGAATTCATCTCAAGAATAAAAGTCAAAAGATGCTTCAACTACTCATCATTCTAAATAAATTCGATCATGATAAAAGTAGAATTTTTTATGCGTTTGAAGAATTGAATAGAGAGTTGGAAGCCCTGAAAAAATTACAAAAACAAACGCTTGATGAAATTATTCAAACTACCGATTTGAAAAGACATTTGATGGAGGAGAATTATTTAAATCAAACTAACGAGAAAAAGGTTTATACTTATTGGGGACGAGTACAAGACCACATTTTTACAATAAAAGGAAAACTCCAAAAAGATGAAGTAACTCATCAGATGAATACAGTTCAATCTCTTAAAATAAGATTTGGCGAATTAATGTTCAAGTACCTTGAAAATTTAGATCAATATGATAGAATCTCAAAAAAATACAGAGACTTTAACTTGATTGATTTCTCTGAACTTGATGCTAATTATAAAAATTTAAGAAGTACATTTAGAGATAATTTCCCAGCACAAAAATATATAAATGACGCTATCAGAATGTATTCTGTTGATTAGCATCACAAAAAGCTTTGTTAGACAAAAAAGCCATAGGTTAATTTCTATGGCTTTTTTATTTCAATTCCCTCGCTGGTGCTACCGCTCTTCGGTAGTCCCTCAAATTTCTAATTCATTAACGCTTTTTTACATTTGAAAAAATATTTTTATCTATATCGATCAAACCAAGCCAAGATATGTTCAATTTTTGCAATCAATTGACTCGGGCGTCTGGAAATAAAATGGGGTGCTCCTGGCACCTCCACTAATGCGGTTTCAATCCTTCGAATTTTTAAAGCATGATAAAGTTGCTTCGCTTCTGAAAGTGGTGTCCGTAAATCTGAAGTACCTACCATTACAAGTGTAGGTGTTTGTATATTTCCCACTAAAGAAATTGGCGAAAACTTCATATAAGCATCCATATTTTCCCATGGTTGGCCTGGATAACGAGAATTAGCATAACCATAATAATTATCAGCCGTAAGAGTTTTACTAATCCAATTCATTACAGGTTTAATTACAGCTGCAGCTTGAAAGCGATTATTTTTTCCAATCATCCAAGCGGTCATAATTCCTCCCGCACTTCCTCCTGTTACAAATAGTGAATCTTCCGTAAGAAAACTTTTTTGTAACAAAACATCTACACCATCCATCACATCTTGATAATCTTCTCCCGGGTAATTATGATACAGCAAGTTTCCAAACGCCTCACCATAGCTTGTACTTCCTCTGGGGTTAGGGTAAAAAACAACATAACCTGCTGTGGCATACAATTGAATTTCAGGTGAAAATCGATCACCATAATTTGAAATAGGTCCACCATGATTTTCAACCAACAACGGGTATTTTTTCTTAGCATCAAAATGAGGAGGGTAAACTACCCAGCCTTGAATATCTCTTTTGTCAAAGGTGGATTTATACCAAACCTCCTCTACCTTTCCAAGGTTTCGGTATTTTAACAGGTCATTATTTAAAGACATTATCAACCTTTCTTTCGAGTCTCCTTTTTCAATTAATGCCAATTCAGATGGATGATAAGGCGTGGTATGTGTATAAACTATTCTACCTTTTTTTGATACAGAGAAAGAACCTCCGCCATATGGTCGTCCTATTCCAGTTCCTCCTAAGTTAGGAGCAACCATTTTATTTTTACCCGAAAGGTCAGTATATCCAATTTTAGTATTTCCTTTATCATCGTACATAAAATAAATTCCTCTACCTGAAGCTTCCCAAATGGGGGAAGAAATACTGCGATCCAAATTGGTTTTGACTTCTTTCTTATTCGAACCATCTATGTCCATTACATAAAGTCTGGATACTTGATAGGTTTGCATTTTATCATCAAATCCAACGTAAGCGATTTGCTGGCCGTCAGGAGAAATGGCAAAATCTCTATCTGGACCATTTCGGTTGGTCAATGTTTTTACTTCTCCGCTTTCTACTGAGATTTTATAAATTTCAGTATTTCGAAAATCATACTCCCAATCTTTTTTCAAATTGGAACTGATCAACAAATGACCTCCATCAGATGACCATTGCGGTGTTCCTCGGTGGTTAAGATCACCTTTAGTTATTTGGCGCGGTGTTCCCCCTTCAGCTGGAATTACAAATAAATGATTAAATCCTGGAGAAATATATCCAGAACCATCTGACTCATGTTTAAATCGAGTGGTAATTTTTGGCGGATCTGCCCAATTGGCCCCTTTGGGTTTTTTTGGCGGAGATACTAGACTCAATTCCTTTGATGGAACCTTCATGGAAAAAGCTAACCATTTTCCATCCGGCGACCAACTTACTCGACTAGGTGAATTTTCCAATTGAGATAAGCGTGCAACTTTTCCGGTTTTTATCCAATAGACAAAAATCTCAGAACCCTGTTCAGTCGAAGAAGAAAAAGCCATCTTTTGACCATCAGGTGACCACACAGGATTAGATTCATTGACGTCATTGCTTGTCAATTTTTGATGGTTGGTGCCATCAGTCTTAATCATCCAAAGCCGTGATTGCCTTTGATCATTCATGATGTCCATTCCTCCTCTCTGATAAACCACCCAATTTCCATCTGGCGAAATTTGAGGATTTGTAACCCACTCCAATTGAAATACATCCATGCTAGTGAATGGAGGATTTAATTGAGCTTGGATCATTATTTGAAAAGACAATAAGAATAGAAAGGAAAAGATTAGATTTTTCATAATCGATGTTTGATTTACTTCAAAAGATGAGATGAAAGTAAGGATCGGAAACGAAATCTACAAATTTTGACCGCTTCGTATGGTTATTTAAATGCCATTCATTGACAAAAAAGTAGCCCCAAATTCACCTCCCCGCTTATGATACCGCTCCTGCGGTAGTGGCTGGTATTCAACTTGGCTCTGCCAACCATTGCTCAAATCACTTCATTTTTTATTAGTGCTCTTTTTCCAAAAAATATATTAGTCCTTAATTATTGGCTATTGAAGGCAGAGCCTTTTAGAATACTTGGAGCTACCGCAGAGCAAGTAATTCTGGCGTGTGTGATTTTTGTTATTGGTGTGGTGCCAGTGGGTAATATCTCGCGCACATTCTATTAAAACATCTGGAGCCCCGATAGTTATAAATTTATCAGGGAAATATATGCATAAAATATTTTGAAGCACCATATTCCATAAAGGTGCTTCTATTGTTTTAATCTTTTCTATTTCATTGTTCTCAGAATACTTAAGTGCTAATAAAATTCCAGATTTTACACTTGTGAAAAAGTTGTCCAATTCATATCCAACAAGTTGCTTTTATTTTTTCCTTTGCTAGAATAATAGTTTCCGTCTTTAGCTTTGTATAACCCAAATTTTGAAGCAGTACCACCACCAATACCGAAAAGGATATTGTTGAACTCAAGCCAATAGCAAAAACTATTTTTATCAGTTCCTTGTACGAATTCATCAATACTTAATTCATTAATTTTATCAAGAGGGAATTTAGAGATAAAAGAGAGTCTTCCATTTTCCATTTTATCTATACTTTCTTGTGATAGACTAAACTCTCTAGATTTTGTGTTTAATTTTTTTAGACTCATTTAGTTTTATTTTCTAATTGGTGTCAACATCAATCTTGAAAAAATTAAAATTTTAAACTCAAATTTTAGTTTAAATTAAATTTGATTAACAATTTTATGTATGTTGATTATTTGTACCCATGTTTGTATAATCGAATACGGATTAACTAATAGCGGGTAGCGCTAGTGGTAGATTTAAAGTGTCTCCCGATCTGCCAAGCCAACCTTGTTCGGTTTCCTTTATCCAACGAAGACTGACCAGACAGCATTCCACTTAAAAAGATTGGTATTTTTTCATTATAAATATATGTTCCAATATCCATATCAAAAATAGGCTCTTTATCATCATCATCTTCTTTCAACCAATATTTTAAAATCAAATCTGAAGTAAAAGCATTGTTAGTTAGAATAACCTTTGGATTGGAAGCGTCTATATACTCTTTAACTGCAACCATCTGCTCCCAAAAAAAATTCCAATCCTTATAAATTTGTTCCTTAGCCTTCTTAGCTCTAGTTTCTCTAAAGCAAAATAAATCCACATGTCCCCAAGGTAGATCTTGAATTTCAGAAAACTTTTTAATCTCTTCTGTTACTCTTCTTAATCCATTGTGATATCCGTCCCCATCATCATCATTTTTTATTATATCACTATTCTTTAACTCAATGACATTAATGTCACCATCTGTTCCTACTTCCTCAACATCAGAACGAGAACTTGGATTCAAACCAAGAATAATTAATCCATCCTTCGGAAGCCCCGTAAAACCAAGTGGTTGGTTCTGAGCCAATTCTACTCCAAGTGGTTGATATTTTTTCCAAACATTTTCAATCCTTTTTAAATACTGTTATCCTAATTCTAATTGATTCATAAAATTATATTTTAAGCGTTATTTAATTTTTTCATCACCCCACCATCGGCCACTCCCCATACTGCCCCTCTGCCTGCTCAATCACCTCCTTCAGCAACTTATCCAATTCCGAAAACATCACCTTCCCCCTCAACTCCTTCTTAACCGCCAATCGAATCGCCGCCTTGGCATCCTCCTTCTTCGTCCAATCCAATTGCAAATTCTTCTTCACAGAAGCTACCACATGATGCACCAAATCCTGAATCGGTCCTTCCGTATTCAACAACTTTGAATTCGCAGAAAGCAAATCATAAAATGCCAATTCATCTTCCTCTAATCCCAATTCCTTTTTTCGAATATCATCATTTTGAAGTTCCTCGGCAAAGTCGAGCAGGTGCTTGATCGCTGCGATAGAATCCATACTATTTTTATGATACCGACTTAGGACTTTGTCGAGTTCCTCTTTTAAGTTGGTCATCTTCCGAATGTTTTTAGGCATTCTAACTTTGAGTTCATCGTTGACGATACGCTTGAGTAGTTCGACTTTTATATTTTCTGCGCCCTTGTCTTTGACGATAGCTTGGAAGCGGTCGTCGATGATCGAAATATCTATTTTGTCCAAACCAAACATCGAAGCCAAATCCACAATCTCATTCGATGCCAAAGAATTACTAATCAAATCCTTGATGCGATCATTCTTTTTGCGAAGTGCGCCAGGAGGGAATTTTATCTTGCGAATTTCATTTCTGATTTTTTGAATCACGACTACTTCCTTTTGGATTTCCCAAATCTTCGGATCAGAATTCGTCATCGCTACGAGTTCCGCCAACTTCCTTTCTTCTTGTAAAAACTGTTCGGTGATCGCTTCGCTTTTCATCAAATCATTCACTATCTCGAATGACCATTTCGTAATCGTAGCGGGTGACATCGCATTCAATTCGTCCAACTCAAAACCACCCATCAAATCTTTTACTTTTTCAAACTGATACAAACACAACCGTACCGCTTCCTCCAAATTAAAAGCA
>Ga0102815_10001877_pt1 | contig 12995 bp, 7 predicted proteins | sample ColrivemetaGS759_FD_79113 | JGI IMG/M metagenome (GOLD analysis project Ga0102815, IMG submission 79113) | Estuarine microbial communities from the Columbia River estuary - Ebb tide ETM metaG S.759 | ecosystem: Environmental > Aquatic > Marine > Intertidal zone > Estuary | place: USA: Columbia...
AGGAGGATGTTCTTGAACTGCATGGGATTTGGGTCCGCCCGGGGTTGGCTGAGGGACGGGTTCGAGGAGCAGGCTCGGCGGGCAGGCTCGGCTGAGAGGGCCTGCGCGACGGCTCGCGGGAAGCTTACTGCGACTACGGGCGGGGGGCGCGGACCGTGGGCCAAGCGGTTGGGTTGGCGGGGCGGCGGGCCGTGGGGTCTCAGGACGGGACGCTCTGATCGCACTCAAGTTTGCCCCGGTAGGCTCCGATAGGAGTACGATTGGAGTGCGATTGGAGTGTCGACCCTCCCCTGGCTCGCCCCGATCGTTCCCTCTAGTCGCTACCAAGTCGCATCCAGCAACCCGCCGTGAGAGAGTCCAAGGTCACCGTCAAGATCCCCCGTCCTCTGTATCGAAAGATCCAGCAGGTGGTGGATGGGTCCGGATTCAACTCGCCAACGGACTTCATCGTCTTCGTGCTCCGAGACCTGATGGGAGATACGCCTTCCGTTCAGGTCGCCCCCACGGAGGGGGTGGAGGGCTCTGACTACACGCAGGAAGAGCTCGACGACGTGAAGCGCAAGCTCGAGAACCTCGGCTACCTCTGATCACCAGCACTGGGCTTCGCCCACACCAATCCCCACCCACATGACTGCCGCCAACGTTTCCATTCTTCCCGTCCACGGTGGCCTCGAGGCCCCGGTCAACCGCATCGACGCCGCCGCAGCGAGCGCCGGAGCGGATCTCGCCAAGGTGGACGTGAACGAGGTGGATCGCACCACCCTCTACCGCATCGCGGACGGGACCCTCTCGCCCCTCGAAGGGCCGATGGCCCGCGCGGACTACGACGCGGTCCTCTCGGAGCAGGCCATCGAGCGCAACGGTGGGAAGTGGGCCTGGACCATCCCGATCATCCTCCCGGTCACCGACGCCGAGGCGGCCGCGTGCACCGCCGGGGCCAAGATCGCCCTCTGCTCCGACGGCGAGGTCTTCGGTGTCCTCGAGGTCGAGGGCGGCGCCTACGACTGGGACAAGGCAGCCTTCATCAAGGCGGTGTATCGCACCGAGCGCACGGATCACCCCGGCGCGCGCCTTTGGACCGCGGACGAGCGCACCAAGCTGGTCGGCGGCACCATCACCCTCGCGCCCGCCGAGGACACCCGCCCGTTCGCGGGCCGCGTGATGGGCCCGACCCAGACCCGCAGCCTGATCATGGACCGCGGCTGGGAGCAGTCGATCGCCTTCCAGACCCGCAACCCGCTCCACCGCGCCCATGAGTACGCGCTGGTCCACGGGGCCGAGGTCATCCTCCGCGACACCGGCAAGAAGACCGGCGTCATCCTGAACCCGCTGGTGGGTCAGCTCAAGGGCGACGACGTCCCGGCCTCGACCCGCATGGAGACCTACGAGGCCCTGGTGAAGAACCGCCTCCTGGGTGAGGGCGACAAGGACGCCGAGCTCTGGGAGTCCAAGGGTCAAGACCTGAACGACCAGCTCGAGCTCGTCGGCCTGGACATGCGCATGTACTACGGCGGCCCGAGCGAGGCCGTGATGCACGCCATCTACCGCCAGAACCTGGGCTTCACCCACTTCATCATCGGCCGCAAGCACGCGGACGCGCCCTTCGACGACAAGACCGCGATCTGGGGCGACTTCGACGCCCAGACCGTGTTCGAGGAGCTCGGCGGCGACCTCGCCATCAAGACCGTCAACGTCGGCTTCGCCGCGTACTTCGAGGAGCTCGGTCGCGTCGGCCTCATGGAGGCGAACAAGGACAAGACGTCCGTCTTCATCTCCGGCACCAAGGTGCGCGAGCAGCTGGTGAGCGGCGAGAACCCTGACCCCCGGATCATGCGCGAGACCACCGCCGCGATCCTCGTCGACTTCTACAAGACCAAGGAAGAGTGAGCTGATGGGCCTGTTCGACAAGTTCAAGAAGAAGCCGGCGACCCCGCCGCGTCCCATGCCGCGTCTCCCGATGCGGCCTGGGATGGTCCAGAAGCCTGATCCCCAGGCGGAGAACCACTTCATCATCATCATCCTCGACTCCTGCCGCTACGACGCGTTCATGTCGGCGGAGACGAAGACGATCACGAAGCTGTCGGGCGGCAAGGTGGAGAAGCGGTACACGTACGCCTCGTGGACCGCGCCCTCCCACTACAACCTCCTCACGGGCCTCCTGCCGCACACCTCCCCGGAGAACGTGTACGCGTCGGAGTACTACAAGGAGGACTTCTACAACTACAACAAGCGCCTGGGCTCCAAGGGCACCGACATCGACTTCGGCGCCATGGTCCCCGGGCTCTGGTTGCCTGGTCTGCTCCAGCAGAAGCTCGGCTACGACACGCACGCCCGCGTGTCGCTGCCCGTGCTCAACCCGAAGACGGGGATCAACCGTGCCTTCGACAGCTTCCAGCTGATGGACAGCCATAACGACATGGCGGCGATCCTGCCCACGATGAAGTTCGACGGCCCGCGTCCGCACTTCTACCTGCTCAACGTCGGGGAGACGCATTACCCCTACGCCAAGCCGGACGAGGACTCCTCCATGTGGCCGCGTATCAGCGGGGTCAACGGGGTCTTCCGGAAGATGAACGACCAGATCGCCGAGAGCGAAGAGAAGAGCAAGTTCAAAGAGGACTTCCAGTTCTTCAACCAGGACAAGCTGGACGAGCTCAAGGAGCGTCAGATCGACACCGTCCGCTACCTGGACGGCGTCTTCGAGCAGCTCTACGACACCGTCCCGAAGAACACCCACATCATCGTCACCGCCGACCACGGCGAGCTGTTCGGTGAGGCCGGGTACTTCGGCCACGGCCCGATCATGCACGAGAAGTGCTTCGAGGTGCCTTACCTCGAGGGGATGATCCGGTAGCGCCGGACCCCGCCATTCAATCAACGATTTCTATCCCTAACCAACCCACCATCACCATGTCCCAGAAGGGTTTTGTCCTTTGGTTCACCGGCCTCTCCGGCTCCGGTAAGTCCACCCTCGCCGAGTACCTCACGCCCGTCCTCACGGAGCGCGGCAAGAACGTCGAGGTCCTCGACGGCGACGTCGTCCGCACCAACCTCTCGAAGGGCCTCGGCTTCTCGAAGGAAGATCGCGACACGAACGTCGCGCGCATCGGCTTCGTGGCCAACCTGCTCGCGCGCAACGGCTGCTGCTCGATCACCGCGGCGATCTCCCCCTACCAGGAGGTCCGCGACCAGTGCCGCGGCATGATCGACGCGGCGCGTTCCGAGTTCGTCGAGGTCTACGTCGAGGCGCCCCTCGCGGTCGTCGAGGAGCGTGACACCAAGGGCCTCTACAAGAAGGCCCGCTCCGGCGAGATCAAGAACTTCACCGGCGTCAGCGACCCCTACGAGGCGCCGACCAACGCTGAGATCACGGTCCACACCGGCGACGAGTCCATCGAGGAGTCGGCGGCCAAGATCCTCGGGTACCTCGAGGAGCGCGGCCTGATCGCCGCGACCGCCGCCCAGGCCTGATCTTCAGCCTGGCCTTGACCTCGACCGGGCGCTGCCCGGCGGGGCCAAGCTGGAGCGGCCGGCGTCCCCTGGGGCGCCGGCCGCTTCCGTTTCATGCGACCGGCGTGGCGGGGCTCGAGGACCTATGATCCGGCGTGCCCGCGGCTCCCCCTCCCTCCCTCGCCCGACGCCACCTGGCGCTCCCGGGCGCCCCTGCCCTGGGGTGGGTCGAGGCCGAGGCCTCGGTGGGTGGGTTGACCCGCGTTCGCTTCCTTGAGGACGCCCCGGTGGGACGCTCGGCGGGGTCCCAAGCGCAGCCCGAGGCGGGGAATGAGCAGGGGGAGGTACGCGCGGCGGCCGCCCACCTCGCGCACTTCGCAGAGGAGCTCGCGGCCTACCTCCGCGGCGCCCGCGGGCCCTTCACGGTCCCCGTTCAGGCCTCTGGCACGGCCTTTCAGCGGGAGGTCTGGGGAGCCCTGCGCCTCCTTAACCACGGGGCGCTCACCACCTACGGCGAGCTCGCGGCCGGCCTCGGTAAGCCCACAGCTGTCCGGGCCGTGGGAGCCGCTGTCGGCCGGAACCCGCTGCTGATGGTGGTGCCGTGCCACCGGGTCATCGGGTCCAGCGGTCAGTTGACGGGCTACGCCGCGGGGGTCGACCGTAAGCGGGCGCTCCTCGACCTCGAGGCCGCAGCGGCCGCGGTCCCGCCGCTGATCGCTGAGCCCGACGGCTCCGAGCTGCTCACTCTGTCGCCCGCGGAGGCGGCGGCGGTGATCGGGGCCCTGGTCCAGGGGGGCGTCCGGTTCGATGAGGCCGGACCCGAGGCCGCTGGGTGCGCCGGCCCCGAGGTGGCGGTCCTCCGCTTTCCTGCCGGCTCGGACCACATCAAGATCGGGGCGGCCTTGGTCGCCGCAAGGGAGACGGGGCCGTGAGTGAACTTCGGATCCGCGGCGCCCGCGAGCACAACCTGCGCGGCGTCGACCTCGACCTCACGCGCGGCCAGTGGATCGCCGTGACCGGGCCCTCTGGGTCAGGCAAGACGTCGCTGGTCTTCGAGACCGTCGTCCGTGAGGGGCAGCGACGCTACCTCGGCTCCCTCTCGGCCCGGGCCCGTCAGTTCTTCGGCAAGCTCGGACGGGCGGCCGTGGACTCGGTCGAGGGCCTGCCGCCGGCCATCGCCATGGGCTCCACCGACGCGCGGGCCAGCGTGCGCTCGACCGTGGGGACCTTGACGGGGACCCTCGATCTCCTGCGCCTCCTCTACGCCCGCGTCGCAAAGGACCCGGGTGGGGTCTCGCTGACCCGAAGCCACTTCAGCTTCAACCACCCCGACGGCGCCTGCACCCGCTGCGGGGGCAGCGGCGTCGAGGACGAGGTGAGCGAGGACCTCCTCGTGGAGGACGCCTCGAGGAGCATCCGCGATGGCGCCCTGAAGCCGACCCTGAAGAGCGGCTACACCGTCTACTCCCAGGTGACCCTGGAGGTCATGGACACCATCTGCCGGGCCCACGGGTTCGACGTGGAGACGCCCTGGGGAGAGCTCAGCGACGAGCAGCGAGGCGTGATCCTGCGCGGTACGCGCCGGCTGAAGGTCCCCTTCGGCAAGCACAGCATCGAGTCCCGCATGAGGTGGGAGGGGATCACCGCGCGGCCCAGGGAGGAGGGTTACTACCGCGGGCTCATCCCCGTCATCGAGGAGACCCTCAAGCGCAACCGCAACCCGAACATCCTGCGCTTCGCCCGCTCGGTCCCCTGCGCGGAGTGCGACGGCGCCCGCCTCTCACGGCCCGGCCGTGAGGCGGCCATCGGGAGCCGCCGCCTGCCGGAGCTGCTCGGCCTCTCCGCTCGTGAGCTCGGCCCCGCCCTCGACGCCGTGGACGGGATCGGGCGCAGTGAGGTCGCGCAAGCGATCCTGCCCGAGCTGCACCGCCGGCTCGAGCGCATGGTCCTGCTTGAGCTCGGCCACCTGTCCCTCGCTCGCGAGAGCACGACGCTCTCCACTGGCGAGGCCCAGCGGATCCAGCTCGCTTCCCAGCTCGCCGCGCCCATGGGCGGGTTGCTGGTGGCGTTGGATGAGCCCACCCTCGGGCTTCACCCCTCCGGTCAGCCGGGAATGACCGCCGTGCTCGACGAGCTCAGGGACCGGGGTAACACCCTGATGGTGGTGGAGCACGACCCGGACATGGTCCGGCAGGCGGACCACGTCGTGGAGGTCGGGCCAGGGGCCGGGCCGGAGGGCGGCCTCATCGTACGCAGCGCGCCCATGTCCGGCGCTCCGCTCGGGGAGCCGCTCGTGATCGACGGGCCGCGGCGTGAGCCGACCGGAGAGCTGCGGCTCGTGGGCGCGACGCTCCATAACCTGCGCGGGGCAGACCTCACGGTGCACCTGGGGACCCTGCAGGTGATCACGGGCCCCTCGGGCGCGGGCAAGTCATCCCTGGTGTTCGGCACCCTGCTCCCGGCGCTCGCCGGGGAGCGCGGGGGGCCCTTCGAGCGACTGGAGGGCGCGGACGGGCAGCGGGTCCGCGCGGTGGACGCACGGCCGATCGGGAGGACACCGCGCAGTACGCCGGCCACCTGGTCGGGGCTGATGGACCTCATCCGCAAGCGGTTCGCGGCGACCGGGGAGGCGGCCGCGGCAGGGCTCGGGGCGAGTCACTTCTCGTTCAACTCGAAGGAGGGGCGCTGTTCGACCTGTGAAGGGCTCGGCGTGCAGAGGGTCGGGCTCCACCTGTTGGAAGACCTGGAGCTCGAGTGCGACGCCTGCGCCGGAGCCCGATATCGCCCGGAGTCCCTGGCCGTGCGGCTTCACGGCAAGACGGTCGCCGACGTCCTGACGCTCACGGTCGCCGAGGCGCGGGACTTCTTTGCGGACGACCCGCCAGCGCTGGCTCTGTGCGCGGCGATGGACGACCTCGGCCTCGGCCACGTCCCCCTCGGTTTCCCGTCCAACCGCCTCAGCCGCGGCGAGGCCCAGCGCGTCAAGCTCGCCACCCTGCTCGGGGAGGCGGGGAGCGCGCCGACCCTGGTGGCCCTCGACGAGCCGGACCGCGGCCTTCACCCCAGCGACGTGGAGCGGCTCGTTCGTAGCCTGGGCCAGCTCATCCAGGCAGGGCACACGGTGCTGGCCATCAGCCACCACCGCGGCCTGTGGGCGGCGGCGGATCGGCGGGTGGACGTGGTGGACGGAGTCGCGCGGCCGGTGGCGCCCGGCGTCGGTGAGGCGCCCGCGGCGGCTCGAGCGCCTCGTCCGCCCGTGGTGCGCTCGGGCACGATCCAGCTCCGGGGCGTGCGGACCCATAATCTCCGCTCGGTGGACGTGGACTTCCCCCGCGGGCGGGTCACGGCGGTCTGCGGCGTGTCGGGCAGCGGCAAGACCTCCTTGGCCTTCGACACCCTGGCGGGGGAGGCTTGGCAGCGCTTCTCCGAGAGCCTCCCGTTTCAGGTTCGCCGCCACATGAAGCGCCTCGCGCGGCCGGAGCTGGACGGCGCCGAGGGGCTCGGCCCGGTCATCTCGCTCCGCCAGCAGCAGGCCCGTGCCGGCCAGCGCTCCACGGTCGCCACCCAGAGCGAGCTCGGCCCGCTCCTGCGCCTGCTCTTCTCCCGCGCCGGCACGCTCGACGGGACCCGGGCGAGCCTCCTGGCCGAGCACTTCAGCCCCGATCGGGCCGCGGGGGCGTGCGCCGCCTGCGAGGGCCAGGGCTCCGTCTCGCGCTGCGACCCGGCGCAGCTGATCACAGATCCCTCGCGCCCGATCACTGCGGGCGCCATGGATGGGACGCGGGTCGGCAAGTACCTCGGTGAGGCGGACGGCCAGTTCCTCGCCACTCTGCGGGCCGCGGGGCCGTCCGTGGACTGGGACCGGCCCTTCGCCGAGCTGGACGAGGTGGCTCAAGAGCTCGCGCTCAGGGGCGCAGGCTCAGGCGAGGTCCTGCTGGTGCGGTGGGAGCTCGCCGAGGGCGGTCAGGCGGGCGAGGGGAAGGGCACCCACGAGTTCGAGGCGACCTGGGACGGCATGCTGGCCCTCGCCGAGCGCGAGGCCCAGCGCCGGGTCAAGCAGAAGAGCTTTGCGAGCTGGGCCGAGCCCCTGGCGCCGAGCCCCTGCGAGGCCTGCGAAGGGACGCGCCTTGGCCCGCTCGCGCGGAGCGTGGTGCTGGGCGGCCGGACGCTGCCCGAGCTCCTCGATCTCCCCGTCGACGGCCTGCTCGAGGGGCTCGGCGTGCTCGAGCTCGACAGGGGGCAGGCCGCCGTCCGCGAGGCGCTGATGCCCGAGGTGCGCGAGCGCGTTGCATCGCTGGTGTCCCTGGGGCTCGGGCACCTCCAGCTCTCGCGCCGGAGCCCGACGCTCTCCGGCGGCGAGCTCCAGCGCACGCGGCTCGCGAGCGTGCTGCGCGCGGGGCTCGCGGGGGTGACCCTGGTGCTCGATGAGCCCACGAGCGGGCTGCACGCCCGGGATGTTGAGGGACTCATGGAGCTGCTGGCGGGGTTCGCTGACGGAGGAAACACCGTCGTCCTCGTGGAGCACGACCCCGCCGTCCTGCGCGCCGCCGACCACCTGATCGAGCTCGGCCCGGGCGCGGGCGAAGCAGGGGGAGAGGTGACCGCCGCCGGGAGCCCCGCCGAGGTCCTGGCCGGGGATGGGCCGACCGCGCGCGCCCTCGCGGCCGAGGGCGATGTCGACGGCGACCGTACGCCACTGCCGCTGACCTTGGCCTTCGAGGGCTGCCGCGCGCACCACCTCAAGGGGATCGACGTGGCGCTCCCCGCGGCGGGGCTCGTGGCGGTGACCGGGGTCTCCGGCAGCGGGAAGTCGAGCCTGCTCTTCGACGTGATCGAGCCGAGCGTACGCGCAGGCAACCCCGTGCAGTGCGAAGCCGTACGCGGCCCCGAGGGGCGCGGAGCCCCCGCGGTGTTTGCGGAGATCAGCAGCTCGCGCCGGCCCACCGAGGCGTCCACCGTCGTGACCGCGCTGGGGCTCATGGGGGCGGTGCAGTCCCTCTTCGCCGCCGAGGCCAAGGGAACGGGGCTCGCCCGCGGGGCCTTCTCCTTCACCAGCCCGGCGGGCCGGTGCACGGGTTGCCGTGGCTCCGGCAGGGAGCGCGTCCCCATGGACTTCATGGCGGACCTCGATCTCCCTTGCCCGGACTGTGGGGGGCTGCGGTATCGACCCGAGGTCCTCGGCGTTCGCTGGCAGGGCCGGTCGGTCGCGGACTTCATGGCCGCCCCGGCAGAGGAGCTCCGCGCTGCGCTGGAACGCGCGTCCGTCGGGGGCAAGCTCCTCCGCGGCCTCGAGAGCCTCGGGCGCCTGGGCCTCGGCCACCTGGCGCTCGGACGCGCCGTCGGGGAGCTGTCGGGCGGTGAGGTCCAGCGCCTCACCCTCGCCATGGGCCTCGTCGCCAGGGGCGGCCCCACCCTGCACCTGTTGGACGAGCCCGCCACGGGCCTGCATGAGGCGGACGTGCAGCGGCTGGTCGAGGTCCTGCGCGACCTCGCGAGCGGCGGCGACCTGATCCTCATGGCCGAGCACCGGCTCTCCCTCATCGCGGCCTGCGACCATGTCATCGACCTCGGCCCCTCCAGCGGCGCGGGCGGCGGGAGCCTCATGGCGTCCGGGCCGCCGGGCGCCCTGCTGGAGGGAGCGACGGCCGCGGCCCTGCGTGCGCAGTGACCTGCGGCCCCGGGCCACGATTCGGCGGGGGACGGGGATCGGTGGGGAACGGGGAGGGGTCTACTGGTGTCCCTGGACCGGCTCCACGAATGGGCCCAGGGGGAGGCCCGTGGACCCCACGACGTTGCCGTCCGGGACCGGCGCCCACGCGTAGCGCACCGCCCTTGGCGTGGGCGCCTCCGGTGAACTCACCATCAGGTCCGAGCCTTGGATGACCGCCTTGGCGGGGTACCACTCTCCATCCTCTCCCCGTACCTCGACGCCTCGCACCTCCTCGCCGTCCCGCGTGCGGAGGCCCCCCTCGGCTCGGGAGACCCGGACGATGCACTCTGATCCATGTAGGGTCGCGGCCCGCGCGGCGGGGCTCCTTGGCGCCTCCTGGCCATAGACGCCGTGGAGCGCGAGGCCCGCGAGGCGGGCGCCGACCTCGCGCTTGCGGCGGGGGTGGACGTCGGTGGGGTGGCCCAGGTCGAGGGTCACGGCAAGCTCGACCCCGGGCAGCTTGGCCACCTCGCGCTGGACCTCCCGGTACGCCATCCACGCGCGCCCCATGCCGGGGAGCTGGACCATGAGGAAGGGCAGCTCGGGCCTCGCGAAGGTGTCGCGCCAGTCGTCGATGAGCGCGGTCAGGCTCGCCCGGCACCAGGCGGGGTCCGCGGCTACCTGCATGTCGGCCAGGGTCGCGTTCGACTCGCCCTGATACCAGATGGCCCCGGCGAGGCCGAGCCCCGCCAGGGGGGCGATGGCGGCCTGGTGAAGGAAGCCAGGCTGGAAGGGGTGGCCGGGCATGGGGCCCTCGGGCGCAGCGAACCAGCGCGCCAGGTTCTCCCGCCCGCGCCGCCTGGGCCACTCGGGGGCGCGGGGGTCCGTCAGCCACCCTTCCCCGTCCGCGAGCTCCGGCTCATTGCGGAGCCGCTCGGGGCTGATGTAGGCCTCGGTGCAGGTGCCGCCGATGGCGTTGTGGATGAGGCCCACGGGCACGCCGAGCCGGGCCTGGAGGTCGCGGCCGAAGGCCCAGGCGACCGCGGAGAACGGACGCGCTGAGGCGGGGCTGGAGACCGCCCAGCCGGACGTCCGGTAGTAGCGTTCGGGGGAGCACTTCGCGAGCTCATCGTCGCTCCATGCGCGGGAGCTCGGGTACGCCTCGCCCACGAGGTCGAGCAGGCGCAGCTCCGGGATAGAGGCGGCGGCGAGCATCTCCTCCGCGGCCGCGCTCTGGCCCAGGGTCCAGCGCATGTTCGACTGGCCGGCGCAGACCCAGACCTCGCCCACGAGCACGTCCTCGAGGGTCACCTCACGCGCCTGCGAGCGCAGCGTGAGCGAGTGGGGGCCGCCGGCCTCCATGGCGCCAAGCTCGGCTCGCCAGCGCCCGTCTGCGCCAGCGATCGTCACCGCGCGCTCCTCCGATAGGACCACCTCAACCTCCGCACCGGGGCTGGCGAGCCCCCAGACCTGGATCGGTTGGCGGCGCTGGAGAACCATGTGGCTCCCGAATGCGCGGTCGGCGCTGAGCGCCCCCTGGCCGGCGGCGAGCCCCGCGAGCCCGAGGGCTCCGAGTGCGCCAACGGCGCCCCGCAGGACCGCCAGGGCGACGCGCCCGCGGCGCTTCATCTCGGGGACCGCCGTGGACGCAGGCTCCAGGTCTCGGCGGAGCGGGGCGTTCGAGAAGCCGTTCGAAGAGTGAGGTTTCATGCCGGGGAGGGGCGCCGGAGTCGGGGCGCCAGAGGCGGGGCGGAGGTGCCGAGCGAGGGACGGACCCTGGTACTCCAGCAAAGAGAGACCCGCGGACCTGACGAGATCCGCGGGTTCAATGGAGGCCCGTGCTGCCGGGGAGGCCCGTGCTGCGGGGGGGAGGCTCTGGCGCGCCGGCCGGCCGTGGCGTCAGTCCTCGCCGTCGCCGCTGCCGATCTCCTCGAGCGCCTTCTTCTGATCGAGCCACGGGACGCCGTCGGAGATCCACTTGGGGGCTTCCTCGCCCGCCAGGTAGGTGTCGAACCACTCTCGCACCCGGTGGTGGTAGTCCACCTGGTTCGCCTTCTTGCGCAGGCCGTGGTTCTCCCCGGGGTAGACGAGCATCACGAACGGGCGTTGGGCCAGGCGCGCCGCGTTGTACATCTCCACGCCCTGCTGCCAGTCGACGGCGCCGTCATCGTCCCCGAAGGCCACGAGCAGCGGGGTGTTCAGGTCCTCGATGGAGAAGATCGGCGAGTTGGCGATGTAGGTGTCCACGTCGTTCCAGAACGGACGGTCCATGCGGCCCTGGCTCTCGTGGAAGATGTACGCGTCGGTCTGCCCTGAGTTCCAGTAGATGCTCATCGACATGCTCATCATGTTCGTGAGCGGCGCCCCGGCGACACCGGCCGCGAAGAGGTCCGTCTGCGTCACGATGAAGGCCGTCTGGTACGCGCCCCAGGAGTGGCCCACGAGGCCGACACGCTCGGGGTCCACCTTGCCGGACTCGAGCACCTTGCGAACCGCGGGGACCACGCAGTCCACGGCGGAGAGCCCCGGGTTCTGAGCGCGGTAGACGATGTCTGGCTGGAAGACGAAGTACCCGTTCTGGGTGAAGACCGAGGTGCTGTACGGGTTGCGCTCCGAGGGGGCCATGTACTGGTGCAGCGACTGCGAGCGCAGCTCGTAGATGTACACGACCATCGGGTACGTCTTGGTCTCGTCGTAGTCCGCCGGGTAGTAGAGGGCGCCCTGCAGGGGATCGCCGTTCGAGCTCTCGAAGTCGACGAGCTCTGAGTGCCCCCAGAGGTAGTCGCTCGAGAAGGCGTTGGTGGCGCTGACCTGCTTGGCGTCCTCGAGCGCCGGGCCGCCGACGAAGAGGTCCGGCGAATCGTCGAAGCGCTCCGCGGTGAACGCGAACACGTCGGCGTCCTCCGCGCGGACGAGGCCGGAGATGCGGGCGGTCTCCCAGACCCGCCGGTCGAGGGCGCGGCCGGGCTTGAGGAAGCCGTAGCCGGATTCCTTGGTGAGGTCCCCGTAGAGGCTGACGTAGAAGCCCGCCGACGGGACGATGTCGCGCTGCTCGGCGTCGGGGTCCGCGGCGACGATGACCCGGCGGTGACGGATCGAGTCCTCCGCGCCCTGGGTGAGGCGCTCGTGCGAGCTGCCGTCGAGCGCGAAGGACCAGATGTCGTAGCGATCGTAGAGCAGGACCCGGTCGCCCTTCTTGGTCCACCCGGCGACGCCATAAGGCGGCTTCTCGTCGGTGAGGCTCGAGTTCTCCTGGTCGGTGAACGCGGCCTCGGCCTGGCCGGTCAGGTTCGTCGCGGCGCGGGCCTGCATGTCGTAGGCCCAGATGTGCCCGTCGCGCACGAAGAGGAATCGCGTACCTCGGGGGTCGCCCTCCATCGTGTACTTGACGCGCTCGAGGACTCGCTCTCGCTCGCCGGTCATGACGTCCACGGCGTAGAGGTCGACGAGCGTGGCCGAGAAGCGCTGCTCCTCCTCGTACGGCGCCTCGTCGCTCCCGAGCGCCATGCGTTGGCGTTCGAGAAGGATCACGTCCGGGACCGCCTCGTCCTCCAGCCGGACCAGCGTGCCGGCATCGAGCCAGAGGGCCGCCATGAAGCTGTCGCGCTCGTCCTCGGACTCGGTGCGCTTCTGCCGGGGCACGATGTTGATGTCCTTTGCGTGCCAGATCTCGACGCCGGGAGCCTCGTCGAGGCTCTCCCGCATGGACTTCGCCCGATCGTTCTCACCGTCCGGATCCTGGGGCTCCTCAGCCTCCTCGCCCGCGGCCTCCTCGTCCTCGGCGGCGTTCTCGCCGACACCTTCATCGTCGCCAGCGTTCTCCTCGTCGTCCTCGTCGAGGCCGGTAGGTCGGTTCTCCCAGGCCTTGAGGCCGAAGAACACCGCGTCGCCGTCG
>Ga0102815_10001878_pt1 | contig 12994 bp, 16 predicted proteins | sample ColrivemetaGS759_FD_79113 | JGI IMG/M metagenome (GOLD analysis project Ga0102815, IMG submission 79113) | Estuarine microbial communities from the Columbia River estuary - Ebb tide ETM metaG S.759 | ecosystem: Environmental > Aquatic > Marine > Intertidal zone > Estuary | place: USA: Columbia...
AGCTAGCTTTAACTGGCTCAGTATTTTTTAGCATGTTGCCTACAACGGCTGAAGTTCTTCAAAGGCTACCACCCAATAACCCATTTGTTAATTCAATAGAAGACCCTTTAGTTCTGAATTTTTATATGGCATATGTTGTTATTTTTGGAATTTTTGGTATTTATCAAATCATAAGAATCTATCGAGAGAATATAGATGGAATCTGATAATTATAATGATCTAGTTAAAGCCTCGAAAGAGGCTCATCAAAAGTGGAGGCTTATCCCAGCTCCTATAAGAGGAGATATTATTAGACAATTTGGAAATGAATTAAGAAACGAAAAAAATGAACTTGCAAAAATAATAACTACAGAAGCAAGAAAAATTGTTTCCGAAGCAGAGGGTGAGGTTCAAGAAGCAATTGATATGTGTGATTTTGCAACAGGACTAAGTAGGCAGCTCTATGGCCTGACAATGCCAAGTGAAAGGCCAGAACATAGGCTACAAGAACTATGGCAGCCAATTGGTATAGTTGGGTGCATCACAGCTTTTAATTTTCCAATGGCAGTTTTTGCTTGGAATTTTTGTTTAGCTTCGGTATGTGGAAATAGTATTATTTGGAAACCAAGCCCTCACTCAAATGGATGCGCAGATGCTATGAAGAAAGCATGGGATAAGGTAGCAGGAGAACATAAAAATATTGTTCTTATCCTTAAAGGTGGAAATGATGAGGCAAAACAACTTTGTGAAGATGATAATATCGCTCTTATTTCAGCAACTGGTAGTACTGAAATGGGAAAAGATCTTGCTCCGATTGTTTCAAAAAGACTTGGCAGAACACTTTTAGAATTGGGTGGAAATAATGCTGCAATTATATGCCCAACTGCTGATCTAGATTTAACAGTCAAAGGTGTAACATTCTCAGCTTGTGGCACAACAGGACAAAGGTGCACAACACTAAGAAGAGCATTTGTTCACGAAGATATATATGAAGAATTCATTATAAAACTCAAAAACTATTACGCATCTCTTAAGATAGGCGATCCTTTTGATAAATCATCACAAATGGGCCCGTTGATTTCTGAAAAAAGTTTTAATGATATGCAAAGAGTTCTAAGTTCTGTTAAAGAAAAAGACACAAAAATTCATGGCGGTGATCGATTAGATATTGGCAATTCTAGTGATTTTTATGTAACGCCAGCTATCGTCGAAGTTTCAAAGGTCGAAAAAGAAATGCTTAATGAGACATTTGCACCTATTTTGTATGTTAATAAATTTAAGAATTTAGCAGATGCAATCGAAATGCAAAATAATGTTAAACAGGGTCTTAGCAGTTCTATTTTTACCAACGACATGAGAGAAGCTGAATTGTTTCTAAGCTCAGAGGGTAGTGATTGTGGAATTGCAAATGTGAATATTGGCACAAGTGGAGCAGAAATAGGTGGTGCCTTTGGTGGCGAAAAAGATACTGGCGGTGGAAGAGAGTCAGGATCAGACGCATGGAAGACATACATGAGACGAATAACAGCAACAATTAATTATGGTAAAGATCTCCCCTTAGCCCAAGGAGTAGAATTTGATGAAAGCTAAAATAGCAATTATAGGAAAAGGTAACATAGGATGGGCAATCAAACAGTTGCTTAAAGAGGACTATGCAATTAAACATGGCGATATAAAAGATGGTTTAGATGCAAGAGACATTGATCAGGTAAGACAATTTCTAAAAGGAATGAATGCCGTTATATCCGCTGGACCGTTTGCCATCAACAAAAATATTGGAACAGTTGCTGCAGAAATGAACATAGGATATTTTGACCTTACAGAAGATGTGGAAACTACAGAATTCATTAGAAAAATAGATTCCAAGAGTGTGATGATGCCACAGTGCGGTTTGGCACCAGGCGCAATTAATATTTGTGCAGCCGGCATGATAAATAAATTTGATAGCGTTAAAGAAGTAATGATGAGAGTAGGTGCCCTCCCTAGATTCACAAATAATGAGATGAGCTATTATTTGAGCTGGTCTACAAATGGCCTCATAAATGAATATTGCAATGAAGCAGATGCAATATATGAAGGAAAATCTATAAAAGTAATGCCATTAGAAGGTACTGAAAAGCTTACAATTGAAGGCGAAGCATATGAAGCATTCAATACTAGTGGCGGTTGTGCAACTATGTGTGAAACATATGAGAATAAAGTAAAAAATCTTTCATATAAAACGATTAGATACCCAGGTCACCTCAATCATATGAAATTTTTATTCAATGATCTTCATTTAAAAAAGAATAAAGATGTTTTAGAGAAGTTGTTTGATAAAGAAGTTCCAAGAACAACAAATGATGTAATTATTTTTTTTGTAAAAGTTATTGGAGAGATCAATGGCGTTCTTCAGGAGAAGACTTACTTAAGAAAAATATATGGCGATGAAAAATTTAGCGCGATTCAGATAACCACAGCATCAGGTGTCTGCAGTGTTCTGGATATGTATATGAATGGCAGAATAAAAACAAAAGGTTTTATAAAGCAAGAATCTGTATTATGGGATGATTTTATAGATAATAAATTTGGTAAAGTTTATTTTTAGTCAGTTGTGATTAAGTATTAAAGTTGCTTATCTATTTCATTATAAGCAGTTAAAATATAGATATAAATTATATTAATTTAATGCATATGAAAGAATTAATCCTATTAAGCCCATCTCATATTCTGACAGTATCTCTCAGCCTTTTTGCAATTTTCTTTATCCCTAAATATATTGAAACTTCATCTGAAAAGGCCAAAAAAATTCTTAAATACTCAATTGTTTTATTATTATTAGTTAATCAAAGCATGGACTTTTACAGAGAAGGAATGCTTAGTAACAGATGGCAAGAAGGACTTCCATTGCATTTATGTGACTTTTCAACAATCGCTATTATTCTCTATTTTATAACTCAAAATAGAAACTTTTTTGTTTTTGCATTTTTTTTTGGGATTGCCGGTGGGGGGATGTCAATTTTAACTCCAGATACTATTTATGGTTTTCCTTATATAGGTTACATACAAAGCCAAATAGGGCATACCATGATTCTCATGGGCGTAACCTATGCAATGATAATCGACAAGCAAAGACCTTTCTTAATAGATGTCGCAAAAGCACTTTTTTATGCATCAATTCTTTTATTATTTACTTATTTTATGAATTATATATTGGGAACAAATTATTGGTTCCTCGCAGAAAAGCCTATTGGCAATAATATAACTTCATTCATGAGAGCTGAACCATTTCATATAATTGATTTATATATGGCAGCGATTTTGGTTTGCTACCTTATGTACTTACCATATTATCTGAAGGACAGATTCCAAAGTCAAAATGTCAACAACTAAAAATAAAACAGTGTCTAGAAGACAAATTCCTTCAAAATACAGAGCATTTAGACCAAGAATAGTTCAACTATCTGCAAGATGTTTTTTAAAGATTTTCGGATGGAAGGTTGAGGGATTTGTTCCTTCATTGGATGGCAATAAAAATCTTATACTTATAGCAGGACCGCATACATCCAACTGGGATGGCATTTTTGGTTTTGCAGCTATTTTAGGACTAGATGCTAAGATCTCATTTTTTGGTAAATATTCTTTATTTACGAAACCACTCTTAGGGAGATTTTTGAAATACATGGGAGGAATTCCTGTTGATAAATCAAAACCTGGAAAAGGGCTTACGGATGTAGCGATAGCAAACATGAAAAAACTTAATGGGTCATTAATTGCCATTTCTCCAGAAGGCACGAGAGCTAAGACTGCAAAAATGAGATCTGGTTTCTTAAGAATAGCTAGTGCTGTTGAAGGACAAATATTTTTAGGAGCATTTGATTTTGGAAGGAAAAGAATTTTTCTAGATACTTTTTATAAACCAACCGGAAACTTTGAGCAAGACCTAAAGTGGGTTAGAGAGTATTTTAAACAATATCAAGCGAAACACCCTGAAAAATATTAGTCTTTATTGAGCGATTCATAAAAAGCGCTTATATAATTTTTTTGATAAACTCTATTCATAAAATAATAACTTATTAGAAATGACAAAAAAATTAGCAACCTTATCGTTCAAAGATAATATTTCAATAATTACACTGGATGACGGAAAGGCAAATGTTTTTTCTCCAAAGATGATTCATGATGTAAATGAATGCTTGGATAAAGTTCCAACAGAAACAGGAGCTCTTATAATTACAGGCAGAGAAGGGATGTTTTCAGCCGGCTTTGATCTAAAGATTATTTCAGCTGGTGACATGAACGCAATCACACAAATGACCACAAGTGGCTTTAAGTTATTGTCCAGGATTTTTTCATTTCCAAGACCTGTATTGGGAGCCTGCTCAGGTCATGGAATTGCGCTTGGAACATTTTTGCTATGTTGCTGCGATTATCGAATAGGAGTGAGAGGGGACTTTATGATTGGCGCAAATGAGATGAGAACAAATATGGTTATACCAACCCCCATTCTAGAGCTTATTAAATTTAGAGTATCAAATGCGCATAAGTATAGAGCGATTTTAGGAGCGGAAATGTACTCTATTGAGGGTGGTATAGAGGCTGGATTAATAGATGAGATTGTAGAGCCCACAAATCTTATGGAGGCATCAATGAATAAAATAAAAGACTTAGGCAGCATGGGACATCCAAGCTATACTCTTACAAAGGCGCTATTGATTCAAGAGCTTCATCAAGAAATTAATAATGCAATCAGTACTATTGAGTCTGGTCATCAATAAACCACTTTAAACAGTGAGCACAACTCAAAATATAGAGTTATCTATTTTTACAGAAGTGCCCGATGAAGAGGCATTAGATATTTTATATTCTTTAAATCAAGACAATACTCCTGAAGTTGGAGAGCTTGGTTCTGTAAATGATTTATCAGAACTAATTAGAATGAGTACAATCAATTTTTATGTTCTTAAAGAAAATTCAGTTATTGGTTTTGTAATCTGCTTCAGAGAAAACTCAGAATATAAATCACCCAATTATAATTATTTTAAAAACAAAGAAAAAAAGTTTTTATACATAGATAGAGTAGTTATAAAAAAAGGTTTTAGAAGAAGGGGCGCTGGGTCATATCTATATGATCATTTATACGATCTTGTAAATAAAGAAAATATCCCATTATGCTGTGAAGTTAACATAATACCTAAGAATGAAGTTTCTTTAAATTTTCATTTCAAAAAAGGATTCAAAGGTGATGGAGAATGTCACTTCAGAAATCACTCGGTAAAGTATTTAAAAAAATAGTTATTATTTATATATGTTTTATTAATCCCAGTTATATCAATAGGCTATTATTTGATTATGTTTTTAGAAACAACTCTTCTTTTTAAGACTATGCTAATTTTGTGCAGTCAACTTAGTATTATTCTGGCAGTCTGTTTTTATTGCATACGAGAAGCAAGAAAAGCTTATGAAAATAATACATCTTTTGCAGGAATCTATTTCAGAGGTTCCATGAATATGAACAAGCAACTTGATTTAGTCCCATATACTCCAAGTCCAGAATATTACCCGAGTGAAATGTTTAAACAGGTTCCTTTAGAAAGTGATCCGACAAAATCAGACACGATCACTGTTATGGCTATGAACAGAGATCAAAGGATAGAACTCATTAAAGATGGATATAAAGATAAAAAAGGGGGAGGATTTATATTCGCCTGGTTTATTTTATGGTTTATATCATTATTTCTGTGCGCGGTTTTTGCATCAAGCGGTATTAGCACTCAAACAGGCATAATCTTTTTTACTCTTTCTAGTATAACTTTTGGGCCATTATTGGCACTTATTATGCTAGAGATGGATGAAAACGATGGTTTTAATGCTTTAAAGATTGTTTTTTTAGTAACTCTGATCACTGGCTTTATTGGATTTAGTGATATTTATTCATTTTCAGAGAACAGGTTCATAGAAGAATTCCTATTTATATCATTGATTGGTTTGATAGGATTTGAGTTTATTAGATCATTTCTTAAATTTTCAAGAATGGCTATTAGACTCAAAGCTATGTTTGGTGCTTTTGTTTTTTCTATATTCCTATTATTCGATTTTAACCTTCTTAGAAAAAAATCAGATTTTGGGATTAATGACTGGGATACAGCTTTCAACATAGCATTTAATATTTATTTAGATATCATTAACTTATTGCTTGAGATATTAGACGCTATGTCTAATTAAAAAATAGGAAAAAAATATGTCAATTTATAAATGCAATGAATGTGGAATGTCAGTTAAGACTTCTTGTGGTGAATGTGATGTCCCGCTTGTAAACGGTATGCTAGATCTTGATGACGGCAGCCAAGTCCAAATTTCACAGTGTCATGAAGCTGAGTGTTCAAATTTTAATGGAAAGATTAAATCCCCTCTATGTTGTGGGAATGATATGAGCTGCTCAATTTAAATAGACTAAGTTCTTACCCTGCCTTTTTTTCTTAGTCTAATAGATTCTGGAGTAACTTCCACAAGCTCATCATCTTCAATAAATTCTAGAGCCTGTTCAAGAGTATGTTTAATGTGAGGTACTAGAATAAGATTTTCATCTGTACCGGCTGCCCTAATATTTGTTAGTTGTTTAGCTTTAGTTGGATTGACTGGTAAATCGTTATCTCTTGAATGCAAACCTACTATCTGACCGATATACACTTCTTTCCCATGACCAAGAAATAATTTTCCTCGGTTTTGAAGATTAAATAATGCATAAGCTAATGTTTTTCCAGCCATCATAGAATACATAACACCATTTGTTCTTTTTGCAATCTCGCCGACTTTAACAAGACCATAATGATCAAAAACACTTGTCATAATTCCTGTTCCACTAGTGAGTGTTAGAAAATGTGATCTAAACCCTATGATGCCTCTTGAAGGAGCTATAAATTCTAATTTAACCCTGCCTTTGCCATCAGACTCCATGCTTTGAAGTTCCGCCTTTCTTGGTCCAAGTTCCTCCATTACAGAGCCTTGATGAATTTCTTCCACATCTATTACTATTTGTTCATAAGGCTCATGAATTTCTTCATCAACCTCTTTTTGGATAACTTGAGGTTTGGATATAGCTAGTTCAAAGCCTTCTCTCCGCATTGTTTCTATAAGTACTGACAAATGAAGCTCACCTCTGCCAGAGACTATAAATTTATCCGGGCTATTGCCTGGTTCGACTTTAAGAGCAACATTCGATATTAATTCTTTTTCTAGTCTTTCCTTTATATTTCGCGATGTTACAAACTTCCCTTCTCTACCTGCAAAAGGTGAGTCATTAACTTGGAAAGTCATACTTACTGTAGGCTCATCAACAGAAAGAGGTGGTAATGCTTCAACAGAAGTTGGATCACATATAGTATCTGAAATGTTGAGTTTATCTATACCTGTTATACAAACTATTGATCCAGCATCAGCATTTGGAACTTCTATTCTTTCAAGACCCTCATAACCCATAACTTGAAGGACTTTTCCTTTTCTTGTTTCCCCAATTCTATTAATCACTGTAACTTGATCATTGGGTTTAACAGATCCCTGTTTGATTCTTCCAATGCCAATAACGCCAACATAACTGTTGCTATCTAAGGCACTTATCTGCAATCTAAGAGGCCCATCTTTATTTACTTCTGGAGAAGGGACTTTATCTAAAATCATTTGCATTAGTGGAGTCATGTCTGTGGTCATTTGATCAGCCTCTAGTCCAGAAATTCCCTTAATAGCAGACGCATATATAACTGGGAAATCAAGCTGCTCATCAGTCCCGCCAAGCCTATCAAAAAGATCAAAGACTTGATCTAAAACCCAATCTGGCCTTGCATCTGGGCGATCAATCTTATTAATCACTACTATTGGCTTAAGACCCTTTTCAAAAGCCTTTTGAGTAACAAATCTTGTTTGTGGCATTGGTCCATCGACCGCATCCACTAGAAGAAGAACTGAATCTACCATTGAAAGAGCCCTTTCAACTTCACCACCAAAATCGGCATGACCAGGAGTATCAACAATATTTATAAGATGATCACTCCAGTTTATTGAGGTATTCTTTGCAGTAATAGTAATACCTCTTTCTTTTTCTTGATCATTTGAATCCATTATCCTTTCAGAATCCATACTCTTTCTATCAAGAGTTCCCGATTGTTGAAGGAGTTTATCAACCAAAGTTGTTTTTCCATGATCAACATGAGCAATGATTGCAATATTTCTTAAGTTATTTATGTTCATGTTGATAGTTTTATAAAAAAGTGAGAATTATAGTCTTAAAATGAAAAAATTATCGTAATTCTTTTATGCTAACTTTTGTAAATGTTTAATGATAGACTAGCCAAAATATCTAATAAGCTGAAAGGAGATTTAAATTGGCAATACCAGATAACATAAGAAAACATTTATCGATTCCAGTTATTGGATCGCCCTTATTTCTAGTATCTGGTCCCGAGCTAGTTATTGCACAATGTAAGGCTGGCATTATTGGATCATTTCCGGCGTTAAATGCTCGCCCCCAACATGTTCTAGAAGAATGGATAATTAGGATTAAGACAGAGCTTGCAGAATATCAAGCTAAGAATCCTGAAAAGAAAGTTGCACCTTTTGCAGTTAATCAGATTTGCCATGGATCTAATGATAGACTTATGGATGATATGGCTACCTGTGTAAAGCAAGAAGTTCCAATTATCATTACCTCTTTAAGACCTCCTGAAGAATTAGTTAAGGCAGCCCATAGTTATGGTGGTTTGGTTTATCACGATGTAATCAATGTCAGACATGCAAAAAAGGCTGCAGAACAAGGTGTAGATGGATTAATTTTAGTATGTGCTGGCGCTGGCGGTCATGCGGGCACATTATCGCCTTTTGCATTACTGAGAGAAGTAAAAGAGTGGTTTGATGGAACTATAATATTATCAGGGTCTATTGGAGACGGTTACTCTGTAGCATCTTCTTTAGCATTGGGTGCAGATTTTGCATATATGGGGACACGTTTTATAGCTACAGAAGAAGCCAATGCAGATCAAGGCTATAAACAGATGCTAATTGAAAGCGCAGCCAACGATATAGTTCTTTCTAGTTTATTTACTGGTGTTTCAGGTAATTATTTAAAACCGTCAATCAATAATGCAGGCCTGGATGCTGACAATCTTCCTGATGCAGACAAGTCCTCAATGAACTTTGGATCAGGGGGAAATACTGATGCAAAAGCTTGGAAAGATATTTGGGGATCTGGACAAGGAATAGGTGGAATCAAAGATGACCCTAGTGTTGGAGATTTGGTTGAAAGAATCATAGAGGAATATAATCAGGCAAAGAAAGAATTTAATGATAAATAATATTATTTGGAGTGAAATATGGAAGCAGTAATATTAGTTTTAATTGGTGCTGTTTCTGGTGCCTCAATAGTGACATTGATGAATATCTCTAAAAAAGGCAGAGAAGGAGCAAAAGGTATTACTGAAGAATATACAACTCAATCAGGAATTAAAAGAACGGCAAAGAAAGACAGGGAAGATCATATAGTCTAAATATATGACTAAAAGAAATTTAAGAGAAAAATTTGAAGAAGGCTGGAATAAACTATTTGGCAAAGAAGAAGATAAAGGCAAATTAAGAACTCAAAGTCTTTACAGGGCCCAACAAAAGAACATCAACCTAAATGCAGGCACTCCACATGATTGGGAAGACCTAAAAAAATATCAAGAAGAAGAAAATCATAATGAATAAAATTGGATTCGTTGGCCTGGGAGTTATGGGCGCTCCAATGGCTGGACATCTTTCTGGAAATAATTTTCAAGTTTCAGTATTTAATAGAACTAAAAAGAAATCTATTATTTGGAAATCTAGATATGATGGAAGAGTAAGCGAGTCACTTAATGAGTTAGCAGTTACTTCAGAATGTATTGTTCTTTGTGTTGGAAGAGATGAAGACGTCGAAGATATCATAAATGGTAAATCAGGAATCATAGATGCTTTAAATCCTGGAACAATAGTGATTGATCATACAACAACATCTGCGGAGCTTGCTAAAAAAATGAATGAAGCACTTTCATTAAAAGGCTGTTTCTTTCTAGATGCACCAATCTCAGGAGGTCAGCTTGGAGCAGAGTCCGGCACTCTTTCCATCATGGCTGGAGGTGATAGGGAAGCATACAGGGCTTGTAATAAAATTTTTAAATCATATGCAAAATCTTATAAGTTTATGGGTCCGTCAGGATCTGGCCAACTAACTAAGATGGTAAATCAAATATGTATTGCTGGGTTAATTCAAGCTTTAGCAGAGGGCATGCACTTTTCCAGAAAAGCTGGACTCAACACAACTGATGTAATGGATGTCATCACTAAAGGTGCAGCGCAATCATGGCAAATGGAAAATAGATGGGAAACAATGCTTAATAATGAATATGATTTTGGTTTTGCAGTTGACTTAATGAGAAAAGATTTAGATATAGTTCTAAAGCAAGCAAAAAAAATGAATACTGAGCTCGAGATAACCGATTTAGTAAATAATTTTTACAAAGAGATACAAAAGTTAGGAGGTGGTAGGTGGGATACATCAAGCCTTTTGAAGAGAATTCAAGAAAAGTAATCTAGAAAATTATTCTAGAAAATAAAGCCATCCCTGCATAAATCAAAAATGTTATTACAACAACGTTTTCTAAAAAACTAGCATCCAGATTAATAGAGTCTTCTGCCATCTGATAAAAATTATTAGGATTTGCAACAAGCCAAGCTATTCCTAATAAATGCATAAACATTAATATAGCAACTATCCAATTAAGTGGTTGATTGGTAAAAACTATAAATGAAGTGATTATAAGAAATGTCAACTCTGTTGATAAATAGATATTAATATTTTCTCTTTTCCACATATATCTTAGAAGACTATATCCATATTTATTGGAATAAAAATAGGCAAACGCAGAAAAAATATATAAAAAGGCTAGAAATGTAATCATTTAATGGTGAGGTGGTTTTTCGTATTCAATTGGAGGAAATTTAGATTTCTTATTATCTTTCTTATACCTTTCATATCTAGAAGTAACATCAGCACAATCCTCTGTCGCTGAGGGCAATTTTTCAATATTTTCTTCTTTTTCTTTGGTCATAGATAATGAGTTATAAACTCTCATCTTTTAGAATTATAGGTCTCCCTCTTTTCTAACTTCGCTTCTTTTAATTTCAAATTTTTCTCCGTATCTTGCTTCTAGTTTCTTTTGGTTTTCGTTTATAACTTCAAAAGGATCTAGTCCGAGAGACGCACATGCCGTTGTCCAATACCACATTATGTCTCCTAACTCCCTTTTCATATGAAAGATATTATCTTCGGATGCTGGCTTTCCCTGGAGTACCATTTTTTTAACTATTTCTACAAATTCACCAGTTTCACTGCCAAGGCCCAAAGCAGCAGTTAATAATCTAGGCATCTGAATTGATGAATTTGATTCAATATCATCCATGCTCTTTTTTAAAGATTCCATGTCTAAACTTGGCTCACTAGTTACTTTGGTTACAAAGTCACTATATGTAGCAAAAAAATTTTTTACCTCTTCACTCATTGATATCTCCTATATTTAAATTATTTTATTTTTAATGATCTTTGACTGTCAGCTATATTATATAAATGTTCTTGTGCTTCAGGCTTTAACTGAGCAATCCCCATCGTCATTACATCAATAACAGCGGTGTAAGCAATCCTAGAGGTGTGAGGCTTAGTAATTCTATAGTTATCCCCAACGTTGATGCTGATTGGATAATCGCAAATATTAGCCAAGGGTGTATTTTCTGGCATTATCCCAATAACCTTTACTCCAGACTTCCTTACAATTTTTACACTATCTATTAAGGCAGATGTTGTTCCAGATTGAGATATAGCTAATACAACATCATTCTTAGACAGAGAATTTGCCGACATAAGTTGTATGTGCGGATCTGAAATAAATGAAGAAGAAATTTTAAGTCTAAAGAACTTATGTTGTGCATCCATTGCAACAGGTGCAGATCCACCAAACGCGTATACCTCAACTCTTTGAGCATTAGATAGAGCTTCAATTGCTGATTCTAAAATATCCTGATCTATCTGAGATCTAACATTTAAGATTTCACTTATTGTTGTATCAAAAACTTTTTCACAAAGCTCATGAATACTATCATCTTCTTCAATCTCATACATAACAAAGTAGTCGTCTGCTGCTAACTGTTGGGATAAATTAATTTTAAATTCCTGATAACCAGAAAATCCAAGAGCCTTACAAAACCTGATAAGTGTTGGTTCACTAATTCCAATAGCTGAAGACGCCTCAGCTGTTTTCATGGTAACAACAGATTTTGGGTCTTTTAAAACAAAATCAGCAACAAGTCTTTCTGATTTTCTCAATTCAGGAAGGGTATTTTTAATTTGTCTCAATAATTTTGTTGGCATAAGGTTAGAATATCTCTCTTAGACAAAAAAATGAATCCCTAAATGGACGTATCTTACATTTTAGACCACCTAAACGATCAGCAGCGCGAAGCTGTTACGTCTGAAAAACTTCATTTGATGGTTCTTGCGGGTGCTGGTTCAGGAAAAACTAGAGTATTAGTTCATAAAATAGCATGGGAAGTAGAAGCTCTTAGAAGAAATCCAGCCTCCATAATGGCCGTAACATTTACTAATAAGGCCGCCCTTGAGATGAGATCAAGAATTGAAGAATTACTGGAAGCACCAATGATGGATAGTTGGGTTGGCACCTTCCATGGGCTAGCTCACAGAATGCTTAAAAGATTTCATAAAGAAGCCAGTCTTAGCAGCGGGTTCACAATTTTAGACTCAGATGACCAGTTAAGAATTATTAAAAGGATATCAAAAGAGCTAGGTTTTGATGAATCAGTTTGGCCATCTCGTCAGACACAGTGGCAAATTAACGCATGGAAGGATGAAGGTTTTAGAAGTAATTTAGTTGATGATAAAGGTGATTACTTTCAAGAAAATATTAATAAAGTTTATAAGGAATACGAAAAAACATGTATTCGCGACAACCTGGTAGAC
>Ga0102815_10001879_pt1 | contig 12990 bp, 12 predicted proteins | sample ColrivemetaGS759_FD_79113 | JGI IMG/M metagenome (GOLD analysis project Ga0102815, IMG submission 79113) | Estuarine microbial communities from the Columbia River estuary - Ebb tide ETM metaG S.759 | ecosystem: Environmental > Aquatic > Marine > Intertidal zone > Estuary | place: USA: Columbia...
AGGACTCTGACCCCTTGAAGATATGCTGGGCGAATCGTGGAGCAATGGCAAGGTCATCCTGTCCTGGGACGATGTTGAAAAAGGCATTGGCGATTTCACAGACGGCCACAACGTGGTCCTGCACGAATTTGCCCACCAACTGGATGCCGAGTCCGGCTCCACCAATGGCGCGCCGCCCTTGCGTCGCAACAGTTATAAATCCTGGGCTGCGGTATTCTCAGAAAACTTCGAGGAACTGACCGAGGACATCCTGCGCGGCCACCAAACAGTCATGGATAGATACGGTGCTACGAATCCGGCAGAGTTCTTCGCCGTTGCCACCGAGACGTTCTTCGAGAAGCCCCACCAATTACACGCGGAGCACCCTGATTTGTATGATGAGCGACAGCGGTATTATCAAATCGACCCTATGAGCTGGCACAACTAGAGGACTACTCAGCGAGCCGGCTTTATTTCCTCTATCACCGTGCGCTCGATGGGCACCTGTACATACCCTGTTTCCTCCGTCCAAAAGTAGTAGTAACCGGTGGCGTTACCGCTATCGTCTTTACCGCTGGTGATCTTCCCATCCCTCACGGTCCAGGTTTTCACCACCTGGCCGCTATCGATGTAGGAAACACGCAGATCCTCACCAAGGAAGTTGTCAGTAGTACGGCTGATTTTGTTGCGTGCCTCCTCGGTGCAGCCGCCGAGCATCACGACTGCGAAGATCAGGAGAGCGGCGTTTTTCAGTTTAGCTGGATAGTTCATAGGGGTTTCCGAATTTGTATTCCGTTCTGGAGTTCGTCTTATCCCGAGAATACCAGAGTTCATCGATACGCTGCCTCCATGTCAGACCAGAAACCCAAAAACACCAGTAAAAACAGCAAAAAACCATGGCACAGCGAGTCTATCGAAGACCGCAAATCTCGATATCGATGCTGAAGACGCGCTTAAGACGTTGAGCCCAGGTCATCGCGGCGTGACGCTCACCTGCTGAGCGTACTTCATCATTGGATATGTGCTTCACACCTTTGCCGCGTTTGGCTGGAGTGACCAGCCCATGCCACTGGTGATTAGGGGCAAGAACGCCATGGTAGCGCGTTAGGTTGACTCTCGGTTTAGGCACCAGGCCCGCCAATCGTGCAATGAAGTCCACTGGATCGAAGGCCACCTGGGTGGTTCCATCCCGGTAGGGCGTATTCAGGGTGTAGAGCACCTTGCCGGTGGAGCTTAGTGAAAGGCGGGGAACATCCGAAGTATCCAGCCGCTTGGATATATTCGGGCTGCTGTTTCAACTGGTAATCGGTCAGGGCCATCGCTACCCACTCGGGAAGCGACAAGCCGCTAAAAGCAAAACCCGGCCTCTCGCCGGGTTTTGTCATTTTCGCACAGTGTTTTTTTGCGCAACCCACTGCCGGCCAGGTCAACTCTTCTGGTCATTGCCATCCTCTCCGCGAACGCCAAGGGATGCGATACAACCGGCACAAGTCCACCTTGCTTTACTTTCCACCGTACAGACGGTGATAGCGCCATCTCGCCCAACGCTCGTAGACCGGGTTAGCCAGCGCCCTGACCAGCGGCCAGCGCAACACCCGCCACAGGAAACCATAAGGCGTACCCTGCCATGCAGCGATGTTTGCATCCAGACCGGTAATAAACTCCCCGGATGCGCGCTGGAAATGGAGCGTGCGCAGCAGCTGGTCGCGGGAAGGCAGATCCTCGGCGGGGCTCACCCCATGGATATCCACCAATTCCACCGAGCGACCCGCAACCCGCCTGAGCTTGTCCATCTCGGCATTGCACAGTGGGCATTGCCCGTCGTAGTAGAGTTTCTCGCAATTCATTTCCATAGCAGGCCCAGCGGCCACTCCTTTAAGCTGCCAGCGCGGCCGCGACGATGAGCATCACGGCTGCCACTCCGCTCAAAGCCACACGCAGCCTTGCATAGTATGCCGGCTGGGGCTTGAACAGCACATGGTGTCTTTCGAACAAGAGCGTAACTATAAACAGCGCTGCACAACCCAGGAAAAACGGGGTGTGAGCAAGCAGGGATCGCCCAAAAAAAACAATGATAACGACCGCGTTGCTGGCTACTAAAGCACTGGCACTGCGCCTAATCAGGGCAAGGCCCCACCAGATACCCACCAGGAAACACAGGATAGCCAATGCATAGTTGGCTAACAGTTCCGCATACAGCCGCCCATGGTGCGGGTCCAACCATATTGCCAGCGGCAGTGCACAAAAAGGCGTGAGTCCGGCCACGCCCAGCAGGGTGGCTGTGCGTGGCACCGCGCCAGCGTCAACGGCCACCGATTTCGTCACGCGCGTTACGGGACTGGGATCGGGTTCTAGATCAGGCCTCGCTGTCCAGTTTCCACACACAGCTCGAGGAATTACTCAGGCTTTGCCTTCCCAGCTGAATGTCCACGCTCTGCTTCTCCGCTTCCTTGAAAACGGCCACAGTGAACGCCATGCCACCGAATACAAGCAGGTGCGACAGCCAGACCCATCCGAATTCAAAAATAGACAGGAACGACAGGCTGAACACCATACTCCACATCCAGCCCAGCACCTGCATAAAGTAGTGCTGGGACGCCAGGTCAAGGTGTCTCAGGGGATTATGCTGGTTGTCCATTACAGCGCTCCAGCTTTCGGCAATCATTTGTTTCATAGCAATATCCTCAGGGTGTCTCGATAGCTTATATACGACACCCGCAGATACGCGGTTCACCACCGGCAGAGCTTGTCCCGGTTTTGTCTGTTGTTTGTCCGGGATCTGCCCAGCGCGACGGCACAGGACAATTCAAGCAATAATCTGATCCGGTTTTTACCGGATAAACAGCATTTCCTTGTACTTGGGTAGCGGCCACAATTCATCTGCGACCTCCATTTCCAGCGTATCTGCGTGAAGGCGCACTTCATCCATCAGTGCGCGCACGTCGCCGGCGCAGAAATTCATATGCTCCTCGATGGAGCCAAAATCGTGCCTGCCGATGGCTTCGCTCAGGTTACCGACGGCAAGCATCATGGCGTTGGTATGCGCAGCCACAACTTTAGCAGTGGCATTGTCCAGCTCAATACCCATCGCGGCCATTCCCGCGCTGGTGCCTGACAACGCAGCCAGGTAGTCCATGGCGGCAGGATAGATCAATGTTTTGGCCATATCGACCACCAGTTTCGCCTCAACTTCTATGGAAAGCAGATACTGCTCAGCGTATACCTCGAACCGGCTTTCCAGCTCAACAGCACTCAGCACCCCGGTTCTTGTAAAAAGCGCCTTTACTGACTCCTCCCTGAGGGCCGGCAACGCATCTGCCGTGGTGGGGATATTCTTTAACCCGCGCTCTTCGACAGCCATCTTGTGCCACTCAGCGGAATACCCATCGCCGCCAAATACGACATTGCCATGTTGCTGCATGAGCTCCTGCAAAACCGAGATAACCGAGTCGGTGGTGTTTTTGCCGCCAGACAGTGCAAGCTCCAGCTTTTCCGCAATCCAGCCAAGTGAATCAGCCAGCATCGTGTTCATGGCAACGAGAGGGCCGGATACCGACTGCGAGGAGCCCACCGCCCGGAACTCAAACCTGTTCCCGGTGAAAGCGAACGGGGACGTTCGGTTGCGATCGCCCGGATCCCGCTCAAACTTGAGAATCTGGGAGAGCCCCAGATCCATGGCTCCGCCACTGGAGGAGCTCAGCAGTTTGCCCTGCTTGATATCCATGAAAACTTTTTCCAGCTGGTCTCCGAGATAGACAGACAGTATTGCCGGTGGTGCCTCATTGGCCCCCAAGCGATGATCGTTTGACGCGGAAGCGATGACGGCCCGCAGCAGGGGTCCATACAGGTGTACTCCCCTGATTACAGCGCCACAGAACAGCAGAAACAGGAGGTTCTCGTGAGGCGTACTGCCAGGGTCAAGCAAGTTGCCCTGGGTGGAATTGCCCACAGACCAGTTGACGTGCTTACCGGATCCGTTGACGCCCGCGAAAGGCTTCTCATGCAGCAGGCAGACAAAGCCATGCTTCGCGGCGGTACTCTTCATCAGTGTCATCATCAACTGCTGATGATCTGCCGCCACATTCGCCGCCTCAAAATAAGGCGCGATCTCAAATTGCCCGGGTGCCACTTCGTTGTGGTGGGTTTTAGCCGGAATGCCCAACTTGTATAGCTGGTCCTCGAAATCCTGCATGAAGACCTGGACACGGGCCGGGATAGCGCCAAAGTAGTGGTCGTCAAACTGCTGGCCTTTTGCGGGTGATGCACCAAACAGGGTGCGACCCGCCATGAGCAGGTCAGGGCGCAGGCTGGCGAAATTGGCATCGATGAGGAAGTATTCCTGTTCGGCTCCACAACTGGAGTTCAATGGCGCTATATCGGTTTCGCCCACGAGGGAAATGACTTTCCTGGCAGCCTTGTCCATTGCCGCGTTTGAGCGCAACAACGGAATTTTCTTGTCAAGCGCTTCCCCTGTCCACGACATGAATACGCTGGGAATCATCAGCGTGGCGCCATTGTCGGTGTGCATGATGTACGCGGGGCTGGTGGGATCCCAGGCAGTATAGCCGCGGGCTGCACTGGTCATACGCAAACTGCCATTTGGAAACGACGATCCGTCAGGCTCACCCTTGATCAGTAAGCTGCCGGTAAATTCGGTGATAGCGCCTCCATCGGAATTGGTGATGATAAAGCCGTCGTGCTTTTCCGCCGTGATGTTGGTCATGGGATAGAAAATGTGGGAGAAGAATTTGACCCCTTTGGAAACGGCCCATTCTTTCATCGCCGCAGCCACTATATCCGCGGTAGCAGCATCCAGTGGCGCCCCTGTCTGCACCGTGTTCTTTACAGCCTTGAATGCTGATTTGGACAGCGCCCACTCCATCCTGGCCAGATTGAAAACATCCTCAGCCCAGATATCGCCGAGATTGTCGGGCTTGCTGACAGGAACCGGCTTTCGATTAGTAATGCTATGAATGGCTTGAAGGCGTGAAGAATTTGCGCTCATTAAGGGCTCCCTGATTGATTCGCCCGGAGGCAGTCCAAAAATGCGTCAAGCGCTGGACTGCCAGGCCGGATAGTTAGCTCAGGTTCACGGAGCAAGAACCGGGCCAACATCTCCAGGCCCATCACTCATGGTCTATAGGGAGCGGAACAGCTTTTTCTGCACCAGAATCGGATGCGAATCGGCGCTTTATCAGATTTGTGCGCCTTTTTGGTGCTCGCCTGCAATGCAGCTTCTATTGATGCCACTGCCTGGGGTCAAGCTGGTAATAGGTCTTCAGCTCTGCATATAAACCGGGGTATTTTTCGAATAACTCGCGAGGCTTCTCAAAAAAAGTCTCGGTGGCAACGGCGAAAAACTCCGCGGGGTTGGTGGCACCGTATTCATCTATTACCGTGTGATGTCCCTGCATACTGCGTAGGGAAAGGTCCTCGAAGCTTTCGGCAAAAACGCTTGCCCATGACTTATAACTGTTGCGGCGCAGTGGTGGAGCGCCATTGCTGGATCCAGACTCGGCATCCAACTGGTGCGCAAATTCGTGCAGCACCACATTATGCCCGTCTGTGAAATCTCCAATGCCTTGCTCGACGTCATCCCAGGACAGGATAACCTTGCCGTTACTCCAGGATTCCCCCAGTAGATTATGCCCGCCTAAAGCGACGGTACCATCCGGCTGGTGCTGGTCGCGCTCTACTCGAAACGCAGTGGGATAGACCAACACCGCAGAGAGCTTCGGATAGACGGAGCCACCTTTGTTGATCAGCAGCAGGCAGGCCTCGGCGGCGATGGTGACCCGCATTTCATCTGTAATGACCAGACCGCCACAACCATAGAATCGCTTGCCGGCGATGAACTGCTGTATCAGCTGCTGCAACCTGAGCTGCTCTTCCTGCGCCAGCAATGCATAGACGGGCAGGCTCCTGGCAAGCGTTGCAAGCCAGGATGCGGGGAAGGGCTTGTCGCGCAACGAGCGGACGCGCCAGCGCCGGTAAAGGACATACGAGCCAAAGGCCATTAAAACGGCGAGAATCGGTAGAATAGCGATCATGGGGTCATTGCTACAGGAGAGAACACCGGCAGTGTAGACACTTTTTTCACGATGTAGAACGCTATTGTATAAGTCCGGGCGCCGGGGCGCTGTAACTGTAGCCGGATCGCACCGGCGCAGCGACCTTGTGTCTATCCAGTTTAGCCGAAGAGTATCTCAGCAAAAACAGTCTTGTTCCGCGTGGAGAGGTCTCTATATTGGGGACGCTGAAAACGACACTCATTACATAGCAATTGGAGCAGGATCCATGAACAATCAGCAGCGCTCGACAACTCAAGACGCCGCCCTGGCGACCCCGATGTCCCGACGGGGGCGCTTTGTCGAGTGGCTCCAGGATCCGATGGGGTCGGTGATTGCCGCATCGGTAGCGACTATTGGTTCATTCGGCGTCGTGCTATCGGGTATGTGGGCTATCAACGTCGCCCTGAACTAGTCATAGCAAAGCACCAATCACCGGGCGACCAGGCTCCACTGGCGCATTAAGCCAGAACTTGGCATCCCGCCCGGAAAGGCCGCTGATTTCAGCGGTTTTGCTGATAGAGCTGGCCAGCCCGGTCGCCAACAGTCGCTGGTAGAACGGTAGCTGGGGCACATAGTAGGGCAAGCCCGCTTCGAGGCTGTCGTGACTTTCCAGTGCATCAGAAAAATCCCTCACAAACCCGGCGAGGTCTTCCAGCAGGCCTGGCTGGCAATCCAGGTCTGCAGCAGGGACCAACCTCCAGGTCATATCCGTGCGCAGGATACAGCTACCCACATAGGCGTCGGGTTGGGTGTGCGTCCACTCCGAGGGTGCTATCAGCGACATGCGCCAGGTGCCAGCGGACCGGTACAGATGGTAGTCGTTACCCACGACGGGTTTGAACTTGAATTCCGCGGATAAAACCAGCAGCGACACCACGTAGTCATTCAACAGCGTGCGTGGATTTTTTGGCTCTGCGATCGCGGGGCGAACGCTTTCCCACTGCTCGAGCAAGGTAACCAGCCCCTTGCCCTGGGGGTTCGGATTTTCGGGCATGTGTCTCTCTCCTGATTCGGCCCAGGGGGCATTCAGTCCAGGGCGAGCATCCGCATATCTTTAGATCGCCACGCAGATTTTGCCAAAATGTGCCTGCGACTCCTGGAGCCGAAAGGCGTCAGCCAGCTGCTCCAGCGGATACACGCTATCTATCACCGGACGCAGGTCATTCGCTTCAACAGCGGCGATCATATCCAGTTGGTGCCGGCGGCTGCCCACAGTAATACCGCTGATCACCGCGTTCTTCTGGAACAATTCGGCCGTGGGCACCTCACCGGAAATGCCGGTGAGTACACCAATCATACTGATACAACCGCCGAAGGCGACCGCGCGCACCGATTGTGGCAGGGTCGCCGGGCCGCCGACCTCCACTACTACATCGACGCCGCGCCCCGCTGTGAGCTCGAGCGCCTTGTCACCCCATTTTGGCTCCTGCCGATAGTTGATCAGATGCTGGGCACCCAGCGCGGACAGCTTTTGCAATTTCTCATCCGAGGACGACGTTGCGATGACGTTGCAGCCCATCATTCTGGCGAATTGGAGTGCAAACACTGATACTCCACCACTGCCCTGCACCAGCACCCAGTCACCCGGCTTGAGGTGTGCTTCAACCATCAGCGCCCGCCACGCAGTCAGGCCTGCACAGGTCAGCGTTGCCGCGGCCTCATAATCGAGATTGGCCGGCATAGGGGTAAAACCCCGGGCGGGCATGGTAATAGTGGTGGCCGCAAAACCGTCCGCGTGATCACCGGGCACACCAAGCAACTTGTCAAAGGACGGGGCTCCATCCTGCCAATTGGGGAAGAAGCAACTCAGCACCCGGTCGCCAACCGCAAATTCAGAGACCCCCTCTCCCACCGCCGTAACATCACCCGCGCCATCTGACATGGGGATACGGCCCTCATCGACCGGCAGCAGGCCGCTCACTACAGCGTAGTCGTGAAAATTCAGTGAGCTGGCCTTCACCGCTACCTGGATTTCCCCCGGGCCGGGCGGCCTGGGCTCGCAGTCCACGACATTCAGATTATCCAGACCACCGGGGCGAGCGAGTTTTACTGCTGTCATCAGAATTTCCTATCGGTTATGGGCAGAACGGCTTCGATGGTAAACCGATTCGAGCCATACCCTGAAGCCATCATCTGCGCTTTGCCGCTGGCCGCCTCCGCCGTGCGGCTTTTTTCACCACGCGGGTCGTACCCACAAGTTCTTGCAGGGTAGTGAGCAATTGCTCACGCTCGGCAGCAGTCTCCCGGGTATGGGGAAAAATGTGGCTTGGGTGCTGTTCGCGATCGAGCCAGAATTTTCCGGACACGTCACCCGCCTCAGTAGCAGCGGCAAGCCACACGGCCGTATCAGCGCCTTCCTCGGGACTGCGCAGCAGCCGTCGGGTTACCCGGTAAAAGGTCTGCAGCGAAGACTCTACTCCAGGGGTGTCTGACCATCCCGGGTGCATCGCATTTACGGCAATGCCGTCCGCATGCCACTTCTTCGCCCACTCTTCAGTGAGAATCATCAGGCCCCGCTTGGCCCGGGCGTAGGCGACAGCGCCCGAATAGCGGCCCTGCCTGCTCTGCAGGTCATCAGGATGAATTTTCTGGGAATACATACCGCCAGACAGGACGTTGACCACCCGCGCCGAACCGGAGCGCGCCAGCAAAGGCTGCAGCCGCTCGGTGAGAATGGTGGGTGACAACAGCAACAGGGCAAAACTCTTCTCGAAGCCCTCGGCAGTTTGCTGCCTGGGGTTAAACAGAGCGCCGGCATTGTTGACAAGGATGTCGATGGTTTCGCCAGAGGCGAGCAGGCGCTCCGCCAGCTGGTGAACTTGTGCCATCACAGCCAGGTCGCACAGCTCTACCTGTACTGCCGGGTTACCGGTCTGCTTGCGGATCTGGCGGGCTGTCGCCTCAGCTTTGCTTTTGTCCCTGGCAACCAGGGTCACCCTTGCACCCAGACCCGCGAGGGCGGTTGCCGTGGCCTCGCCAACGCCGGAGGTGGCGCCGGTCACCACCGCATGCTTGCCACCCAGGAATGCAGACACGGGCTTCCAGCGACGCCGTGCCGCGCTGTAACCGAACCGGGTAAAACGCCACAAACCGGGGACGACCAGCTTGTCTGCCAGGGCCAGTGCGGTGGACGCGGCCGGGGCCTCGAAATTGTCCTCCAGGGCTCGCTTGAGGCCGACCATGGTGCTCTTGGCCACCCGGTCCATCGCCGCAGGATAAAGCCGATTGGCCACAGCCAGAGGCAATGGGAAATCGAATTTGGCAAGATAGCGCACCGCGGTACCGGTCCTGGTCTTGCGAAAGCTAATCTCCTCGCGAGCGGTGAATACCCTCGAATCGACTGTCATCAGCATCCGTGCATCCTGTTCGAATTCAATCACCGTGTAGTGCAGTGAAAAACCCGCCTTCATATCGATCCGGTATTCACTACCGACTCCCGGAGCCCCCGGGGTAAGCCGGGTACCCCTGGCCACACCCGGATCCCACTCATCTATGCGGGAAAACTCCGCCACATAGGCGAACACCTCGTGCAGGGGGCGTTTGACCTCAATTGTCTCGTCGAGGGTTACGGTCTGGCTCATGGCAATGCTCCTGGTTAAGTACCCACAGAATACGCGCCACAGTGCCGTCTGGTTCATTTAACGGGGCACAATACCTGAATCTCCACTGCACACTTGGCGCTGCCAGTGTATATTCTCAAAAATCACCAACGTACCTCCGCATGTGACTCCAGCGTCCACCGCCGGCCTCGAACAGGCCAACACAGGTAAATAGAATGATTAAGCGAGCTCTTCTTCCCGCAGGCATAATTATCGGAGGCTTCGGCCTTGCGGCGATTATTATTGCCACTGGCCCCGAACTCAAGCAGTTGCCGCCCCCTTCCAATGCGCCCCTGGTGCGAACCTGGCAAGCGCAACCCCAGTCGGTACAGCTATCGTCATTTACCCATGGTGAAGTCGCCCCGCGCACCGAAAGTGAACTGGTACCCGAGGTGTCGGGGCGTGTTATCGAAATGAGCGATTCGCTGGTATCGGGCGGTTTTTTCAGGATGGGCGATATGCTCCTGAAAGTCGATCCCCTGGATTACGAGGTCGCCCTGGAACAATCCAGAGCAGCATTGGCTTCCACCGAAAGTGAGCTTGTCAACGCCAGCAAGGCCTACCAGCGCCAGCTTGACCTGGCAGAAAAGCAATCAACCAGCGAATCACAGCGCGACGACGCCCTCAACCGCATGCAACTGGCGCAGGCCAACCTCAGGGAGGCGCGGGCAAGGGTATCCAGGGCAGAGCGAGACCTCGCCAGGACCAGCATCGAAGCCCCGTTTGACGGCCGGGTGCGCTCCGAGCAAGTCGATGTGGGCCAGTTTGTGACCCGGGGAGCCCCCATCGCCAGTCTCTACTCCACCGATATCGCCGAGGTCCGCCTGCCCCTGCCGGACGAGGAGCTGGCCTTTCTGCAATTGCCACTTAATGGAGCCACTATTGCCGGTACCAGTGCGCCGCGAGCCATTCTCAGGGCCCGGTTTGCCGGGGGGGATCACCAATGGGAGAGCACCATCGTGCGCACCGAGGGTGAACTCGACCCCCAGACCCGTATGATCAATGTCATCGCCAGGGTAGAAGCGCCTTATGAAACCAGTGGCGAGCGGCCTCCCCTGGCTATCGGCCTGTTCGTCGAGGCGGAGATCCTCGGCCGGAAGATCGACAATGTTTACGTGATCCCACGCTCTGCGCTGCAGGCAAATGATCAGGTATATGTGATTAATGAACAAAACAGACTGGAGTTTCGCGATGTCGGCATCCTGCGTGTCCTTGGCGAAGAGGTGTACCTGACGACAGGGCTCGCGCCAGGCGAAACCGTGTGCCTGACCACATTAAGCAACGCCGTGCAGGGCATGGAAGTGCTACCGGTGACACCGGCAGGGGCTACAGCGCCATGAAGTCGATCATCGCCTGGTTTGCCAACAACCATGTCGCAGCGAACCTGCTGATGGCACTGATTGTCCTGGCGGGTCTGGTCAGTCTGCCGCGTATGCCGATGAAATCGTTCCCCGACATTGATATCCCGATGATAAGTATCAGCGTGCCCTACCTCGGTGCCGCCCCCGAAGAAGTTGAGGAGGGGGTCTGTGTCAGGATCGAGGAGGAACTCGAGGGCATAGAGGGCGTAAAGCAGATCCGTTCTACTGCCAATGAAGGCATCTGCAGTGTGCAGGTTGAACTGTTCGAGGATGCGGATGAAGCCAAGGCACTGGACGATGTTAAAAACCGGGTTGACGCGATTGACACCTTCCCCGAGGAAACAGAGCAGCCCATCATCACTCTCGTCACGCGAACCCGCAGCGTGGTGGATATCGCCATTACCGGTCCCGAGGATGAGCGTACGCTGAAAGAGCTTGCCGAGCAGGTCAGGGATGACATCGTCCAGTTGCCCGGTGTCACCCAGGCATCCGTCGCCAATACCCGGCCCTACGAAATCTCCATTGAAGTATCGGAGACCTCCCTGCGGCGCAATAAGCTGAGCTTTGACCAGGTAGCCATGGCTGTGCGCAGCGGCTCGCTGGACCTGCCCGGTGGCTCGATCAAGACCGAGTCGGGGGAAATTCTCCTTAGAACCAAGGGCCAGGCTTACACGGGGCGGGACTTTGAGAGACTGGTTGTAACAACCCGCGCCGACGGCACCCGGCTTTACCTTCGCGATGTGGCAAACATAGTCGACGGTTTCGCGGATACCGACCAGTTACTGCGCTTCAACGACAAGCCCGCCGCCCTGATTCGCGTCTCCCGTATCGGCGAACAGGATCTGCAGTATATCGCCGGTACGGTAAAGCAATATATCCAGGATGTAGGGCCGCGGCTGCCTGATGGCGTCGAACTGACGGTCTGGAACGACGACTCCACACTCCTGAGCGACCGGCTTAACACTCTGCTCAACAGCGGCCGCCAGGGATTCATGATGGTGCTGGTACTGCTCGCCCTGTTCCTGCGCCCCCGGCTGGCGTTCTGGGTGAGCGTGGGTGTGCCGGTGGCTTTCACGGGTGCTATTTTCCTCACCAACGCCCTGGGGCTATCTATTGATGCGATTTCCCTGTTCGGCTTTATCCTGGTGCTGGGCATCCTGGTAGACGATGCCATCGTCGTCGGTGAGAGCGTACACACCTTGCAAAAACAGGGCAAAGGGCAACTGGCGGGCGCGATTGAAGGTGCCCAGAGCGTCACTATCCCGGTTACTTTTGGCGTTTTGACTACTGTGGCGGCGTTTATGCCACTGTTGTTTGCCGTCGGCACCATGGGCCAGATAGTGACGGTTATCGCCACAACGGTAATCAGTTGCCTGGTGTTTTCCCTTATCGAATCGCAGATGGTGCTGCCAGCTCACCTGGGAAATACCAATGTGGAGTCAGCGGCCGGTGAAGTTGGTCTTATGCTCATTCCCATCATCGGCATTATTCTGCTGGGAATTGCCCCTGATGTACGCACATTTTTCGCCTTTGCCATTGTTATCGGGTCGATCTTCTTTGCCCTGCATGCCGCGGGCCAGTTCGAACTCATCGCCCAACGCCTGATGCAGGTACAGCAACGTTTTGCGGACGGCCTGGAGGCCTTCATCGATGTACAGTTTCGCTCGGTGACCGAGGCGGCAATCAAAGCGCGCTACGTGACTGTCTCAATAGCATTTGTAGCGCTGCTCTCCGCCATAGGTATCGTTGCCAGCGGCAGGCTACCTTTTTCCTTCTTCCCGCCGCTGGCCTCAGACCAGGTGATCGCCAAACTCACCATGCCCCTGGGCACCAGTGCCAACAAAAACAATGACGCAATCCAGATGCTGGAGTTATCGGCGAAAGCGGTTAAGGTAGCCCTGAACGAGCAATACCCGCTCGCCCCACCGATCACCCATATTATGGCGGCGGTAGGTGACCAGCCCAGTGAAGCCAACAGCG
>Ga0102815_10001880_pt1 | contig 12985 bp, 9 predicted proteins | sample ColrivemetaGS759_FD_79113 | JGI IMG/M metagenome (GOLD analysis project Ga0102815, IMG submission 79113) | Estuarine microbial communities from the Columbia River estuary - Ebb tide ETM metaG S.759 | ecosystem: Environmental > Aquatic > Marine > Intertidal zone > Estuary | place: USA: Columbia...
CACGGTTAGACCGCATAGCTCCCTTGGGTATCGCCCGCCAGCACCCGAAAGCATCGTGCCGATAGACCAGAGGCCGAACATGCACTAACATTTACACCGGACCACTCGATGGGGGCAGTCCACATGTCCCTTCCTGAACTCCTCCTCGTTTGCGCCGCCGCTCTGACCTTGGTCAGCTTGCCCATTCTATTGGTTCTCTCGCTTCGCCAAAGCACCTTCCCCGAGCCTGTTCCCCCGATGGAGGAAACCGACATCGAGCGCATCGCCGCGATGCTGAGCGAGCGCTTGGGCATCACGGACAAGGCGTCGATCCATAACCTGACCACCCGCATCGAAGAGATGCGCGCCGATTTTGATTGGCTGGTCTCTGACCGGATGATTGAGCAAGCCATCGAAATGGCCCGCCTTGGCCAACCCATGGGTGCGATCTCGCAAAACACTGGGATCAGCGAAGACGAATTGATCGCCATTCAGCGTCTTCGTCGCCACTAACCTCGGATCAATCGGAATTTTTCCAAGAAAAAGGGGCGCCCGCAGGCGCCCCTTTTGTCATTTAGGCTTCCCCCGCGCTCACTCTGCGGGAACCGCCTTTTCCTCAATCGTCAGTGGATGGGGCAAATGCACCAGCATCTCGATAGGGCAAATTTGCACAAAGGCTGCCTTCTCGGTCTCCCAATTCGCAAGAATGCGCTCGGCTTTCACTGATCCTGTCTCAGCGGCATGGCGCTCCAACAGGCCCTTTAGCTGATCTTCCCAATGGGCCACAGTGACCGGGCAAGTGACCAAGGTCTCCATGTTGATCATCGTCCCGGTCACGCCCTCAGGATCATAGATATAGGCCATACCGCCCGTCATGCCTGCGCCGAAGTTGGCCCCGATAGAACCAAGGATCACCGCAACACCACCCGTCATGTATTCACAACCGTTGGAGCCACAGCCCTCCACCACCACTTTTGCACCCGAGTTACGCACTGCGAAACGTTCGCCCGCGCGGCCTGCTGCAAAGAGGTAGCCATCGGTCGCGCCGTAAAGCACGGTGTTGCCGATGATGGTGTTCTCTGCCGCAACCAAAGGCGAGCGCATCGGTGGACGCACCACAATCGTTCCCCCCGACAGGCCCTTGCCCACATAGTCATTGGCATCGCCGGAAACTTCGATCTTGAGGCCCGGTGCCGCGAAGGCACCCAAGGATTGCCCCGCCGATCCCGTCAACTTCACCGTCAGGTGGTTGGGCTGAAGCGCGTTCCGCATACCAAACCGCTTGACGATATGCGACGAGGTGCGCGTGCCTACTGTGCGGTGCGTATTCTGCACTGCATAGGAAAGCTGCATCTTTTCGCCATCCTCAAGGAAGCGCGCCGCATCGCGGACAATTTCGGCGTCCAGCGTGTCAGGCACCACATTGCGCGGCTTCGAGCGGTCATAGACGATCGAGCCTGCCCTATCGACAGTGATCAGAAGCGGGTTGAGATCAAGGTCATCAAGATGCGCCGAACCGCGACTTACCTGGCTCAAAAGATCCGCCCGGCCAATCACGTCATCGATGGAGCGCGCGCCAATAGAGGCGAGGATTTCGCGCACTTCCTGCGCGTAGAAGGTGATCAGGTTTACCACCTTATCGGCCGTTCCCGTGAACTTTGCGCGCAGCGCGTCATTTTGCGTGCACACACCCACTGGGCAGGTGTTCGACTGGCACTGACGCACCATGATACAGCCCATCGCGATCAGCGCCGCGGTGCCGATGCCAAATTCCTCGGCCCCCATCATCGCTGCCATGACAATATCACGCCCGGTGCGAAGCCCGCCGTCTGTCCGCAGGGTAATACGGTCGCGCAGGTTGTTCATCGACAAAACCTGATGCGCTTCGGTCAGGCCCATTTCCCATGGCAAACCTGCATATTTGATCGAGGTTGCAGGCGACGCGCCCGTGCCCCCATTGTGACCCGAGACCAGGATGACGTCGGCCTTTGCCTTCGCCACGCCCGCAGCAATCGTCCCCACGCCTGACGAGGCAACCAACTTCACCGTCACCTTGGCGCGCGGGTTGATCTGCTTGAGGTCATAAATCAGCTGCGCGAGGTCTTCGATCGAATAGATATCGTGATGCGGCGGGGGCGAAATCAGGGTCACACCCTTGGTGGAATGCCGCAAGCGCGCGATCAGCTCCGTCACTTTCATGCCGGGCAACTGACCGCCCTCGCCGGGCTTGGCACCCTGCGCGACCTTGATCTCCAACTCTTCACAGGCGTTCAGATATTCCGCCGTCACGCCAAAACGCCCCGAGGCCACCTGCTTGATCTTGGCAGAGGGATTGTCGCCATTCGGCTCGGGCAGGAAATGTGCCGGATCTTCGCCGCCTTCGCCGCTGTCAGATTTTGCACCGATGCGGTTCATCGCCACGTTCAGCGTTTTGTGCGCTTCGGGCGACAGCGCGCCCAAAGACATGCCGGGCGTCACAAAGCGCTTACGGATCGAAGTGATGGACTCCACCTCTTCCAGCGGAATCGCCTTGCCCAAAGGCTTGATCGCCAAGAGGTCACGCAGATGGATCGGCGGAGCCGATTGCATCTTGGCGGAATACTGCTTCCACATTTCATAAGACGCGCGGTCGCAAGCCGATTGCAGTAAGTGCATCGATGTTGCTTCCCATGCGTGGGTCTCACCCGATTTCCGCGACTTGTAGAAGCCCCCGATTGGCATGATCGAGCCATCGCCCAACCAACCCTTGTCATGTGTCTCTTCGGCTTTGCGCTGCAAACCCGCCAGACCGATACCGGAAATACGGCTGGTCAGACCGGGGAAATACTCCGCACACATCGCCCGCGACAGACCCACCGCTTCAAAGTTCAGACCGCCACGATAGGAGGAAATCACCGAAATCCCCATCTTCGACATGATCTTCAACAAACCCGCATCAATCGCATCGCGATAGCGCCGCATCGCATCGGTCAGCGAGCCTTCCAGCAAGCCACGCGAAATCCGATCCGCCAGCGAATCTTGCGCCAGATAGGCGTTCACCGTCGTCGCCCCCGAGCCGATCAATACGGCGAAATAATGGGGATCAATACATTCCGAAGAGCGCACATTGAGCGAGGTAAACGTCCGCAGCCCCTTGCGCGTCAGCCACGAATGCACCGCACTCGTCGCCAAGATCATCGGCATCGCCACCTTTTCGGCCCCCTGATGCTCGTCCGTCAGCACCAGATGCGACGCACCCGAACGTACCGCATCTTCGGCCTCGGCCCGGATCCGCTCCAGCCCTTGCCGCAACGTGTCCGCATCTGCTTTCGCCGCAAAAGTACAATCGATAAACGTCACCTGATCACCGAATTGCTTGACCATCACATCAAACTCGGCGTTCGCCACAAAGGGGCTTTCCAGCACCAAGATCTCGGTCTGGCTCGAATTTTCGTCCAGCACGTTCTTCAAGTTGCCGAACCGCGTCTTGAGGCTCATCACGCGCGCTTCACGCAGGCTGTCAATCGGCGGGTTGGTGACTTGGCTAAAGTTCTGCCGGAAGAAATGCGACAGAGGGCGATATTTTGTCGACAGCACCGCCGCCGGCGTATCGTCACCCATCGAGGCAATCATTTCCTTGCCATCCTCAGCCATGGGCGCAAGCACTTGCTCAAGCTCCTCGACAGTATAGCCCGCCGCAACCTGACGCCGCCGCAGTTCTGCGCCAGAAAACTTCGCCGCCTCTGGCACATCGCGCAGCAGCGAGTTGAGATCGACCACTTTCTCGATCCACTCGCTATAGGGGTTGGCCGAGGACAGCCGATCCTTCATCTCGGTATCGTGGTAAAGTTTGCCCTCTTTCATATCGACAGCAATCAACTGCCCCGGTCCAAGAGCGCCCTTCTCGATCACCAGCGCCTCATTGACGGGCACCATTCCGGTCTCCGAGCCAGCAATCAACAAGCCATCGCCCGTCACCACATAGCGCATCGGGCGCAGGCCGTTCCGGTCCAAGCCACCACAAACCCAGCGACCATCCGTCATCGCCAAGGCGGCGGGCCCATCCCATGGCTCCATCACGGCGTTGCAATAGGCATACATGTCCTGCCACGCCTGCGGCATCTCGCCCGTGTTCTTTGACCATGCTTCCGGCACCAGCATCGTCTTGGCCATGGGCGCCGAACGGCCCGACCGTACAAGCACTTCAAACACACCATCCAAGGCCGCCGAATCCGACGAACCCGGCTGAATGATCGGCTTGATATCCTCCGCCTGATCACCGAACGCCGAAGAGGCCATCCGAATCTCGTGGCTCTTCATCCAGTTGACGTTGCCTTTGAGCGTGTTGATTTCGCCGTTGTGAGCCAGCATGCGGAAAGGCTGAGCCAACCACCATTGTGGGAAGGTATTGGTGGAATACCGCTGGTGATAAATCGCAAAGGCCGAGACAAAACGCTCATCCATCAAATCCGGGTAGAACGTTGCCACTTGTTCGGCCAGCATCATGCCTTTGTAGATGATCGAGCGACACGACAGCGAGCAAATATACATGCCCTGAATGCCCGCAGCCGTGACCGCTTTCTCGATACGACGACGGATAACATACAGCTCGCGCTCGAATTGGTCCTCATCGATATCCTTTTCGCAGCGGATCAAGATCTGTTCGATCTCAGGCCGTGTCGCATTGGCCTTTTCCCCCAAGCAGCTGATATCTACCGGCACATGCCGCCAGCCATAGATATAATGGCCCATCCGCAGCACTTCGGTTTCCACGATTGTCCGGCAGGTTTCCTGCGCGCCAAAATTGGTGCGCGGCAAGAATACCTGACCGACAGCGATCAACCGATCGCCACGCGGCTCGTGGCCAGTGCGGCGCACTTGATCATAAAAGAAGGGAACAGGGATCTGCACGTGAATGCCTGCGCCATCGCCTGTCTTGCCATCCGCATCCACCGCGCCGCGGTGCCAGATCGCCTTGAGGGCCGTAATGCCGTTTTCCACCACTTGGCGGCTGGCCGTGCCATCAATGGCAACCACCAAACCCACACCACAGGAAGAATGCTCTTCTTCCTCGGCATACATGCCGTTTTCCGCCAGCCACTTGCGCTTGGCTTCCATTTCTTCGGCCCAGGCTTCATCAAACTTGGTCATGGTCAGGCTCCTTCACTGGTGCTGCCGTAGAGCGCGATCACCTCGGCCTCGGTCAGTGTCTGGTGGTGGCCCGCAAGCGCGTAACTATCCGGCTTGCGGTCAATGTAAATTTCACGCTCCAAAGTCAGGCCGTTTGCATCATCAAACAGTCCAACCGGAATTTCCCAATCGCCCCCTTGGGCAGACTCGCGTGTCACCTGATAAAACAGGCCCGATCCGCAAGTCGTGCACCAACCGCGCTGCGCCCAGTCGCTGGACTGGATGCGCGCAATCTGCGCTTGCCCACTCCAGACAACATCGGCATGCGGCACTGTGATGGCGGCAAACATGCCACCCGCCCAGCGTTGGCACATCTTGCAATGACATACGCCGAAAGCGGTATGCGAGAGCGTCGCGCGAAAACGCACCGCCCCACACATGCAACCACCCATCCGCGCGTCCATTGCCTTAACCTTTTGTTCATGAGGTGGGTCAGCGAGGCTGACGCACCGGGTTTTGGGAAGTGCGGTCAACGTCATGACGCAAACCAGACACCGCCCATACGCAAATCATACGTGTTGCATTGTCACTCTGCGGCGACCGCGCGCATACCGTTCAAATAGTTCATCACTGCATCCGCGCAATCGCGGCCATCGCGGATTGCCCAAACAACAAGGCTTGCTCCGCGTACGATATCGCCGATTGCAAAGACGCCCTCAGCACCCGTTTTGCCAGTGGTATACTCGGCTTTGATGGTGCCCCACCGCGTGGTCTCCAGCCCCTCAGCCGCCCATGTCTTTGGCCAATCTTCCGGCTCAAACCCAAGCGCCTTGATAACCAGTTCGGCAGGCTCATCCACGATTGCACCGGGAATTTCTTCCGGCATCTGGCGGCCCGTTACATCAGGCTGGCCTAGGCGCATCTTTTGCACCTTCACTGCGCTGACTGGGTTGCCGACAAAGCCAGCAGGGGTCGAGAGCCATTCAAAAACAACGCCTTCTTCTTCGGCATTCTGCGTCTCGCGCTGCGAGCCGGGCATATTGGCCCGGTCGCGCCGATACAGGCACTTCACAGATGTCGCGCCTTGACGAATAGCCGTGCGAACGCAATCCATGGCCGTATCGCCACCGCCGATCACGATCACCCGCTTGCCCTTGGCATTCAGCGAGCCATCGTCAAACTCGGGCACATCATCGCCAAAGGATTGGCGGTTGGAAACTGTAAGGTAATCCAGCGCCTTAACGATGCCTGCCGCCTCACCTGCAAGATCACGTGCCTTGTATACACCGATGGCCACGATCACCGCATCATGCTTCCCGCGGATCGCTTCAAAGGAAATGTCGGTGCCAACATTGCAATTCAGCACGAATTCCACGCCCGATTTTTCCAGCTGATCGACACGGCGCATCACCACATCTTTTTCCAGTTTGAAGCCGGGAATACCGTAGGTCAGCAAGCCACCTGCCCGATCATGGCGATCATAAACCGTCACCTGCACCCCTGCACGGCGGAGCATATCCGCAGCCGCCAATCCTCCGGGGCCTGCACCGATAATGCCGACCGACTGGTCGCGTTCAAATGCGGGCGTGATCGGTTGCACCCAGCCTTCTTCCCACGCCGTGTCGGTGATGTATTTCTCGACCGAACCGATGGTCACAGTCCCATGACCCGATTGCTCGATCACGCAGTTGCCTTCACACAGACGATCCTGTGGGCAGATCCGCCCACAGATCTCCGGGAAGGTATTTGTCGCTTGGCTGATTTCCCAAGCCTCGCGCAAGCGGCCCGTGGCCGTCATGTTTAGCCAATCGGGGATGTTGTTGTGCAAGGGGCAATGCGTCTGGCAATAGGGCACACCGCACTGGCTGCACCGGCTTGACTGCTCCGCAGCTTTGGTGGCGGCATACTCGGCATAGATCTCTTGAAAGTCTTGCCGCCGAGCCTCCGCCGCCCGCTTCTCCGGCATCGCCCGCGAGATCGTCACAAATTTCAGCATCGGTTGCTTAGCCATCCCGAACGTCCCCGCAAAAATAAACTCAAAGCCCCATTACATCAGAGCCAATTTCAATAAAAGTCACTTATGCTGACCTAAATTAAGAATATTTGATGCAAGCGCGTCGTATGGCCTCAATAAATTGCAAAATTAGGGCAGTATTAATTACCTATAGACCCTTAAGCGATACCCAACACGCCTAAAACAAGCACGCCGACAGCGATTCGCCACCATCCAAACAGCGCATATCCGTGCCGAGACACGTATCCAAGCAAGCCTTTCACGACAAAAACCGCACTAATGAATGCCGCAACAAAGCCTATGCCGATTTGCGTAACGGCATCGGTGCTCAAACTGTCCCAGCTTTTGTAAAGATCGTAAGCAAAAGCGCCTGCCATTGTTGGCATCGCAAGGAAGAATGAAAACTCTGCTGCTGCGCGCTTTGACGCCCCAAGCGCCAACGCGCCCACAATCGTTGCGCCAGACCGTGAGACGCCGGGCACCATAGCCAGGCATTGGATGCAACCAATCGTGACAGCGCGCCAAACGGGAATGTCCTCGACCCGATCAAAGCGTGGCTTCAGTGCCAAGCGATCGACAAAAAGCAAAACAATCCCACCCAAAATGAGCATCGAAGCAATCAAGCGAGGGCTTTCAAACAAGACACCCTTAATGAAATCGCGCGCCAAGACGCCTACAAAAACGGCTGGCAGAAAAGCGAGGAGGACGGCGAGAATAAAGCGACGGCTTTCAGCGCTCGAAGGGGCAGTAGAGAATACTTGCCAAATCTTCGCTGCATAAACCGACAATACCGCAAGAACTGCGCCGAGCTGGATTACCACCTCAAATGTTCTCCCTTCGCTCTCGAAGCCAAGGAAGTGCCCAGCCAAAAGCAAATGCCCCGTCGAACTGACAGGCAAAAACTCGGTAAGGCCCTCGATGATCCCGAGAACGAGAGGCAGGATTACGGTTTCCATCATCGTTTAATGCGCGCGCAAATTCTTGGCAGAACGCTTAATATCAGCGTATTGACCAGACGCACGGAACCGCCACAGATAAGTCGGCAAGATCGCCTGCATGGAAGACGGCACAATCCCCAGATCCGCAAATCCCTTGGTGCCCTCAGTCACTATATTGTCTCGCGTCAGCGACCGCACCTGATCAGGCGTAATTTGGGCTGGCACAAGGCCAAGAGACATCCGCGCAACCAGATCAGACATGCCGGCGACCAGACGCGCGATTGGAAATGGCAAATTGAGTATCAAGCGCCGACGCTCAATCACCGTTAGCATTTGCTTCATGAGCGCGCCAAAACTCGCAACATCCGGACCACCCAATTCAAACACGCCCGTTGCTGCACCCTCAACACCCGCAACGGCCGCCTGCGCCACGTCATCCACATGCACAGGCTGAAACCGAGTTTCTGCCCCCACCACCGGGATCATTGGCGAAAGGCTTGCCATGGAAGCAAAGCGATTAAAGAACTGGTCCTCAGCTCCAAAAATCACCGAAGGCCGCAAGATCATTGCATTCGGCATCGCTGCAAGGACGGCGGCTTCGCCCGCGGCTTTAGACCGGGCATAAATGCTTTGACTCGAGGCATCTGCGCCAATGGCTGAAAGGTGCACCATCCGCGCCACGTTTTCTTCTGCCGCGATCCGCGCGATACGCCCGGCACCTTGGGCCTGAACAGCGTCAAAGTTATTCTTGCCACGCGCATCAAAGGTGCCCACGCAATTGACCACAGCGGCGGCACCCGCCATCGCTGCGCGAACGCTCGCATCATCACGGATATTGCAGAGCACTGGCTCGACCTGTCCCGGCGCACCATAAGTCTTCACGAAAATTGCTTCATTCGGGCGACGCACAGCAACCCGCACACGCCAGCCCTTTGCGGCAAGCCTGCGAGCGATATAGCGCCCTACAAAGCCAGATCCGCCGTAGATGGTCACCAAATTCGCCATGGCTCGACTCCTACTTAATGTTGCAATGTTCCTAGCCCTCTCAGGCGGTGCGAGCAAGCCGCTACACCACCATAATCAAGGCCAAATCGCCGCAAGAATCGGCGTTGACACTCTATTGGCCCCACTATACACGCCCTTCTCACCAGCACCTGTGCCCAGGTGGCGGAATGGTAGACGCGCTAGTTTCAGGTACTAGTGTCCAAAAGACGTGGAGGTTCGAGTCCTCTCCTGGGCACCAAAACTCACTCGACAACTTATTGATATTCCTTGTTTATTCACTATCAAGGGGCATCATCATGTCACACATTCGGTACACACTCTATCGTTCTGGCACCTATTATTATAATCGCCGTGTTCCAAGCCATGCGGTAAGGATCTACGGCAGTCACATTAGGCAGGTGCTATCATCATGCCCTTTAGAGGCAGAAGCATACGCAACTCGCCTGAGTAACGTACTAGAGGCATCTTGGGATTGCCCTAGGTCAACGACACCGATCAATATACCTGCTGTCTTGGATAGCTTTAAGCCGAAGTCCTACCTTCTATCAGAGATGGCTGATGAATACTTATCTCTTCGTAAGATTGAACTAACACCCCCCAAGAGTAGCCGTAGAAACCTTTATCAGCTTGGCTGGGGATCGTGATGTGGTCACTTACACAAGAGACGACGCCAAGATGTTTGTCGTTCAACTACATAAACAGGGCAACAAGACAGCAACCATCAGACGCAGGATCAACTGTATTTCAGCTATTCTAAACTATGCCTATGCAGAACTTGATGTGGACAAGAGAAATCCCTTTAGTCGTTTGTTCATTAAGGGCGAGGGGCAGGATGCACAAAGACGTGGAACCTTTACACATGAACAGCTAAAGCAAGGGTACACTCATGCTTTGTCTTCTGGATCACAGATCAAACTTCTGATGCCACTACTTGGGGAGACTGGATGTCGTCTGGCAGAAATTGTTGGTTTGGAATTAGACGACATAGATATGCGGGAAGGTATCATCCATATCCGCCCAAACCGCATAAGAAGGCTAAAGACACCAAGTAGTACGAGGACACTTCCATTAGTTGGCTATGCAAAAGATGCAATGGAATTGGCCTTACACGAAGCAGACGACCAGCATCTCTTTCCACGTTACATCAAAGATGGAGCCTGTCGTGCCACACACGCATCCAATGCGCTGGGCAAGTGGCTAAAGAAGGACTTCGGACTGACTGCCCACAGCCTTCGACACACGTTCAGGGACCGTCTCAGAGCCTCTGGTTGCCCACTAGAATTGATGGATCAAATAGGGGGTTGGTCATCTGTCGGAACCATAGGGTCAAAATATGGGGAAGGGTATGAGTTACCAATCAAGAGACAATACTTGGCTGCGCTTAGTGAAGAGTTGTTGAAACTACATCATCTTTAATGCATGGTTCGGAAAAATTGTAAGTTAGCAGTGCCATAAGAGGAACCCGTATGCGCCGAGCCATCAATAAAGTTTATAATGCTATTTGTCGCAGGAGAATCCATCGTACTTTTCCGGGAATCATGCAGGAGCTAGATGAATACAAAAAATTGTCAAATACAACTGGTACGCAATGGATTACACTTTGGTACGCTGTATCTGGCATTATTGAGAATAAGCCTCGTTATATTCTTGAGTCTGGAACAGGTTCGTCCACATTGGTATTGTCAGCAACTGTAAAAAAGCTGATGGAACAAAATTCTGGCTATAAAGCACAAATCATAAGCATGGAAAGCATTGAAGAGTGGTATAATATCGCTGCTAAAAACTTACCTGCTAAATACAGGGATGTAGCACAAATCGTTTATGGTCCTCGTGAAGAGTTTCTTTTTGGAATGTTTCGTGGGCTAATTCATGGTAATATACCTGAAAACGATTATGACTTCGTCTTTTTGGATGGCCCGAGTTTCTCAGACGATAAAGGTATGTCTTTCTGTGCAGACGTATTTAAAGTCATGGAGTTTTCAAATGCAAAAACCATTAATGGAGTTATAGATGGTCGCAGATCGGCAGCTTACGTAATTCAAAGCATGTTTGGTTCTAACAACGCCAGTTATTATCACAGTTTGTTTGCGTCCAAGTTTAGTTTACCCAACATAGACCTCAACAAAGTGGATCCGAGCAGTGATTTTAGAACCAATCTTTTTGGTAAGCTGACTTTGACGTTATATCGCAATCGAAGGTAGGTACACTAAGTTGATAGCACCCATGAGAAAGTTGCTCTAACCCTGTTGGATAATGTCATTAGGTCAATTAGCGGTTTGATAGCATAAAAACTAATTGAGTTTCTTTGACTCGCACGGCAATCTCCTTTATCAATTCAAACCAACATACATGGTTTTTTGACCATAACTCATTCAATCATTCCATCAATAACATCACAAAGTCGTTGATAAATCACAAGTTATTGGTGTTAAGTTTGTTGTATGTCCGACAGTGATGAAAACATTACCAATAACAATGACCAAATAAACCCTTGGCACTCAAAGCCATTTGATGTCCACAGATGGTCAGATCACCCAGAGATCAATAAACTGGTCGATGATCTATGGGTTAATGTAGTTGGGCCTGCGCTGGGAGGTAGATCAAACAACACGGGTCTTAGTGGTCCGAAGAAACAACTCAAAGTCCTTCTATTGGATTTATATGTGGCGTGGTTAGAGGACCCGACCCTTTCAGTTGGCATAAGTCGTAACAACAACTCATATTCCGTCAACTCACGTTACAACGCTTTGCACATATCACGTAAGGTTGTTGATATTGTAGATGTCTTAGTAACGGGAGAATACTTAGATTACCTTCATGGTTCTTATGACAGGCAAGGTAATGGTCAATTCAATAGGACAAGTAGAATTAGGCCAACACTCAAACTACAAGATCAGTTTACTCAACTAACCATCTCTGGGTATGACATAGATCATCACCACCAAGAAGAAACGGTCATCCTCACAGATTACGAGACTGACGAAGAAGGCAACTATACAAAGTCTAATGGTCGTAAGAAGAGACTATTCATTGAGTATAAAGATACACCAGACACCGACCAAATAAGACGTGATCTTGCTGCTTATAATGACCTCTTAGAGCAAACTTATATAGACATATACACCTTAGAAGAACCTTATGTAGTCAGAACCAAGAAAGATGGAACGACACAAAGCATCAAGATCGACCAGTCTAAGAAGTTTGTAAGACGTATCTTTAGCAGAGCATCTTGGGAATGTAATGGCAGGTTCTATGGTGGTTTCTGGCAACAGATAGGATCTGAGTATCGCAAGGACATCTTAATCAACAATACGCCAACAGTAGAAGTCGATTATAAGGGGCTACATGCTGCGATATTAAGTGCCGAGAAGGGTATTCCTACCGAAGGAGACAGGTATGATCTAGGTTCATTAGTGTGTCCTAGACTAGATAAACAACAGCAACGAAAGGCAGTGAAGTTATTGGTCCTCGCAGCTATCAATGCCAAAGATCGAACTTCGGCGTTTGGAGCATTTAGAGAAGCACAAATAACAGGCTCGACAGAGAAGACACTAACAAATGGTGAACTAGCACTGTTACTGGATACGTTTATAAACCAACATCCTTATCTTGAAGATGGTATTTGCTCTGATCAAGGTATCAGACTTATGAATGTTGATAGTCATATCAGCAACCACATCATCAACAAGTTTGTTACACTTAAGAAGCCGATACTATCAGTCCACGACAGCTATATAGTTGGAACAAGAGATGTGGAATTTCTTCGAGACTGCATGGCCGAAGCAAGTATTAAGATTGTAGGTATGAACTTGGCAGCAGAACAAGAGGTACCATCCTATCAGGATATAATGGCAACAAGATACCCAGACAGGGATTACCACTTACAAGTACTAGATCACTACTTAATCAATCCAGCTAAGAACCAAACAACAGGTTATAA
>Ga0102815_10001888_pt1 | contig 12959 bp, 14 predicted proteins | sample ColrivemetaGS759_FD_79113 | JGI IMG/M metagenome (GOLD analysis project Ga0102815, IMG submission 79113) | Estuarine microbial communities from the Columbia River estuary - Ebb tide ETM metaG S.759 | ecosystem: Environmental > Aquatic > Marine > Intertidal zone > Estuary | place: USA: Columbia...
AGTTTGCATTTGCGCAGTGCTAACATCACTAATGCTTGGTGTTTTTACAGTTGGTTTTTTTGGTATAGGTAAGGATTGAGCAGAAACAGTGCTTGTAAAACCTATAAAACAGGCAATTGATAACAATGAAAGTACTTTTTTCATAAAATGTATTTTTTAGTTAATGTTTATTTGTGCCAATAATACAAATAAATTAAAGGGTTTTGTGATAATTATTATTAAAACACTGTTAAAAAAGTTGATTTAAGTATTTTAAAAAGCGCATTATAATTTAAATAAGTGCTTTTGATTTATATTTGAATAATGGCCGAAATAATCAAATACAGGAAAATTATTCATGTTGATATGGATGCTTTTTATGCATCTGTAGAGCAATTAGATAATCCTGATTTAAGAGGAAAGCCGATTGCTGTTGGTGGTGGAGGAGAGCGCGGTGTTGTATCTGCTGCCAGCTATGAAGCGCGCAAATTTGGAGTTAGATCTGCTATGAGCGGTGTTCAGGCACGTAAAAATTGTCCACATCTAATTTTTGTAAAACCGAGATTTGAACGTTACAAAGAAATTTCAAAAAAAATACGCGCCATTTTTAATGACTATACCAATTTGGTTGAACCATTGTCTTTAGACGAAGCTTATTTGGATGTTACTGAAAACAAAAAAGGAAATCCCTCTGCAAGTTTAATAGCAAAGGAAATTAGACAACGTATTTTTGAGGAATTGCATTTAAATGCTTCCGCAGGGATTTCAAACAGTAAATTTGTAGCTAAAGTTGCTTCAGATATCAATAAACCTAACGGGCAAAAAACAATTCCGCCAGAAGAAGTGCTTCTATTTTTAGAAGATTTACCTATTGAAAAATTTTATGGAATTGGTAAGGTTACAGCTATAAAAATGTACAATTTGGGTATTTTTAAAGGAAGTGATTTAAAACAAAAAACAGAAGTGTTTTTAACTGAACATTTTAAAAGTTCAGGAACTCATTATTACAATATAGTTCGAGGGAATCTTTATGGTGAAGTTAAGCCAAATAGAAAAAGAAAATCTGTTGCTGCCGAGCATACTTTTATGCAAAATTTGACTTCAGAGGTGTTTATGCTTCAAAAATTAAAAAAAATTTCAGAAGAATTAGAGCAGCGGTTAATTGGTTCAAAAGTGTCTGGAAAAACCATTACGCTAAAAATAAAATACAGCGATTTCAAAACCCAAACCCGAAGTAAAACCTTGCCTTATTTTGTAAAAGACAAGTCAATACTTTTTAGTACTGTTGAAGAGCTTTTATTACAAGAAAAGGTTTTAGAATCTGTTAGGTTGTTAGGAATTTCAGTTTCAAATTTAAATATTCATTCAAAAGTAAAAACTGAAAAACCATTTGAAATTCAGTTAAAACTTGAGTTTTGAGGTATTTTGAATATGCTATAATTTAATTTTTACAACACGACATATGGTGTCGCGTACTTACTCAAATTACTACCTTACATTTGCGGTGTACTTAAAATTAAGTATAAGTTTTTCATAAATAACTGTTTGAGTTAAGTTAATTGTTCACTGCCTAAAGCTTCATAGTTTTGGGCAGTTTTTTCATGAAGCAAATAACAACAACTTATCTTTTTTACTGAACCCACCAATCTTCAGAAGGAAATTTATCGCCATTTAAAACAATAGCTTCACCAATTTTTGGAGTGGTTATTTTTACATTGAGCTCTTTTGCTTTTTTTGTAGCTCGTATAATTGGGTCGTCCCAAGTATGCAAAGCCAATTTAAACGACCCCCAGTGAATTGGCATTATTAGTTTGCTTTGTACATCGATACTCGCTTGAATGGTTTCTTCTGGAGTCATATGAATTTGAGACCATTGTTCATTGTATTGTCCGCATTCAACCATTGCAAAATCAAACGGGCCATATTTTTCGCCAATTTCTTTAAAGTGTTTTCCATAACCGCTGTCACCACTAAAAAAGATGTTTGAATTGTCAGATTTTAAAACCCAGGAGCACCATAAGGTACTGTTCCTATTGGTAATTCCCCTACCCGAAAAATGACGTGCAGGTGCTGAGATAAATTCAACTCCTTTGAAATTGATGTTTTCCCACCAATCGAATTCAGTTATTTTTGTTGCGTCAACCCCCCAAGAAGTTAAATGCGCTTTAATACCTAAAGGCACATAAAATTCATCAACTTTATCTTTTAGTTTCACAATAGAGCCATAATCTAAATGGTCGTAATGATCGTGAGAAATTAACACCACATCTATTTTTGGTAAAGAGTCTATTGCAATTGGCAATTCTTTCTGAAACCTTTTTGAACCTAAAAATGGACTTGGAGCAGGAACATCACCTAACATTGGGTCTATAAAAATATTGAGCCCTTCCATTTCAATAAAAGTAGCTGAATGTCCAAACCAAGTTATTCTTGGTTGTTTTGGTTCATTCTCAAAATAGCTTTTTGTTAGTTTTTCAATTGGTAATTCTTTAGAGGGAATTTTATTGTTTCCATCATTAAAAAACTTGGGGATTGTACTCCATTTAAAACCTGTGTTTTGTAATGTTTTTTCACTATTTTTAAAAGCTCCATTTAAAAAGTTGGGTGATTTTCTGATTCGGTCTAAACTAACATCCTTTGAGCCAGCACCAAATTGAGGACTTACATTTATAAAAGTTACACCAACTAAAGTGATGACACCTACAACTGATAATATTCCAATCATAATTCTTTTGAGTATTTTTAGTAATCTTTTAATCATTTTTTACTTATTGCATTTGACGTATTTATTTTAATAGCATTTAATAAATTGATTAAACACTCAATAATACAATCAAATTTTTTTATGGTTTTAAGCTGTTGTGAAACAGTTCCCAAGCTTGTTCAATAAATACTTGGTCCTTTCTTTTGTCAGGGAATAGTGTTAAATAGGTAACCATTGATGTTATAAGTCCAAACATAGAACCCATTAAAAAATAGGTATCCATATTTTTAAACAGTTCTTTATCAACATAAGATTGAATTAAATTATTGAATAATTCATATTTCGCAACAATTTCTGGATGGCTTTTCACTCTAATCGCACAACTAGTATTGTCAACTTGCAATAAAAACTTGAATTTAAAATCATTATCTATTGCCCAATTCCAAGAGTTAGACCATATTAAACGTAATTTTCCAAGATCCGATTTTATTTTATCGATATCATTTAAGATAGAAGAGGTGTATTCTTTTTTTATTGAAACATACAACTCATCAATTAAATCATCTTTTGTTTTAAAATAATGAAACAGAATTCCAGCACTTACGCCAGCTTCTTTTGAAATTGCTGAAGTTGGCGTAGCATGCAAACCTCTTTCCACAAAAAGTTTGTTTGCGGCTTCCAACAATAATTCTTTTTTGTCTATTTTAAATTGACTAATCACTCAACAAAAGTAAAACGTTTTTTTAATCTGACAAATTTTATTTAAAAAATTAATTTTCTTGCTTGATGTAGTTTACGTTACGCTCCTCTAAATAATTTAAAATATAAGTAAAGCAGTTTTCATATTTACCAACTAATTCTGGTGGAAATACCCCTTTTTCTTCAAATACGCCATCTAAAAACATGTTTGCGGCTGCTGTTGCAGTATAACCAGTAGTTCTTGCCATTGATGAGGTGTTGGTTTTATTACAATATTCATCTTGTAAATTATAAACTATGGTTTTTTGCTCACCCTTTATGTTGGTTCCTTTTAAGGTAATTCGCATTACTGTGATTTCTTCTTCCGAATCGCCTAATTTCCATTCGTTAAACAATATTTTTGAAGTAAAATCTAATGGAGAAACTTCAGTTCCGTTTATCATTATTTTTTCTTCACTAAAAAACTCACTTGCTTTTAACACTTTTATATATTCAATATGATCTGGATAACGCAGGGTTTTCTCTTTCATATTTTTAATATGAGGCATGGTAAAAATAATAGATCGCAAACCATCAGAATTAAAAGACTCCAGGGTTCCTACACCTTCAAAATCTACAAATTCACAATCAGATAAGGCTTCTTTTACAACAATATGACCATTTTCCACATAACGAGCCGGACGCGTATATTCTTCTATTACATCAATAGGAGAAAAAGGTGCTTTGTAACTAAAAGGCCATTTCTTTATTTTTGGCAAACCACCAACCAAGCATTCAAAATCGGTAAGTTTAAGTTTTTCATTAAAATACCCTAAAATAATATTTCCCATTCCAGGCGCAACGCCACAATCTACAATTGCCGTTACATTTTTCTGTTTTGCGAGTTTATCTAATTCTAAAGCGTTTTCAGGGAAAAACGAAATGTCAATTACATTTTTTCCAGCTTCAATAATAGATTTCATAGTTTCAAAACCTAAAAATCCAGGCACTGCGCAAATAACTAAATCAAAAGGTTTTATGGTTTCTTGAAGAATTAATTTATTGGTTACATCTAAAACTTCAGGTATTAATTTGTCGCATTTTTTTATTGCTTTTTCTAATGCTTTTTCGTTAAAATCTGTAATAGTAACGAAATGTTTTTTTGCCATATCAATGGCCATAGTACTGCCAACCATACCGGCACCCAATACAATTATATTGTTCATTTTTTTTTGAGTTTAAAGTGAAAAGAGTAAGTTTAAAGTTTAAAAAAAGTGGAAGTATTTATAATCCTGGAATAAAAACCCAAGGCATTTCACTCAACAATTTTAGTGTAGAATTTTGCATTTTTAAACATACAAAAATTAAATCATACTAATTGATTCTTTATAAAATTTTCCTTGCCAAAGATTGTTTTTAGCCAAATAGCTATCAATTTTCGCGACCATCTCAAAATTTTTCAATCCCCATTTTGGGGCAATTAATAAATCACTTGGCGTTTCGCTAGTAAAACGCTCGATAATAATATTTGGTCTTAGGTGAGTGATAAATTCAGCAATAAATTCAATATAATTTTCAACTGTAAATAAGTTAAAATTTTCAGGATTTCGTTTGTATTGAATTGCCATCACTGAGTTTTTTACTATTTGTAATTGATGAATTTTCAACGTATCAATTGGTAATTTTGAAATTTCGCCAGCATGATTTAGTAATTCTTTCTTTGTTTCTCCTGGCAAGCCTAAAATAATGTGTGCGCCCAAATGAAAACCTTTGTTTTTACATTTTTCAAAAGTAGTTTTTGTTTCTTCAAAAGTATGACACCTATTTACGGAAAGTAACGTTTTTTCGTTGGTGCTTTCAACCCCAAATTCTAAAGCAATAAAATATTTTTTTGATAAAAATGAAAGGTAATCAATTACTTCATCTGAAATACAATCGGGTCTTGTACCAATAACCAAACCAATAATATTAGGCACTTTCAAAGCCTCTTGATACATTTTTTTAAGGGATTCAATATCTGAATAAGTATTTGTATATGCCTGAAAATAGGCTAAATAATGATTGTAGTTTTTCTTTTTAGAAAAAAAATGAATACCAAGTTCCAATTGCTCTTGTATGCTTTTTTGTGGTTCGCAATAGTCAGGGTTAAATGTATTGTTGTTACAATAAGTACAACCTCCAAATCCTTTAGAGCCGTCTCGATTAGGACAGGAAAAACCAATATTCAGCGCTATTTTTTGAACACGTTCACCAAATTGTAATTTGATAAATGAAGAATAATCTAAATATCGTTTTCCTGAAATTTGCATTTGGTAAAAATAGAGTGTAAAATTATTAAAAGAAGTTGGATTGGGTTATTTTTACGCATTAATTATGAAAGATTTTCAACAAATAAAACAACAATTACAAAAAGCTTGTTTGCTTTTTGTACACAATAGGTTAGAAACAGTTACAATTGCTATTGAATCGAACAAAAAAGATTTGTTTTCCGAAACCAAAAGTTCAGCAGGTGATAAGCACGAAACGGGTCGTGCTATGTTACAATTGGAAATGGAAAAAGCAGGTCAACAATTGGCTGCAATCAATGAAATGAAAACTATTTTAGGTAAAATTTATATTGAAAAAACCTCAGAAAATGGATGTTTAGGGAGTTTAATTATAACAAATAAAGCCAATTACTATTTAGCCATTAGTGCTGGTAAATTAACAATTGACTTTGTTGATTATTTTGTGGTTTCGATCAATTCGCCTATTGGACAGCAATTATTAGGGAAAAAAAAGGGTGAGACCATTCCTTTTAATAGCGCCAATATCTTGGAAATATATTAAAATTTGAAATTATTTTAGAAGCGTCAATTCATTTTTATCAGTATGTTCAAATTCGCGACCGTAAATGTTTAACATTGTAATTTCTTCGTACTCCATTTTACCATTTTCAATCATCATTTTTTGATGATAGTTTTTGGTCAAGGCTTTTTCTTTCATAAAAGGCGATTGAATAATACCCCAGTCTTTATTGTCAATTCCAGCTTCTATTTCAAATTCTAATTTGCCGTTTTTATAACTTTTTTCATTTAAAATTGTACCAGCTAATAAACTTACAGCTCTCGGTATGTTTAATGAGTGCATAATTACGTTGGTAGCAGCATCCCACATCCAATAACCAGTTTCGTCGTGAAAAATCCCATCATCAGATTTTCGCAAAACAATGCGTCTGTAATGTAATATCGCTAAAACTTGCTGTTCTCCATTTGTTATATCACCGCTTTTAGTAATTGTGATGGTTTCATAAAAAGGGTTTTCTTCAGTGCCGTCGCTTTCTGGTGCTATGTCCATTCCTTTATCACCTTGCCAAATGCCAATTAATGCTTTTAACGGTCCGTAATTTATTTCTTTAACTTCTTTCATTATTTTTTAATTAAGTTTTAAACTTAATTAAAATTGTATTGAAAATGTATGATTTTTATCAAAAATAAAATTAATAGTTGCTGAAAAAACCAATAAAGAAAAAAGAAAGCCCAAAAATAAACACCAAAGGAGCTAATATTTTGAAGAATAAGTCATTTTTTAATGATAGGTTTGTAAATATTAACAATTGTTGGAAAAGCAATTAATATAATTCCTTTTATTACTGCCATCCAACCAATTAAAGTAATAATAACGATCCAGCTTTTCTCCCAATAATTATGGTTTTCAATAATTAGTACACCAATAATTATAGCCATAAAACCACCTGAAATAAGATAAGCTGAATTTCCTAGTAATTTTGGGAGTTCGTTTTTATAATATTTCCCATTTAACAACAAACCAACACCAAAGGAAGTATAAACGAGGCCAATTATTTTCGCAATAAATATTGAAGTTTTCATAGAAAAAGGGATTTAAATGGAAAACTAAAGATAGAGATTTTGCAGTAAAAAAATAAGATCCTTATTCGTAATTCATCAGATCAGGATATTTAAAAGAATAACTTAACAATTCTTTTAATTTGTGATTGCTAATGAGTTTTATTTCTTTCGAATCATTTTCATTAAAAACAGGCTTTTTTAAACCAACATCGGTAAAAGATTTGTTGTAAAATGCACGCCTTTCTGGATGTGTATCTGCACAAGCATTCAAAACTTCACCCCAACAATTTTGAATGATAATTTGCTCAATAACGGCAATACAATCATCTTGATGAATCATATTTACAACACCTTCAGGGTTTGCAATTGATTTGCCATTTTTGAAAAAATTCCCTGGTTTTCGGTTGTAACCTAACAAACCAGCAAAACGAATTAGAGTTGTTTCAAAATTAGAGTTGCATTGAAATAATTTTTCAATTTCAACCAAATCACATGCTATTACAGGTGTTTTTTCCGTTATAATTTCTTCGGAATTGGCGTAAACCGAAGTTGAACTTATGAAAATAACTTTTTGAATGGTTGATTTTTCAATATAGGAAATCAGGTTTTTAAAACCTTCAACGTTTTTAGAAGGAATATTTACAACCAAAATTTCAGAAGTTAAAAAAGCATCAATAGCTGGTGTTAACTTTTCAAGTTGAATTAAATATGTTGAAATTCCTTTTGAATTTAACAATGTCATTTTAGTTTCAGAAGTAGTTGAACCTTTAATTGAAAACCCTTTTTGATTTAACGAGTAAGCCAAAGGTTCACCAAGCCAACCACAACCAAAAATGCTTATTTCATTTTTCATTAATTATCAATTTTGTTATTTTCAACTAGAAAAATAATGGTAAAATTTAAACTATTTATCGGATTTTTCAATTGCGTTTCGAATGTTCAATCTTTCTTTTGGAATAAAACCTTTGAGCATTAAAACAATTCCAAAAATCATTAATAAAATACCCATACCGCGCTTTACTTTATAAATAACAGCAGGAATTAATTTTTTCTTTAATTGTTTGGCTAATAGTATTTTACCAATATCTGTAATGAAATAACTAAGTAAAATAACTGAAAAATAATTAAATATTTTATTCGAGTCCATTTCTAAATTTGGACCTACAACAACTATCATTCCTAGCCAAAATGCCAAAACCCCTATATTGATAAAGTTAAGTAAAAACCCTTTTAAAAACAGTTTTAGATAATTGGTTTTTTCGGGTAAAACTAAAGTTTCATCGTCTACAACCGTTTTCTGACTTTTATCTAGATAGGTAATAATACCATAAACCAATAAAATTAAGCCGCCAATAAAAAACAACCTTGGATCGTCTTTAATGCGCTCCAGCAAACTTTTACTTCCAAAATATGCAATTAAAATAAAAACAATATCGCCTAAAACAACACCTAAATCAAAAACTATGGCTGCTCTGGCACCTTTTACAATGCTCGTTTGAATTAGCATAAAAAATACAGGACCAATCATAAAGGCTAAGAAAAAACCTACTAGAATTGCTTCTTTAAAATCGAGAAAAGACATATTTTGATGTTAGAAATGTGAAAATACTACAATTTTTATACATCATCGAAATTAATGGTAATTTTATCTGTGGTTGGATGCGCCTGACAAGTTAAAATTAAACCTTCATTTACTTCGTCTTCAGACAAGATTGAGTTTTTATCCATTACAACGCCTCCTTCAGTAACTCTGGCAATGCAACTACTGCAAATTCCTCCCTGACAAGAGTAAGGAGCATCGAGACCTTCGTCTAAAGCAGCTGTCAAAATGAGTTTCTTTTTAGACATTTCAAAAGTCGTTTCTTCATCGTCTAAAAGCACTTTTATAGTTGTGTTTCCATCCAAATTTTTTGAAGTAATGGCTCCGGAAGTGTATGTTGAAGTGAACAATTCAAAATGAATTTTACTTAACGGAATATTATTTTCTTTTAAAGTAGCGGTAACGGTATCAATCATTTCCTCAGGCCCACACAAATAAAAATCATCAAAAACTGTATTTTTAAATTTATTTTTAATTATTAAATTAACCATCGATTTATCGATTCTTCCCAAAACAGCACTGTCAATTATTTTTTTGCTGAAAACATACTGTACAAAAAAACGTTCAGAATAGCGTATTTTTAATGCATCAATTTCATCTTTAAAAATGGTTTCTTCGGCTGATTTATTTCCATAAATCAATACAAAAGTACTGTGAGTTTCTTTTAATAAAACCGATTTAATCATTGATATTACCGGAGTAATTCCACTGCCAGCAGCAAAAGCGGCATAATTTTTTTGATGAGAAGTGGCTGTTTGTAAAATAAATTTACCCTCAGGAGGAGAAACCTCTAAAACGTCGCCTACTTTTAATTTTTTAGTTGCATAGTTAGAAAATATGCCGTTTTGAACTTCTTTAACAGCTACCCTAAATTCAGTATTTTCAGGTGATGAACATATAGAATAAGAGCGTCTTATTTCTTTACCTTCCAAAGTAATTCTTACGGTAATATATTGACCGGCGATAAATTTAAATTCATCTTTTAATTCATTGGGAATATTAAATGCAATGGATACTGCATTTTCAGTTTCTTTTATAATTTCTTTTACAGTCAATTTTTTAAACCTTGGCATTGTAGTATGTTTTAGTTTACAAAAGTAGAAAAACTAAATACAATTTTTTGTTAAAAAGCACACCCAAGAAATATATACATAAGAAAATTATGTATATATTTGAATTAATTTGAATTAAATTGTAAGAATTAGCTATAGCAGGATTCAATTAATTAATCATTCAACAACAAAAAAATATGGGAAATCAGAAATTATATACAGGCTCGTTGCAAACCATCATTTTAAAATTGTTGGAAGAAAAAGACAAAATGTATGGTTATGAAATTACCCAAAAAGTAAAAGAATTAACCAAAGGTGAATTAAATATTACCGAAGGTGCTTTATACCCTGCACTGCACAAATTAGAAGGTGAAGGTTTGCTTGATGTTGAGGTTGCGATGGTTGATAATAGATTGCGAAAGTATTATAAGCTAACCGAAACAGGCACAAAAGAAACCGTGAACCGTTTGGCTGAACTGGAAGAATTTATAAAAACCATGCAAAGCATTGTAAATCCAAAATTGGCTTAATAAAATAAAATTGCTTTACTATGAAACTAAACAAAGAGCAAATAGCACAAATTGACAATTATATTGTTGCGTGCGGAATTAAATGGTACGATGTTAGAGCGGAATTGGTAGATCACTTCGCGAATAGTTTGGAGAATAAATTAGACGAAAATTCAAGTTTAGATTTTAAACAAGCGATAATTAATGAACATAAAAAATTTAGTGATTGTGGTTTTAAAAAGTTGTTAAAAACTAAAATTGAAGCTGTAGAAAAACAATTCTACAAGCAATTATTTAAGCATATGAAGTCGTTTTTTAAATTTCCAAAAATTATCATTTCCATTTCAGTGTTTTTTGCGCTAACTTTAATAATGAATTTAATATCAAACAAAGAGCATTTTTTTCTTGGATTAACAATTATTGTTTTTTTAATAGCAATTGTTTTAGTCATTAGAATTTCAAATAAAAAAAACAATAAAAAACCGTCATTTTTAATTTTAAACAAAACCAGTATTTTTTTTCAGTCATTTTATCTTTTAATAATTCTTTTTTCAAACTTTACAACATTAAGAACCGAAGAAAGTTTTTCAAATTCAACCTATAACTATATTCATTTGGGCATATTTGTAATGTTCTTATTATTTTATTGGTGCGCTGAATATGTGTTTTTAGAAAATAAAAAATATGTAAAAATTAATTATCCTGGAATTGCTATTTAATATGAAACTAACCCAAGAACAAATTCAACAACTCTATAAATTTACACGTCAGCATTATGTTGAATATTACGATGTGCAAACCGAGTTGGTTGACCATTTAGCCAACAACATAGAGCAAATTTGGCAAGAACAACCAAACCTTTCTTTTGAAGAAGCCAGAGATATTTCATTTAAAAAATTTGGCGTTTTTGGATTTATGGACGTGGTTGGTGAGCGTGCCAAAGTTTTGAATAAAAAATATTGGAAAATGGTTTGGGACATTTTTAAACAGTTTTTTAACATTCCTCAAATTGTAATTTCAACTACCATTTTTTTAGCAATTCTTATTGGGTTTCAAATATTTCCATCAAAATATTTTTTTATATCTATAAGTATTGGAGGTATTATAATTTTAGGGTTTAAGCTGTTTCTTTTGAATAAAGAAAAAAAGAAACGTTTTAAAGCAACTAATAAAAAGTGGCTGTTAGAAGAGTATGTTTATAATTTAGGAGGTAGTATTGCCTTTACTAATTTGTTTATTCAAATGGTGAATTTATTGCCAAATTCAGTTTCAAATACATTGATTATAATTGCCTCATTTATTTTAACAGCATTTATTTTATTAATTTATATCACGTCTTTTATTTTACCTTCAAAAGTTGAAGAAATTTTACATAAACAGTATCCAGAATATAAAATGGTGTAAATTTACCTGTAACTTTTATACACCAATGGCAACTAACTCCAAAAGACTTACAAAATGATTAAACATTTTTTGAATTTTGAATGGAAACAATTTTTCCGCTCATCATATTGGCAAAAAAGCATTGCCTTAAATATTTTAATGGCATTTTTGGCGCTTTATTTTATATTGATGTTTTTAGCGTTGGGAATTGGTTTATATCCAATTCTAAAAAAACAATTCCCTGAAAGTGATCCATTAATTATTTTAAACAGTTTTTTGTTTTATTGGTTTTTAGCCGATTTGGTAATGCGATTTTTCTTGCAGAAACTACCCGTTATGAACATAAAACCCTTTTTAATTTTACCTTTAAAAAGAAATAAAATTATAAATTATGTGTTGGGGAAATCGGTAATTTCATTCTTTAATTTTTTACCCCTTTTTGCAGTAATTCCCTTTGGAATTATTTTAATTTTTGAAGATTATAGTCTTTCAACTGCTATTGTTTGGATGGTTTTAATGTACGTTTTCACATTGATTATAAACTTTTTAAATTTTATTATTGAAGCAAAATCAGCCGATACGGAGTTGTCTTTTTTACCTATAATTGTAATTGCATCAAGCCTATTTGCTTTCAACTATTTTGAAATATTATCGCTATCTGGCTTACTTTCAAACACCATAAATTCAATAACTGCAACCCCCGTATTGTTAATTATTCCTGTTGCAATTTTAGCAATGTTGTATTATATAAACCATATCTTTTTAAAGCAAAAATTATACATAGATGCCTCTTTAAAAGTAAAAGCAGAAACAGCAACTACAACAGATTTGGCTTGGACACGTCGTTTTGGAGATATTGCCCCCTTTTTACAACTCGATTTGAAATTACTTTGGAGAAATAAGCGTCCGCGTTCCTCAATTTTTATTTTGGTAATTGGTCTTTTGTACGGTTTGGTTTTTTACCCAAATCCGGCGTATAAAGAAATGGTGCCGATGTTTGTTTTTGTTGGCATTTTTGTAACAGGCATTTTTATGATTAATTTTGGGCAATTTATTCCTGCGTGGGATAGCGGTTACTATAAGTTGTTAATGAGTCAGAATATTAAATACAAAGAATACTTAAATTCAAAACACACATTGATGTTAATGAGCGCGGTAATTATGTTTATTTTAAGTATTCCATATGTTTATTTTGGTTGGGAAATA
>Ga0102815_10001890_pt1 | contig 12955 bp, 8 predicted proteins | sample ColrivemetaGS759_FD_79113 | JGI IMG/M metagenome (GOLD analysis project Ga0102815, IMG submission 79113) | Estuarine microbial communities from the Columbia River estuary - Ebb tide ETM metaG S.759 | ecosystem: Environmental > Aquatic > Marine > Intertidal zone > Estuary | place: USA: Columbia...
AAGCTTGGAAGGTAAAAATAAGAACTCTCAGACATTTTTGAGTCTGCAATTAAGTGTTCTGTAATTTTACGAGCTGCGTATAATTTAGCTTTAAAATTTTCTATAGAAGTGTTTTCTGGTTTAGGTATAAAAATTTGCTCAATAGTTGGTTCTGAAGCCAAAGCTATTGGTCCTAATTGAGAAGAATCTACAGGAACTTTTCTCCAGCCTAAAATGGAAAGGCCTTGTTCTTTAATTTCTTTTTCGAAAATATCTTTACAAAACTGGTATTGATTATTTTTTTTAGGTAAAAAAACCATTCCTACAGCATATTCTCTTTGGGCAGGAATATCAAACTTACACACTCTTTTAAAATAATCATGTGGAATATCTATTAAAAGTCCTGCGCCATCTCCTGTCTTTCCGTCTGAACTTACACCACCACGATGCTCTAGTTGAACTAGTATTTCTAAGGCGTCATGTATAATTTGGTTGGTTTTTTCTCCTTTTAAGTTACAAATAAACCCCGCGCCACAGTTTTCATGCTCAAATTCTGGTAGGTAAAGCCCTTGTTGTTTAATCATAATTGAATTTAGTTTTTTGAATGTTTACAAAAATAACGAAAATACATTCAAAAATGTTTCAAATCTACGAAATCGTTGTAATTATGATAATGAAAATAAGAAAACGTTATTGATAATTAAATACCGAAAATAGTTGTTTGATTTTGTGATATATCTAAAAATATGGATTATAAAAAAATGCTGATTTTGTGAATAATAATGTGAAAAATCATAATATCAAAAATGTTTTGAATTTTTTATAAAATTGTTAAATCCATTTGAGTTGTAATTTAATTTTTGATTTATAATGCTAAATAAGTATATTTATGCAAAAATAATATATATGAATATAGAATTTTGCCCAAATTGTAGTTCAAATCAGTATGTTAAGAGTGGAATTATAAAAGATAGACAGCGATATAAGTGTAAAAAATGTAGCTATTATTTTACAGTAAATAAAATTGGAAAGCAAATTGACTCGTATTATGTGAATAAAGCGTTACAATTATATTTAGAAGGTTTAAGCTATAGAGAAATTGAACGTATTTTAGGAATATCGCATGTGAGCATTATAAATTGGGTTAAAAAATACAATATAAAACGCCCTTATAGTTTTGAATATCATTCTACTTATAAAATTTTAAATGCTGTTGAGCTAGCTAAATATTTTTCTGATAATAAAAATTTAATTGGTGCAGGTGCAATTGTTACTGAGCTTGGTGATAAATTTATGCTTATAAAATGGGAGCGATTTAAAGGATAGCTATACTTATTAGCATAAATATATATAAAATTTCATATCATTCATTTTTCTTGTCATATTGTTGAGGTTAAAATTATTTTAAAAATTTATTAACTAACCTAATTTACAATATGAAAAATCAAATTTCAGTAGTTTTAATTACATTACTTTCAATTACTTTCGGTTATAGTCAATCAAGTGATGCAAACAAAAATTTTGGTATTAACTGGAGCGGCTTTGTTAAAACTGACTTTATGTATGACACGCGACAGGTAGTAAATGCTAGAGAAGGACACTTTAACATTTTACCTGCATCAGAAAATATTGTTGGAGGAAAAGATTTGAATGATCAATCTAACTTTAATATTTTATCAATTCAAACAAGGTTAAAAGCGGCAATTACAGGCCCAGACTTTTTTGGTATGAAAACTTCAGGAGCTATTGAAGCTGCCTTTTTTGGAAACTCTGACGCATCAGTTGGAGAGTTGCGTTTGAGACATGCTTTTGTACAACTTTCAAATGATAAAATTGAAATTTTAATGGGTCAGTACTGGCATCCAATGTTTGTAACAGCTGTATTTCCTGGTACTTATTCATTTAATACAGGTGTACCATTTCAGCCGTTTTCAAGAAATCCTCAATTACGTGTAACAACAAAAGGCAATGTTAAGTTTATTGGAGTTTTATTTACTGAAAGAGATTTTCAAACTAGAGGAGCAAGTGTAAGTAAATCTGGAATTCCACAATTTCATACTCAATTACAATTTGGGAAAGCAAGTGAAACTTTAGGAGGAGTCGGTTTTAATGTTAAATCTACTCGACCAAATTTAGGTGATGATAATTTAACAAGTACAGCTTTTATAGGATACTTTAGAACTAAACTTGGTGATGCTATTTGGAAAGCCGAGGCTACATATGGCCAAAATATGACTGATGTGCTTCAAATTGGAGGTTTTGGCACTGCTATAAATGGAGATTTTGTAAATAATAAAACCCTTTCTATGTGGACTGAATTAAGTGGTGATTTTTCTGAAACAATGGAATGGGGTTTATTTGGTGGATATACTGAAAATGGAGGTTTTGGTGAAGCAATAACGTATGTTAATGGTTTTTTAGGAACTGTTGAAAATGCGTATAGAATTTCTCCAAGAATAGGATGGAAGTCAGGAGCGCTAACTATAGGTGTTGAAGGTGAATATACAAATGCTCAATATGGTTCAATAGATGGAAATGGAGATATCACTTCTAGCACTGACTCAGTAAATAATTTCAGATTACTAACAACAGCAATTTATAAATTTTAAAACGTACCATTATGTCAAAAACAGATATGAAAGCATATTGGAAAGAAAACCTAGGATATTTGGCAATTTTGTTAAGTATATGGTTTTTAGTTTCCTATGTATTCGGAATTTTATTAGTAGATCAGTTAAATACCATCAAATTTGCTGGATTTAAACTTGGTTTTTGGTTTGCACAACAAGGGTCAATGTATGTGTTTGTTATCTTAATATTTGTCTATGTAAGATTGATGAATAAGCTAGATAAAAAATATGGCGTAGACGAATAATTAATAAATTAAAAAATTAAATCATGGGAATATTAGCATGGACATGGATACTTGTTGGATTAACTTTTGCACTTTATATTGGAATTGCAATTTGGGCAAGAGCAGGATCTTCAAAAGAATTTTATGTTGCAGGTGGGGGAGTTCCACCAATTATGAATGGTATGGCTACAGCGGCAGATTGGATGTCAGCAGCATCATTTATTTCATTGGCAGGTATTGTGTCTTTTACAGGATATGATGGTTCAGTTTACCTTATGGGTTGGACTGGTGGATATGTATTATTAGCATTACTTTTAGCGCCTTATTTAAGAAAATTTGGAAAATTTACGGTGCCAGATTTTATTGGTGATAGATATTATTCAAACACAGCACGTGTAGTTGCAGTAATTGCAGCATTGATAGTTTCATTTACTTATGTTGCAGGGCAAATGCGTGGCGTTGGAATTGTTTTTTCAAGATATTTAGAAGTAGATATTAATACAGGTGTATACATAGGTATGGCAATTGTATTGTTTTACGCTGTTTTAGGAGGAATGAAAGGAATTACATATACACAAGTTGCTCAATATTGTGTTTTGATTTTTGCATTTATGGTTCCAGCAATATTTATCTCATTTCAAATGACTGGAAATCCAATTCCTCAATTAGGATTTGGAGGAACAGGTGAAGACGGTATTTATTTGTTAGATAAATTAGATGGTTTATCAACCGAACTTGGTTTTCATGAATACACCTCAGGAAGCAAATCTATGATAGATGTTTTTGCAATTACAACTGCATTAATGGTTGGAACAGCAGGTTTACCTCACGTTATAGTTCGTTTCTTTACAGTTCCTAAAGTAAAAGATGCTAGAGTTTCAGCAGGATGGGCATTGTTATTTATTGCCATTTTATATACAACTGTTCCTGCAGTTGCAGTTTTTGCAAGAATTAAATTAGTTGAAACTGTTAGTAATACTAAATATGAAGAATTACCACAGTGGTTTAATAATTGGGAAAAAACCGGATTGTTAAAATTTGATGATAAAAACGCTGATGGTATTGTTCAATATGTAGCTGATAAAGAAACAAATGAGTTAGAAATTGATAGAGATATTATGGTTCTGGCTAACCCTGAAATAGCACAATTACCAAACTGGGTAGTAGCATTAGTTGGAGCAGGTGGTTTGGCAGCAGCCTTATCTACAGCAGCAGGGTTATTATTGGTAATTGCATCTTCAATTTCTCATGATTTATTCAAAAAAATTATAAAACCAGATATTTCTGAAAAAGGGGAATTATTAGCAGCGCGTTTAAGTGCTTTTGTTGCAGTTTTAATTGCAGGTTATTTTGGTATAAATCCACCTGGGTTTGTCGCCGCCGTTGTTGCCTTAGCATTTGGATTGGCAGCAGCATCATTTTTCCCAGCAATTTTATTAGGAATTTTCGATAAACGTATGAACAAAGAAGGGGCAATATCAGGTATGGTTGTAGGTTTGTCATTAATGTTTTTTTATATGGCGAAATATAAATTAGGATGGATTGGAGAAACTCCAGATCCTAGTGAATGGTGGTTTGGGATATCACCAGAAGGGTTTGGAACTGTTGCAATGATTGTAAACTTTGTTGTTTCAATAATAGTTTCTAGAGTAACACCAGCACCACCAGAAGATGTTCAAGAAATAGTTGAACACATAAGGATACCTTCTGGAGCAGGAGAAGCTAACGGACATTAGTAAATATTTAGTACAAGAAGCAGCACTATAAATTTTGTAGTGCTGTTTTTATATATTTAGGATAAAATTAATATTTAATGAAGAAAAGGCACCAACAAAAATTAATTGTATTAGCTATTATTTTATTATGCTTGTTAAATATTCCAATCATATTAATTTTTAATAGTGCTATTTCTGTTATTGGAATTCCTGTTATTTATTTATACATTTTTTTTGTTTGGGTTTTTAGTATTGTTTCATCATATATCATTTTAAAAAAATATTATGAGTAATTTTTTAGTGATATCTGTAATTTTAGTTTACTTGGCTGTCATTTTTTATGTAGCTTATTGGGCTGAAAAAAACGCCAAAAGTAAATGGGTAAATAACCCTTATGTTTATACTCTATCACTTGCTGTTTATTGTACAGCTTGGACTTATTATGGAAGTGTTGGTTTAGCTGCAACATCAGGTTTAAAATTCTTAACCATTTATTTGGGTCCAATTATTATTATCCCAACTTGGATAATTTTAATGCGTAAAATTATTAGAATTTCAAAAGGGAATAAAATTTCTTCTTTAGCTGATTTTATTTCATTGCGTTATGGAAACGATAGATTTTTAGGTGCTCTTGTAACAGTGGTATGCGTTTTAGCAATTGTTCCTTATATTTCATTACAACTAAAAGCAATTTCTGAAACTTATAATGTTATCACAAATCATACTGTTATTTCAAGCTCAATAATATATGATACAACTTTTTATATAGCTATATTATTAGCCATTTTTGCTGCTTTTTTTGGAACGCAACATACTGATGCAACTGAAAGGCATAAAGGAATTATAACAGCAGTAGCTCTAGAATCAATAATTAAATTGGTTTTCTTTTTAGTAATAGGAATTTATGTTACATTCTATTTGTTTAATGGCCCTTCTGATATTTATAATCAGGCTTCTTTATTGCCAGGTTTTGAAGAGCAACAAACAATAAATGGAATAGAGGGAGGTTTTAACTGGTTCTTTTTGAGTTTGTTATCTATGACGGCAATTATGTTATTACCAAGGCAATTTCAAGTAACTGTAGTTGAAAATGAACGTGAAAAATATTTAAAAAAAGTAACGTGGTTGTTTCCTTTATACTTGTTGTTATTTAATATTTTCGTAATTTTTATAGCTTGGGGAGGTAATGTAATCTTTCATAATAAACAAGTTGATGCCGATTTATTTACTTTAATGTTACCTCTTAATAATGGAAATGAAATTTTAGCATTAGTAGTATTTTTAGGCGGATTTTCTGCCGCAATTTCTATGGTGGTTATTTCAACATTGGCATTATCAACTATGTTGAGCAACAATTTAATTATTCCTTACGGATTCTTAAAAAAATATAGCAAAAGTGAATCTGAAGAAAATACAGGCTCTATCAAAAAAATTAGAAGAGTTGCTATATTTTCATTAATAGTTTTAGCATATTTTTTCTATAGAAGTTTTACGCTAGATAGATCTTTAGTTTCAATTGGATTAATTTCATTTGTATTAATAGCTCAATTAGCACCAGCATTTTTTGGTGGATTAATTTGGAGAAGAGGTTCTTCAAAAGGAGCTATATATGGAATTATAATTGGATTTTTTATAACGGTTTATACACTTGTAATTCCATTTTCTATTGATTCACAGTTAATTACATCTTCATTTGTGAATGAAGGAATTTTAGGTTTAAATTTTTTAAAGCCTTATGAGTTATTTGGGCTGCAACTATTTGAACCAGTTCCACATGCATTTTTTTGGAGCTTATTTTTTAATATTATAGTGTATGCCATATATTCTGTTAGTGTAGTAGGAAATTATAGAGAACGAAATTTTGCTGAAATGTTTGTAGATAGTACAAAATATGCAGCATTACATGAAGATGCATATGTTTGGAAAGGAGAAGCTTATGTTAAAGATTTGAGGAAAGTTTTAACCCGATTTTTAGGAGAGAATAGAACTGAAAGAGCGTTGAATTTGTTTTACATGAAATATAATATAGATAAAAACACACAGCTAGCAGATGCCAGATTAGTGAATTTTTCTGAAAAATTATTGACAGGTAGCATTGGAAGTGCCTCCTCAAGAATTTTAATTTCATCAGTTGTAAAAGAAGAAGAAATAAGTTTACCGGAGGTTCTAAATATTTTAGATGAAACCCAAAAAGCTAAAGAATCAAATAAAGAATTAAAAGAACGTGATAAGCAAAAAGATGAATTTTTAGATACAGTTGCTCATGAATTAAAAACACCAATCACGTCAATTAAAGCTCTTTCAGAAATTCTATTAGAAAATGATGATGTTGATAATACAACAAAAAATAAGTTCCTATCAAGTATATTAACTGAAAGTGAGCGCATTAGCAGATTAATAAATAATATTTTAGATTTAGAGAAATTAGCTACTGGTAAAGAAAAATTAGACTTAAAGTTAAATTTTATTGAAAGTACAATAGATAAATCAATTAATTCAGTTGCTCAATTAGCTCTTAATAAGGGAATAAAAATTAATAGCGTTGGAAATAAAAATGAGGAAGTATTATATGATGAAGATAGAATTCAACAAGTACTAATCAATTTATTATCAAATGCAATTAAGTTTTCGCAAGAGAATAATGGTGTAGTTTCAGTGTACACGTATGTTAACCAAAATAAAATTGAAGTTTCTGTTGAAGACAATGGAGGAGGAATTGAAAATGATGAGTTAATTTCAATTTTTAATAAATTTTATCAATCTAAAAATCAAACTATTTTAAAACCAGTTGGAAGCGGATTAGGTTTAGCAATTAGTAAACAAATAATTGAAACTCATAACGGTAAAATTTGGGCAGAAAATATAAAACCCCATGGAGCTAGATTAACTTTTATGTTACCATTAAATATAAATTAATATGAAAAAGATACTTATAGTAGACGATGAACCTAACATAGTAATGTCTTTAGAATATATTTTTTCTAAAGAAAATTTTGAAGTATTTATAGCAAGGGATGGTGCTGAAGCAATCGAAATTGCAGAATTGAATATGCCGGATATTATTTTATTAGATATTATGATGCCTAATGTTGATGGGTATCAAGTTTTAAAATTCTTAAAAGAAAGCCATAAATTAAATGATATTAAAGTAATTTTCTTATCAGCAAAAAATAAAGTTTCCGATATAGAATTAGGATTACAATTAGGAGCAGATAAATATATTACGAAGCCATTTTCAACAAAAAAGATAGTTAAAGAAGTACAAGATTTATTAAAATAAATTTTTTGAATTCATTTTAATGAATTGAATAACCAATAAAAATATAATAGTATGAGTTACCAAAAACACTATAATTACAGTATTGAAAATCCTGAAGGATTTTGGAAAGAACAAGCGAATAATATAAAATGGTATAAAAAACCACAAACTATATTATCAAAAGATAAAAACGGTTTTGATAGATGGTTTGCTGATGGAAAATTAAATATTTGTTATTTGGCTATAGATAAACATGTTGAAGATGGTTATGGAGACCAAGCTGCCATTATTTATGATTCACCTGTTACCCAACAAAAAGTAACCTATACTTTTAATGACGTGCAAAGTGAGGTGGCTCGATTGGCAGGTGGATTACGTGATTTAGGTGTTAAAAAAGGAGATACTGTAATTATTTATATGCCCATGATGCCACGTGCAACATTTAGTATGTTAGCTTGTGCACGTATTGGAGCTATTCATTCAGTAGTTTTTGGTGGCTTTGCACCACATGAATTGGCAATTAGAATAGATGATTGTAAGCCAAAAGTAATTATAACTGCAACTTCAGGAATGGAGATAGATAGGTTAATTGCATACAAGCCTTTGGTTGATGAGGCAGTTCAATTAGCAACACATAAACCTGATAAAGTAATTGTGTATCAAAGAAATTTAGGTGCAAATAACCCAAAAACAGAACGTTATATTAGTTATAAGAAGTTGGTAAAAAAATCAGAGCCAGTTGGTTGTGTTGAAATGAATTCAACTGATCCTTTATACATTTTATATACTTCAGGTACCACAGGAAAGCCAAAAGGTATTTTAAGAGATACAGGTGGTTATGCCACTGCTTTAAAATATTCTATGAAAAATGTTTATGGAGTTGAAGAGGGTGATACTTTTTGGGCAGCATCTGATGTAGGCTGGGTTGTTGGGCATAGTTATATTGTTTATGGTCCGCTAATTAATAGAAATACAACCATTGTTTTTGAAGGGAAACCAATAAAAACTCCAGATGCTAGTACTTTTTGGAGAATTATAAGTGAGAATAATGTAAAAGTTATGTTTACTGCTCCAACAGCAATTCGTGCCATAAAAAAGGAAGATCCAAATGGGGAATTGTTAAAAATGTACGATTTAAGTTGTTTAAAATACCAATTTTTGGCTGGTGAACGTTGCGATGCGGCTACTTTACATTGGTTAGAAGAGCAATTAAATATTCCAGTTATTGATCATTGGTGGCAAACAGAATCTGGTTGGCCAATGCTATCAAATATGATGGGTATAGAAGCATTACCTGTAAAAGCAGGTTCTGCGGCAAAAGCTGTTCCTGGTTATGATGTTCAAATTTTAAATTCAGAAGGTAAGCAATTAGGTGCAAATGAAGAAGGTTTAGTAGTTGTAAAGTTGCCATTACCTCCAGGAAATATGTTAAATATTTGGGGGAATACTGAACGATTTATTGATGGTTATTTGAAAAGATTTCCAGGGTATTATTTGTCAGGAGATGGAGGATATACAGATGATGATGGTTATGTATATATTACAGGACGTGTAGATGATGTTATCAACGTTGCTGGGCACCGTTTATCAACTGCTGAAATGGAAGAAGTTGTGGCTTCAAATCCTTCAGTTGCAGAATGTGCAGTTTTTGGAATAGAAGACCAATTGAAAGGTCAAATACCTTTAGCTTTAGTTGTTTTAAAATCTGGAGATTATGTGTCTAGTTTTGAGCTTGAATATAAAATAGTTCAAGAAGTAAGAAGACAAATTGGGCCTGTTGCCTCACTAAAAAGAGTATTATTAGTTCAACGATTACCTAAAACACGTTCTGGTAAAATTCTTCGAAAATTATTACGAAACATTGCAGATGGCGTTCAGTATACAATTCCTTCAACAATTGATGATCCTGAAATTGTAAATGAAATTACACATGAATTCAAATTGCATAAAATTGGTGTTTTTGAACATGCAACTGAAGAAGAAAAAGAAACTTTAGATGATTTAAAAGTTGATTCTTTCATTAAATATTACAAATCTTATCAGCATAGTGTTAATGATCCTGAAGGATTTTGGTCTCAAATTGCAGATACTTTTACTTGGCGTAAGAAATGGGATAAAGTGGTTGAATATGATTGGGATAAACCAAAATTTGAATGGTTTAAAGGCGCTAAATTAAACATTACAGAAAATTGTTTAGATCGTCATTTAGCTACAAGAGGTGATGATTTAGCCATTATTTGGGAGCCAAACGACCCTAATGAAGCCAACAGAACTTTTACATATAAAGAATTACATGCGGAGGTTTGTAAATTTTCCAACGTATTAAAAAATAATGGTGTAGAAAAAGGTGATAGAGTTTGTGTTTATATGCCAATGGTTCCTGAATTGGCAATTGCAGTATTAGCTTGTGCAAGAATAGGAGCAGTACATTCTGTTGTATTTGCAGGATTTTCAGCTGTAGCACTTTCAACAAGAATTAATGATGCTGAATGTAAAATGTTACTTACTTCAGATGGTGTTTTTAGAGGAAGTAAAGCAGTTGATTTTAAAACTATAGTGGATGAAGCATTGGAAACTTGTCCAACAATTGAAACTTCTATTGTTTTAAATAGAGTGAATGGAAATATTAAAATGAAAGCCGGACGCGATGTTTGGTGGCACGATGAAATTGCGAAAGTTGATGCAGTTTGCGAAGCGGAAGTAATGGATGCAGAAGATATGCTATTTATTTTATACACTTCAGGTTCAACAGGTAAGCCAAAAGGAATGGTGCATTCGTGCGCTGGTTATATGGTACAGACTGCTTATAGTTTTAAAAATGTGTTTCAATATACACATGGAGATATTTATTTCTGTACAGCTGATATTGGTTGGATTACCGGTCATTCCTACATTGTTTACGGACCATTGGCTGCTGGAGCAACAACATTAATGTTTGAAGGTGTTCCTTCTTATCCAGATTATAGTCGTTTTTGGCAAATTGTTGAAAAGTACAAAGTAAACCAATTTTACACAGCTCCAACAGCAATTAGAGCATTGGCAGCTCAAGGAAATGAGTTAACCGAACGAAATGATTTAAGTTCAATAAAGGTGTTAGGAACTGTTGGTGAGCCAATTAATGAAGAAGCCTGGCATTGGTATGACGAAAAAATTGGTAAACAAAAATCTCCAATTGTTGATACTTGGTGGCAAACAGAAACTGGAGGAATTATGATTTCTCCTTTAGCTGGGGTAACACCAACTAAACCAACCTTTGCTACACGTCCGCTACCAGGTATTCAACCTTGTTTGGTTGATGAAAATGGTAATGAAATTAATAGCAATCCTGCTGAAGGAAGATTATGTATAAAATATCCATGGCCTTCTATCGCTAGAACAATTTATGGTGACCATCAACGTTACAAAGACACTTATTTTTCTTCATTTCCAGGGAAGTATTTTACAGGAGACGGCTCTTTCAGAGATTTAGAAGGAAATTATAGAATAACTGGAAGAGTAGATGACGTTGTTATTGTTTCAGGTCATAATTTAGGAACTGCTCCAATTGAAAATATAATTAATGAGCATAGTAATGTTGTAGAATCGGCAGTTGTTGGTTTTCCTCATAATATTAAAGGAAATGCATTGTATGCGTATGTAATTGTTTATAATAAGCCAGAAAATGAAGAGTTTTTACGACATGAAATAAACGATCTCATTGGTCGTACAATTGGCAAAATCGCAAAGCTAGATAAAATTCAATTTGTTCCAGGATTACCAAAAACGCGTTCAGGAAAAATTATGCGAAGAATTCTTCGTAAAATAGCTGAAAATGAAACCTCAAATTTAGGGGATATATCAACCTTATTAAATCCAGAAGTTGTGGAAGCAATAAAAGTAGGTTCTTTGGTTAAATAAATTTTTCAAATTTAAATTGAAAGCGCTCTCAAATTTTGGGAGCGTTTTTTATATAAGTCCTTTATTTTTTGAGGTTCTAAACAAATCGGAGTAATGAATTGATCGTTCATTTTTAAGTTTTGAAGTAATTTTCAGAAAGAGAAGTGCAGTTATAAAAGCATCGCCAGAAGCGGTATGTCTATCGTGTTTTGGAATGTTAAATTCATCACATAACACATCCAAATTAAAAAGATTGTCTTTTTTACCTTCTAATTTTTTGTACAATATGCCAGTATCAATTGTTTTGTTTTTTAGTTTTGGTAAGTTCATTCTTTTTAATGAAGCATTTATCATTTCAATATCAAAAGTTGCGTGATGTGCTACTAAAACTGAATTTCCTAAGTATTCTACAAACTGTTTAATGGCTTTTTCTTCCGAAGTTTTAATCAAATGCCCATCTTTTAAAAGTCCATGAATTTCAACTGTTTCAGCATTGAATTCATCTTGTTTCAAATACAATTCAAAACTATCAGAAACATTAATAATACTGTTATTTATGACTATTGCTCCAATTGATAAAATACGGTCTTTTGTAATATTTAACCCAGTTGTTTCTGTGTCGAAAACCACAAATCGAGTTGTTTCAATTGATTTAGGCTGTTTTTGTTTAAACTTTTTTAAATAGTCTTTCCAAAAATCAGGGTAGTTTTTATATGTAAACCAATTAAAAATCACATCATTTGGGCTAAATTGTACCGAATATTTAAAAGTTCTTGAATATCTTTGATTGGTTTAAAACAACCTTTTAATTTTAGCTTTTCCGATTTAGTAAGTGTATTTAAATTGATATACCTGCCAGAATCATTATTTTTTATTCCTTGTTCAGTCCGGTAGTGTAATAATATTTTAAAAGAATCTATACAGGAAAGGTACAAATCTTTGTTTTGTGGTTCAACTTTTACCAGTTTGTTAAACCTTGAAATAGTATTGTTTTTGTCTTTTATATTATGAGATAATGTTATTAAACGAGCAGCATCAATTAAAGGCATTAATGCTCTACTTTTTAAATCGAATTGATCTTTGTGCTTGCCATCATGTTCAACTAAAAATTGTCTAAAGAAGCCTAGGGGAGAAGGGTTTCTTAATGCGTTTCTTCCTAAAAAGTTTAAAAATATTTCAAAAGACTGAATGGATTTAAAAATGCTTTTTGATAAGGTTGAAACTAATTCTTTTTCACCATACACAAAATTGAAGTCGAAAAAAATAGTGCAC